>Ga0209777_10004005_pt1 | contig 17723 bp, 11 predicted proteins | sample FrelakmetHBP12HB_FD_187147 | JGI IMG/M metagenome (GOLD analysis project Ga0209777, IMG submission 187147) | Freshwater lake sediment microbial communities from the University of Notre Dame, USA, for methane emissions studies -HBP12 HB (SPAdes)... | ecosystem: Environmental > Aquatic >...
CACCTTTGCGGTTATCCCAATTCCACCGGTGATGTCCCCTATTTCGATCTGAGGGCCTGTCTCGATATGAACCATGAGAGGAGTAGACCATCCACTCTCCACCCCAGCAGAGTCTTTTGCCATCACCTTGACGGGGTAGCCACCTGCGCCAATCCAGGAGTGAGTTGCTTCTACAACAACCCCGGATGCATACGGACCAAGCCAGGGACTCACAGAGTCACCCCAAGACCATTGATAGTACACCTGTTGAGACTCGGGGTCAGAAGCGGAGGTTGTATAAGAATACGGAACGTTGACAGCCCCAGTCACGGGTCCTGCGGGTTGCGTGGGATTGCTCGGTGGTTGATCAGCACCTGCTGGTGCGAAATTCTCCACTGCATCAATATCGCAGCCAGGGTTGGTTTCACTAGGGTTTCCGCCTCCATCATCAACGATTTTGAGGTAACGTACTGAAGTAACCGATGCGTTCGCGAGATCAAACTCGGCTGTCCCCATACCGGTTCCTAAATTCGTCCAGGGTCCATTCCAATTCGCTGATCCATAGACCGTGTATCCATCAGCAGTCGGACCGCCTTCATAGACCTTGAAATCACCTCCAGCACCGTCAGTGATATTATTGTACATATCAACAATGATATATCCACCCACTCCCAGGGACGCACAGCTGTCATCTGATGGGCCAAGCGCAGCTATCGCCTCTGTGGGGTTGTTCGTGAAATCATCGGAAGGTGCATTATATGCTGCGACCGTGATTTGATACGCATAATAGTTGTTTGCTTTGTGTAACGCAACGTTCAATTGAGTAGGTTCGTCTGCGTTTACAGTGATCGTAAATGTTTGTTCCTGATACCCGTTTGCTCTGACGGTCACGTGATATGTGCCAGGGAGGATGGGTTTATGATAATCACCAACAGCAGGGTCGGTAAAACATGGCCAATACGCCTCCTGAACCCACACGGTTGCTGTCAGTGGTTGTCCCGTCTGCGCATCGGTCACAAGACCGTGAATCCCTAGGCCGGCTCCTTTAATGATATCGAACATACCCTCACGATGAAGCCCCCAAATCTGAGGAATATCGGTGTTCGGGGTCTCAATCGTCCAATCAAGATCACCGCGACATCCGTAGCTGAAATCATTGGTGTCACCCATGGTCTGATACCAATCAAATCCTTCGACAACCCAGTATCCATTATGGGCACCGTACTGATTTGAGAGATACTCGACAACCGCGTTGTCAGGCGCGCGCATGTGCTTATAGTTCCAGATATAGTTCACGACCTCAGAAGAGGTATGATAGGATAATGAGGTCACAAAATTGTTTGCGAGTGCGTTCGCCCGCATGATTTGGGTTTCTGGCTGGGAGAACGGACTTGATGAGCCGCTCCATCCGCCCCACATGTACCCATAATCCCGGTTCAGGTCCACCCCATGGGCGTTCTCACGAGTACCCATTTCACGTCCATCGGGATTGACAAAAGGAATAATCCATATCTCTCGGTTGTTCACCAGATCAGTAATCGTCGCGTTAGTACCATAATTATCAGTCAGATATTGAGCAAGTAACAAGCTTAATTCCCCGCCCATGTACTCGTTTCCATGATGAACACCGCAGACACGGATCTCAGGCTCATCCTCCTCGATGGTTGGATTGTCTGTTATCTTCAGACCCCAGAGAGTCCGCCCTTGAACGCTATGACCGAGATCATATAATTGTGTGATGTCAGGGTAGGTACTCGCAATGTTTTGTAACGCAGCGGTCATCTGCGCATAGTTATGAAAATCACGTGACTGATCAGGACTGAGTTTCCAGCCTTGTTGTTCCGCGAGGTTATCAGGAATTATCCTTGGTTGAAGGTTCATGGCAGAGAGCCACGTGAATTCCTCAGGTGTGACAAGGACGACCGCAGAGGTCTTTGATTGATCAACGGTAAGAATAGTGATTCCCTGATGAACAAGACTATTCAATGTATTTGCGGTGACCAGTGGTACAGTAGCAACGATATCATCGACAGAATGCATCGTTCCATTTGCAGCTGACAGCCCCCCAAAAACAGTAGCAATGCTCATGGTGAAACACACAAGCAAAACATACAATTGTTGGTTCATGTCTCTTTTTTTATACATATCTTATGCTCCCCCTAAATATATCAATAAGATCATGTTTTTTTTATTCTATGAAATGAATCAAGAGTAGTTGGCGACCCAACCCCCCTGAGTCTTCTGATCTCTGTCAGAACGCCACGTCAAAGTATCTGGCATGAGAATATAATTCTATCCTCTATTATATAGATAAGGATATGATATATATACATATCGTTCCGCTAATGGAAATCCAGGGGAAAAAAACCTTTTTTGTATTTGAGCGAAAGGATGTTACAAATCATTGGAGAATGCGGTTCACACATTCTTTCAGTTTTACGACATCGAAAGGTTTCACGATATACTGCTCGCAGGCCAGACCCCCCATTCCAACACTCATCTCATCTCCTTTTGCCGTTAAAAACACAATCGGTAGATTACTCCATTTGTCATTTTCTTTAATCCGTGCAGCGACATCCCAGCCGCTCATCCCTGGCATCATGATATCAAGAATCACCAGATCAGGGAGTCCCTGCTCGAGTTTCTGCAGACATTCAGAGCCATTCTCCGCTTTGATGACCTCATAACCACAGACCTCAAGAATCTGCCCAACAGATACCCGGATGTCTTCCTCATCATCAACAACCAATACTTTTTTTGGCATCTCCGACCCTCACAATATTACTCAACGGTAGGTATCGATATCTACCTTCTTCCTAAAATAGATTATGCGGAAAATAGCGAAGAATCTTTGATAAAAGCAAGGCATTTAAAGAGCATTGATATTAGGGAATATAAGGATGGGAACTACCCCGGTAGTTCATTGAGTAAAAGAAAAAGATGGGGCACTATGCTGGAAACAGCCGATGTTACTCGACAATTCTTACAAGCAGTTATTCGAATTATAGGGAGAAAAACATCGGAAGAGTACGCGACAGTAACCATACGGAATCTGTTAAAAAAACTCCAGCTGGCCCATTCGTTTTTACGAGACATAGAATTACGAGATACACGATTCTTAGAACTTGAAAGTAGCGTGACCGTTCGAGAAACCCTGAACAATGTTGATCCTAAGCTGGTCGGAAATGGCCTGAAAGAGCTGATAAAAATCATCATGAAATCCATGGGGAAAACCGCCGGATATTTCTTCATCAGAGAAATCCAGGAAAAAATTGGTACTGATTATAATAGTGTGCTTGTGAAAACCATGGATGTGGACCTTTCACAGCTTCAATCCAGCTACATTGTCGAGAAAAAATCTGTCGACCTGCTTCAAGTGCAAAAATCTGATGTGATACGGCGGCTGCTGAAAACCTTACTTGAGCTGCTTGAAAAGCAAACCTCGAAAACATTTGCCATAGAATTTATCGCACGACGTATTGAAACACTCCGTCAACAATATTCCTTTTTCGAATATGTGAAGGTCAATGATATCCGGTACAACCTCGGTGTCAACGAAGTGGTTATTCAACCAGAAATCAACACGATTGACCCACGGGATCTTGGAAGAGCACTTCAATCACTTCTGTATGAAATTGATAAAAAACTCACCGATCTTGGCCGGATCTCGATCGTTGATGATCTCAAAACACATCTGACCAACCAATATCTCCAAAAACTCGAGGAGATGGGAGTCACCATTGCGGCCCATGGCGTGGGGTACGACGCGATTTTTAAACAAATCATCAAAGCGTTAATCGATGTCTTAGGAAAAACCAGTACAGAGAACTACGCGATTTTTGCGGTAAACTCCTTTCTTCGAAAAACAGATAATACCTATGAATTCCTTAAATATGTGAAAATCAACCCCGCAGCAGACCAAGGGGATGTCTATCATATCACCATGATGAATACCTTTAATGAAATTACTGAAACCGATGCTCGACGGGCGATTCAGCAGCTGCTAGAAACCATCATCGATTCCTTAGGAGAGAGCCGTGGGAATCAATTTATCCAAGAATTTAAAAACGCACTCGAAAAACGGTACCTATCACGGATTGAGGAAATTGGAGTGAACCTCCATATGATTGAGTTGCATCAAGAATTGTTAGGACAAGCAGAGCAAAAACCTATTGAATCAAAAAAAACTCGCCTAGCTATTTATAATTAAAACATGATTACTAAAAAAGACATAAAAAGAGGATGGGATGAAAGAGGGAACAAGCACAGGAAATACCTTGATCCATAACAAATTCTTCTCTGTGCTAAGAAAACAGTTGGTGATGCGGTGAAGGAGCCGTTTGACCTGAAACAGTTTTTCTTTGGAAGAATCAGCGTTAAATTCACGATGTTATTCTTATTAGTAGGTCTGATCGCCCCGACGATTGGCATCGGGTACTTCTATTTAATCGCACGATCGTTTCTCGCACAGAATTCAGAAGTATATGCCGAACAACAGGTTCTCCTGAACGGGGCTGCGTTGCTTATCATTATCCTGATTACAGTAAACACCACCCTTCTAGGGCTGTTCATCTCCCGTTCATTTACCAAACCTCTGAAAGAGTTACATAACGTCACGAAAGAGCTTGAAAAAGGAAATTTCACGGTCAGAGCGAATATTACAACCAACGATGAACTCGCGCAACTCAGCGATATGTTTAACAGAAGCGTTCTTGCATTAAGTAAAATGGAGGAAGAACGCCTCCAACTCGATACAGCAAAATCAGAGTTCCTCAGTATCACGTCTCATGAACTGCGTACACCAATCACGCCTTTGAAAGCACAGTTGCAGATGCTCCAGCAAGAATATTTCGGTCCTCTCACAGAGAAACAAAAAGAAAGCCTTACGATCATTCTTCGTAATGCAGAGCGTCTCGACAAGATAATCGAAGATTTTCTTGAGGTTTCCCGTATCGAAGCAGCACGATTGAAGTTCGACTTCCGAGAGACAAACCTCCAAGAAACCATTCAAGAAACTGTTGCATTTATGGAAGGATTCGCGCAAGAGAAACACATAACTCTGAAGGCAACTGCTGGTGAGCTCCCACTCATCGAAATTGACCCTGATCGAATCAGTCAGGTTTTACGAAACCTTATCCATAATGCCATTAAATTTTCTCCACAAAACAGCTCTATTGAGATCCATGCGGAGAAACAAAAAAACAATGTTCTCTTCAGCGTCAAAGACCACGGGGTCGGATTATCAGCTGAGGATCAAATCCGTGTGTTTGAGCCATTCTACCAAGTAGAGGGGAGCTTAAGCCGAAAATATGGAGGAACCGGTCTCGGATTGACGATTTGTCGTGGTATTATTGAGGCACAAAAAGGGAAGATCTGGGTTGAGAGTACACCAAGCACCGGGAGCACGTTTTTTTTCACGGTTCCCCTTACACCAGTTGAGGAAATCCAACCAATTAAGGTTCTCTTCTCCCCGAAGACCGCGATTGAAAAAAAAGTGCAAGATGAGTTTATGACCGCGCTTGGACCCATGGGTGAAGTCGAGTTTAATGAACTAAAAAATAAACATGCTCTAGACAAAGACTTTCTCTACGAGTACATAAACAATTTGAAAGAACAATTTATTCTCCGTCATGAGCATGCAGATGAGTTTAAAAGAAATATCGGGAAGATCTTTGGGGAAGATCAAGGAAAAAAGGAAAATGAACAAAACCAAGATGGAGTAAATAAGGAGGGGTAAGGTGAACCAATGAAATTGAGATTGTTGTTATTGATTATGTGCCTAGCGATATCAGTTATACCGATTGCTATGATCAGCGGGTTGCAGGGGTTTCAGATAGCAAGTGTTTTCCTTGGGTTGATTCTTGTCATCACGTTGATTGTTGGGTATGTTATTTCGTATTTTATTTCCCAGCCGCTGGTGACGTTAACAAAGCATATTGATGAAATCAGTAAAGGAAATCTTGATGTCGAATTAGAAAAAAGTGAGATCTATGAGATCAATAATTTAACGGCTTCGTTGGACCGGGTGATGGCGAGTCTGAAGCTTGCGATTCATAAGGTTGGGTTGAAAAAAGAGGATATTTTCGATGAAGTAGTGAAAGCAAAGGAAGTAGCTGAACGGAAATTTGAGATTGTGTTAAAAAAGATCGATGGGTGGATCTGGGAGGTTGACGAAAAAGGGATATGTACGGTTTGTTCCGCGAAAGTCGTAGAGGCTCTTGGGTACTCCTCAGATCAGATGATCGGGAAGGAGGTATTCAATTTTTTACCTGGAGAAGAAGCTAAGAAGTTAAAAGATGAAATGTCTCACATGGCGCAGATGAATTCCAATGCGACAAACAAAGTTGATCTCTATTGGTTGTATGGTGAGGATAAACACCCGGTCTGGATCCGCTCCTATCTTATCCCGATGTTTGACAGTGCAGGGTATTTCAAGGGATTGCGTTGTTTCAGTAGAGATATCACTGAGGTTCGTGCCGCCCAGGATCAGATCGCAGAGCTCCGTTCGAAACTCCAGTTCTTAGATAAAAAAATGCATGATCGCCTCGAGGAGCAGGTGAAGGAAAAACCCGGTTTAGAACCGGCTTTTGAGACACTCTCTGAGCAGGAATTTGATTATATGTTTCTTTTTGATGAGAATGCAAAAATCATTGATTGTACGAACGATATCCAGAAGAAACTAGGGTATAATAAACAAGAGATGTTGACACTTGTGGTTTCTGATGTCGCGTATCTCGAATCAAAAGACGAGATTAAAGCAAATCTTGAGGAGATAAAGAAACAAGGAGCCATGCAGGTAAAAACCATTCACAAAAAAAAGGACGGCTCTTCCGTATTTGTCAGTGAACATATTAAATATCTGAAGGATCGCAATATGTTTATTTGTATGGTCAAGGAAGATACATTTTAAGACACGAACGAAACAAACATCCCTTAGTTTTAATTCCCGTTATATCTGAGGAAACCATCAAGTATTTATGTGGATTTCTTATCTGGGGTCTTGAGATTATGACCATACATGCATCACGGCGTGCCAGAGGCGTTGAATATGCGATTCGAGATGTTCTTATCCCAGCGAAGGCTCTGGAGAAGAAAGGGATTACGGTATTGAAATTAAATATCGGGGATCCGAACGCCTATGATTTTGATACGCCACAACATATCAAAGACGCATTGTATAAAGCAGCGAATGAACGATTTAATGGATATGCTCCTTCAGAGGGGTACCTTGAACTACGTCGTGCGATTATTGAGCGAGAAAAACGGAGAAACAAGGTCAGCTACGAGCCTGATGATATTTGTGTCACAACCGGGGTGACCGAAGGACTGCAGATGCTGCTGAATGCGTCTCTTGATCCTCATGATGAGTTACTCATCCCCGGGCCGACGTACCCGCAGTACAATGTGATTACGAAGTTTGCTGATGCGATGCCGGTGCCGTATCATTGTATCGAAAAAGAGAACTGGCAGCCTGATGTCGATGACATCCGAGAGAAGATTTCTGATCGAACGAAAGGGATTGTTTTGATTAACCCGAATAACCCGACGGGTGCGTTATACTCAAAAAAGGTGTTGAAAGAGATTGTTGATGTTGCTGGTGAACATAAGCTTATGGTGATCTCCGATGAGATCTATGATGATCTCACGTTTGATGGGACGCAACAAGCGACCGCATCGCTGACATCGGATGTTCCAATCATCACATTTAACGGGTTTTCAAAAGTATACATCATGCCAGGATGGCGTGTTGGGTATGCGATGTTCAAACATACTGGAGAACTCAATGAAATTCAGGATGCGTTTATGCGGATCGCCCGGTCTCGACTCTGCGCAAGCTCCGTATGCCAACAGGCCTGCATTCAGGCGTTACGAGGACCTCAGGATCACATTAAAGTGATGAATGATAAACTAAGGAAACGACGTGATTTTTCCTACAAACGGTTGAATGAAATTGAGGGTATTTCCACGGCAAAACCAGATGGTGCGTTCTATATTTTCCCTAAGATAGAGGCGATGGGCAAGGGCCCCTGGAAGACCGATAAGGAGTTCGTCCTTGATTTATTGCAGGAAGCACACGTGCTGACCGTGAATGGATCAGGGTTCTGTGACACCTACGGAAAAGACCATTTCCGGGCAGTGATTCTCCCACCGATGGAAACCTTAGAGCAAGCATTTGATGCGATGGAAACATTCATGAAAAAGAGACTGAAACAACAGTGTAGTGTACAGAATAATTCATAAGTCATGGATTTTTTAGGAAGAAATAATAATATATATTCCAAAACCGTTCTCATTTGTGAGGTAGAGGATGACAGAGGAGAAAGAACCGAACGTGTTTGACAGCCCTAAATTACTTGAATACAAAGCCATGGAAACCAGGTTGTATGGAGAGTTGTTGAAGGCATGTCGTCGATATCATAACAAATTGAGTATTATTTCGATTGTCGGGATTTTAGATTTGGTCACGCAGGAAATGAAGGATTTGGATAAGACTGATTTTAAAGTCCTTGATGAAGGAACTCTTCGTAATAAAGATCCGTTAGATCGATTGTTATAATCGATTACTCCTATCTTTTCTTTTTTCATCACGGTGGAGAATATTTCTTTTTATATGTCTTTAAAGGTTTATAAGAATATATCTTTAAATATATACATAAGAACGGGCATACTTCAGAAAGAACAAAAAGATTAATGAGGCTTCATTTGTTAGAGAAATCGAGGGAAAAATGATCATCGCCCAGTTAAGCATTGCACCCATAGGAAAAGGAACAAGCGTCAGTTCGTACGTCAAAATCGTCCTTGAAACCTTAAAAAAAGAACATGTCACGTTTGAGACCAATGCCATGGCAACCGTCATAGAAACCAAAGACCTGACAACATTGTTTTCCGTTGTCCAAAAAGCACATAACGCTGTTGCCACCGCAGGAGCTGAACGTATAATTACTGAACTAAAAATCGATGATCGTCATGACAAAGCCGCGACGATGACTACGAAACTCAACGCCCTGAAATAACTCCGTCTATCAATAGATTCAAAACAGTTATATGGGACATCCTCATTTCGAGTTGCGGGAAGGTATCATTGTGTCATCAAAATCACTCGTTGAAATCGTTTTCCATGGCAGAGGCGGACAAGGCGCAGTCACCGCAGCAAACCTTCTCGCCGCAGCAGCACTTCAGGACGGAAATAAAGGGGTCCAAGCGTTCCCGTTATTTGGCGCGGAGCGACGTGGTGCACCTGTCAAAGCCTTCGCCAGGACATCTGGTGAAGAAATCCATTTACGCAGCGAAATCTACAACCCAGATATCGTCATTGTTCTTGATGAAAGCATCATGGACCTCGTCGATGTGTTAAAAGGAGTGAAAGACGACGGCAAAATACTTGTGAACACCCGGAGAAAACCGAATGATTTTCCCTTTTCAAAAAAATATCATGTCGCAACGGTTGATGCGACCGGAATTGCATTAATCCATAACATCCTGGTTGGTGGAATCCCAGTGGTCAACACCCCGATCCTTGGGTCAGTCCCAAAGATATTAGACCGAGTAACCCTTCAATCAATCCAGCAGGTCATCTTAAGTAAATGGACCGAAAAAAAAGAGCTGGGTGAACGAAACGTCAAAGCAACCCAAGACGCCTTTGATCACACTGAGGTGAACTTTTGAAGAAGTACCCTGTGGAGACAAGCTTGTCGTACCCGAAGAAAGGAGCGATGGGAAAAACCGGGAACTGGCGGGTGTTCAAACCAACGCTTGATAAAACCAAATGCGTGAAATGCCTTCGATGCTGGATATTCTGCCCGGAAGGAAGCATCCGACGGGAGAAAGACGACTCAGTGAACATTGATTATGATTTTTGTAAAGGCTGCGGGGTCTGCGCCAATGAATGCTCAGTCAAAGCAATTGCCATGAAACGAGAGGAGGCGGACAAGAAATGACCGTGATAATGGATACCGGGAATCGTATCGGTGCAAAAGCAGCAGTGATGGCGAAACCACAAGTTGTTGCCGCATATCCAATCACTCCACAAACCACCATGGTCGAAGCGATTGCTGAATACGTCGCAAACGGGGAATACAAAGGCGAATACATCTGCGTGGAAAGCGAGCATTCTGCGATGAGCGCCTGCATTGGAGCAAGCGCAGCTGGGTCACGGACGTTTACCGCAACCTCATCCCACGGATTGTTATTGATGCATGAGATGCTCCATTGGGCTGCTCTCGCACGACTCCCTGTAGTGATGTGCAATATCAACCGGGTGATTGGTCCAGGGTGGAACATCTGGGTTGACGAGAACGACTCGATTTCACAGCGAGATACCGGGTGGATTCAATTCTACTGCAGCAGCAACCAAGAGATTTTTGACACGGTGATTCAGGCGTTCAAACTTGCGGAACACGAAAAAATCGTCTTACCCGTCATGGTGAACCTCAATGCATTTATCCTGTCACATACCTCGATGCCCGCAGAAATACCAGAACAATCCGTTGTCGATAATTTTCTTGGGAAGTATATTCCAAAATGGAAGCTTGATGTTGATAATCCGACGACGTTTGGGAACATCATTGGCCCTCCGTATTATTATAAGGTGCGACATGCGATGCAAGAGGCACAATACAATGCAAAGAGACTCATCCCACAGATAGCAAAAGAATGGAAGAAACTCTCAGGACAGTATCATGGTGATCTCCTGGAGTACTATAAATGCGAAGGAGCGGAACATATCCTGTTGTCCATGGGTGCGATTGGCGCAGAAAGTAAAATTGCAATTGATAATTTACAAAAAGCAGGACACAAAATAGGTCTTGCGAGGGTCCGCGTGATCCGACCGTTCCCCACGGAAGACATCAGAAAACTTGGGAAACAAGCTGATCTTATCGTGATTGACCGGAATATTTCAGTCGGTCTGGAAGGCGCCCTTTTCAACGAAATCAAAGCTGCATTATACGGTGAAACAGATGCGAAAGTCTATGGATATATAGCAGGACTTGGCGGGAAAGACGTCACGTACAAAGATATTGAAACAATGTGTAGAAAAGCATTGAAAGGAACAATGAAAGAACAAGAATGGTATGGACTGGAGGGATGAAAGACATGGCGTTGAAAGATTTCCCGGTTGATGAATGTCTCTTGCAAGGAAACGCTTCCTGCCCAGGATGCCCCGCAACCATCGGATTACGGTTGGTGTTAAAGGCACTGGGAAGAAAAACCATCATGGTTGTTCCCGCATGTTGCACTGCAGTCATTGAGAGTTTGTATCCTACGACTTCGTTTGATGTTCCGGTGATGAATATTGCCTTCGAGGCAGCAGCAGCTGGGGCGTCCGGTGTTGAGGCAGCATTACGACAGCAAGGTCGGACTGATATCACGGTTGCCGCCTGGGCTGGCGATGGAGGAACTTATGATATCGGACTTCAGGCACTCTCTGGTGCCCTTGAGAGAGGAACCAATTTTATTTATATTTGTTACAATAATCAAATCTATTCAAACACCGGTATTCAACGAAGTGGAGCAACCCCGTATGCCGCATGGACGACAACGACGGTTGGTGGAAAAACAGAGTTCCGGAAAGAGATGGGGGAGATTGTTCTTGCACATCATATCCCCTATGTTGCGCAGACGTGTATCAGCTATCCGGAGGATGTGTACAATAAGATACTCAAAGCAAAAAGCATCAAAGGCCCAAAATATATTGAGATTCTCGCACCATGCCCCCCAGGCTGGCGGTTCAGCATGGATAAAACCGTTGAAATGGGGAGACTTGCGATAGAGACCGGTGCATGGGCACTCTGGGAATGTGAAAACGACGTCATGACGTTTCAAGGGAAAAGCAAACTACTGTTAGAAAAGAAAGTTGAGCGGAAACCGGTTGAAGAGTGGATTAAATATCAGGGCCGGTTCAGTCATCTGTTCAAACCGGAGAAAGACTTAATGAAAATCAAGACTATCGAAAACCATATCGATGAGACATGGGAACGATATCGGAATTGTTATCTTCATACAGGGACGAAAAAAGAAAATGAATTTGTACATTAAATCCGACTTAAACGAGGTTGCTTGTACAAACCGGAAATAAATATATTATTGGTAAAGGAAACTGACCACGAGCGATACACATTATGAAAAAAGGGATTATTTGATAATGAAATCCCCATCACTCGTATCAAACACCAGATCATCTCCTGAATTCGCTAAGGTAACCTTGAAAAGACAAGTCGAAGAGGTCGGAATATTCTTTGGAATCGCCCACCGGTACGTGTTCATGCCTTCACTATTCGCTATGGATGCGATATCGTTCCATGTCTTTCCCGAATCATACGAAATAGAGAGAAGGATTTTTTCATTATTCTGTGAAACAGGGGAAGAGGAAGGGTTCACTATATCTTTCCCTACCGACTCCCAGACAATCTCCTGAGTTAATCCTGGATGCCAGAGCTCACCACCATTCGGAGAGACCATGCGAAGTGACGCATGAGCACCAGTGGTAATTGTGAAGTCGTGATCACTGATGTCGAACAAGTGTTGATTGCCAGGAGTAGGTATCGACGTGATCTCCACTTTGATTCTGCAGTGTGTTGATTCCTGGTGATATGGAGGCATCCACACCCAGTCATAGTGATTCAGTCCTTTATGGTTTGGTATATTCTCCGCTATCGTAATCCAGTTTGAGTTTGGTTTATATTGAATAGAGATTCGTACGTGTTGTCCATCGAATCCGTCAGATGATCCCCAGAGGATGGTATGGGTTGGTGGCATGGGAGACCAGACTTCACCGCCGTTCGGCGTCAGCACATGGATAGGTATCCCATAGGGTGTTATCAGCGGGAGAGGGTCGGCATTGAGCTGACCACCAGGAATCACGTAAGGGGTATCCCAACAGTCATCATGGTTCTCATCATGACCAGGATAATGACTCAAGTAATCATCCCAGTAGTTTGCAGACCATTGATTCAGACCATCGGTCTCTGAGGCAAGCCAACTAAAGACGTAGGAGAAGAAGTTATTATTTTTTATAAGGTTATTTTGTGAGTGATAACTTCCAAGTCCCATACCATCGCTGGTGAAGGTGTTCTCTGAAATGATGTTCGCATCTGAGGATTCAGACAAGTGAACACCCTCGAGGTACGAGGAGACAGTGTTTCCTGAGATCGTGTTCCTTATAGAAGTCGATAAATCGATGCCATAGCAGCCCATTGAGGTAGACGTAATCGTATTCTGTGTGATAGTGTTCTGCGATGAACCCCGTCCAAGGAAAATCCCAGCATAGTAATGTTCACTGATTATATTCCCGGAAATTATATTCTGTGTTCGTGATTCTTGTAGATAAACTCCGCATCCGCTACTCTTGAAAATATTTCCACTGATGACATTCGTATTTGATTGGACCAAGAGTCCAGCGCTTGTTTGGGCCATCCCACCATTTTGAATAGTAAATCCGCTGATATGGACATTATTTGCAGAAATTTTTATAACATTGTCACGTGCATTTCCATCAACAATTGTCTGTTCTCTATTTTCACCAAGGAGATAAACAGGTTTATCGATTGCGATGGTTTCGTGATATACACCATTGTTCACATGGATACGGGCATATGCCATTGCTGCGTTGATCCCCGTTTGTATGGTATTGAAATGATCAATGCCCCAACCAGGAGTATTTATATTGTAATTGTCATCAACGAAGATCGGAACAGGGGGTGGGAGCAATCCGGTATGTTGGTTGTCATGATGGAAGGTCGGCCAATACATGGTAGAAGGACGGAATACACTCGGGAATTCCCAGACATAAATACTGCTTCTATCCTTGAAATGATTCGTATTGTAATTGTAATCATCATTGGAGCTCGCAATCACCTCTACATGTCCATCGTGATCTATATCTGCGATAGCCGCGGGTGCGAGAGCAAGATTTTCTGTTACCTTTGGAAATTCAGGTATCCAGGTTCCAGTATACGTCCATGCGTTCACCCCTCCACGATAAAAACAAAATCCATCGCCGGCAGTTTCTATGATATCAGCGCATCCATCATTATTCACGTCACCAATAACAGGTGAATACCAGGCAGGCCAACTTGTTGACTGAGGCCAACCTGATGCAAGCTGACCATTATGGTGGAGCACAAAGGTTTGTGCAATATAATTTGGCCAACCGCCAGAAAAACCACTAATAACGATTTCCAAATCACCATTCTGATCAAAATCAGCTAATGCAGGAGATGAAATAAAACCAATCCCTGTTCCGAATGGCCAACCAGGAAGAATATTTCCATGTGCATCAAACGCGTACACACCGCCGTTACCAGAGACAACTCCAACCACAATTTCTAACGCCCCGTCATTATTGATGTCACCGACAGCGGGCGAAGACCAAATAACGCCATTAGTGAACACCGGCCAGCCGGGAACCACAGAACCGTCAATATTATACACAGTGATGAACCCCACAGGATTATCAGGGTTCGCATTCACATACGGACCAGCACACACGATTTCATAATCTGAGTCACCGTCAAAATTCCCAATCGCAGGATTTGATACCACAGGGTATCCATTCCAATTTGGATCCGGCATCGGTATCGGCCATTGCGCCAGAATCGTCCCATCAATCCCTCGAATAATAGTCATTTGTTCCCCTAAAAATGCAGCGTAATTCCCTTTCATGATAATTTCCTGGGCGCCATCATGATTTACATCAGCCATGAGGAACGTCGGATGGTATTCATCATTGAGATCCGTATTTTGCCAGAGGATGCTCCCGGTATGATCATAACAGTATAATCCACTATTATAGACGATAATCTCGTTAAAACCATCATTATTTATATCTCCAACTAAGGGAATATGCATATTGTCCATATAGAGGTCAGCGTTCCCAACAATCACCTCCCAGTCTAAGGAACCATCCTGACGATACACAAATAAATGTGCACCGGCTTGATACACAATAATCTCACCAAGGCCATCATTATCGATATCGCTCACAACTGGTTCCATGGGACCAGTGACAAAACCATGAAATGGAATTCTCTGAGGCCACCCTGCCTTTAACGTCGGATCGAGGTATAATAATTTAATAAAAGCTTCAACACTTAGAACAGCCCCGTTTGAATCTAAGACTACTAATCGTAAGGTATAGTAATCTCCTGTGACAATAAAACTCGTATCCCATGACGCAAGCGTATCATCGATAATTCCCATATGTCCATCATTTATCAAGTTCATGCCTGTCGTAAACCATTCTGTTGGGTCACCATCTCTACTCAGGCCCCATTGTACAGCAAAACGTTCATCGGTTGGCCCATTCGCACTCCCTTTAATCTCCAAGAGATCTCCAGCTCTGTAGATATCATTATCGAACGGACTTGATAAATTCACATTATCAACAATAACGATGATTCGATCCTCACTGATTCCGAAACCATATTCAGCGGCTAATCGGATAGAATAGACTCCATCATGAAGCAGACAGGTATCTAATGTCGTTAATTCCTGACACACAACCGGTGGCGTCGTCGATACAATAAGGATGGTCCAATCAACAGGAGATGAACCTTCTCCATACGCAAGAGTATATTGAATAAATGAAGTCCCTGGTGCTCTTCCCCATATTGAGATTGTGTTCTTTATATGAGAATTATCGATTGGATAATTGATATATACATTATTGAATGTAACGACTTGCCTATCTTCTCGTATTCCCCCATTGATATCATGAACAAGTAACCTGATGCTATAGACGCCATCTGGATACAAGGTGGTATCTAATGTTGTCATAACACCATTCGTGATTGGAACTGTTGACTCGAAAATTTCGGTCCATTCACTAGGATAGACACCGACGCCAAGATATAAATGATAATCTGAAAATGTTGTACCATATGCTTTCCCACGTATCGTAATCGTATCCAATACAGTCCTATCATCTAACAGTGGATTCAGATCAGCGATAGGCGTTGTGTCTATCTGTATAGAAGAAAACGCATTGATTCGCCCAACACCGACATAGAACGTATTAGCTGAAATTGAATCAACGGTCGAGCGGAGAATCGTTTTGACTTCTAAAGGGGATAAACCAGGTGTACGCGATTTGATCAGTCCTATCAAACCCGCAACCTGTGGACAAGCCATACTTGTACCGGACATGTAATCATAATTCATTCCGTAGCCCTGATCATTCATGGTGACATGGTACGTCGGCATTGTTGAAAAAATACCGGCACCAGGAGCAGCCACATCAATCCAGGATCCATAATTCGAAAACGATGCTTTCATATCGTTACTATCTGTTGCGGCAACAGAGATCACATATGAAGTTGCTGCGGGATAAAATCTAGTTCGCGCATTGGAATTCCCTGCAGCAGCCACAAGGACAACACCGTGAGAATTTGCATAACTTAACGCGGTGGCTATCGCCTGGGAACTTTGACTACTTCCCCAGCTCATACTAATGACATTCGCGCCATTATCGACCGCATACGTAATAGCATTGGCAAGACTTGTATCATACCCATTTCCATTATTATCAAGTCCTTTTAATGCCATAATCTTACAATTCCAACCGATGCTAGCAATTCCAACAGAATTATCTGTTACTGCAGACACAATGCCTGCACAATGCGTCCCATGCCCAAAGTCATCTATCGGGTCGTTATCATTATTGATAAAATCCCATCCACGAACATCATCAATGAACCCATTCCCATCATCATCAATGCCATTCCCAGGAATCTCATGTGAATTCGTCCAAATATTCCCAGTAAGATCCGGGTGGGTGTAATCGATACCAGTATCAACTATTGCGACAATCGTGTTGGAGTTACCGGTTTCAATATCCCATGCCTCTGGTGCATCTATATCATGATCGTTTGGTTGATTCAACCCCCATTGCTGACTAAACGAAGGATCATTTGGAATCACACACGCCTGATACATATAATTCGGCTCAGCATATTCAATAGCATTATCTTTGCTATAGGATGAGACGATCTTCATGATATCTGCATCAGGTGAAATAGTCAATGTATAGACTTTCGATAACTCTGAATCCTTCGCTGCAGTATTTCCTACAAACAGTTTTTCAATCTTCTTGACTCCAAAGTCACTATTTAATTTATCAATGCTTGGAATACCCATTTGAACGAATCCATCTGAAGAATATGATAATACTATTGAATAATCACCTTTAATTTTTATTATAAATTCACCTGGTTTATACGAATGAACCTGTTCATCAGGTGTCCTTCCGAGCACTGGAGAAAAAATATTTCCAGCATTATCTCCATATGAAGATGGTACCTCAATTAGTGGATTTTGGGATGGATTTAATGATTGTGTATTTGTTAGAGATAATTCGTTAGTTCTAACTGTCGATTGTGTATTCATGGTCCTATCATACGTTGATGCCGCTGATGTAAACGATGTTACCAAAAACGCAACGCAGATCACTAACGCTAATAATGTATTATATTTTTGTTGATGATTCATCTTATGTTCCCCTTATTTTTTTTTACTTACGCTCTAATGTTATAGATAGATATTAATATTAACTATTTTATTTAAATCTTCTTGTACAACCAGTATCGAAATTTTCAATTCTTTACACCGATTATTGATGATCTTGATCAGAGACAACAAGAGACACCCTCGCAACATTACTAAACGCGTCCCCGTCAGAAACCCGGAACGTAAAGCTATCAGAGCCACCTATCCACCCCGCCTCAGGGAGATAATAGACCACATGATCA
>Ga0209777_10004006_pt1 | contig 17722 bp, 22 predicted proteins | sample FrelakmetHBP12HB_FD_187147 | JGI IMG/M metagenome (GOLD analysis project Ga0209777, IMG submission 187147) | Freshwater lake sediment microbial communities from the University of Notre Dame, USA, for methane emissions studies -HBP12 HB (SPAdes)... | ecosystem: Environmental > Aquatic >...
GGCTTTGGTCCTTCTGATGATGATATCAGCCGTTTTACGTTCGTTGATATATCTGCTAGGGAGTATGCGCGGTTTAAGGACCGTTTGTATACGCGGCTTAAAGAGATTTGTACGCAGTGCGGGTCACAACATTAGGATATTCACTGGTCAATCGTAATATATTTCCAGGTGTTACCGTCCTTTGTACATGGGGAGCAGTTATGGAGTATTATTGTCATGAATGCCGGGAGTCGATTTCCCTTGAGGAGTATTCGTATTCCATGAACCGGTACCGGAGGCGGGCTGTGTCGGACGCGTTAGAGTACGTTAAAGGAGTAAACAGGTATTTTTTTTGAATTGATTAAGGAGTTGTTCGAACATTTTCAAATAAGGTATTTAAACTAATAATATAACGTAATAATACAATAAATAAAAAAAAATTGGAAGGTATAAACCATGAAGATGAAAATAACAGTAATGTTAGTAGGTATAATTTTAATCTTTACTGGATTGTCAACAATTGGAAGTGCAAATATTTGCATAAATGAAATCATCGGAACTAAAGCGGGACAAGTTTCAGTGAGTGTTCATAATGATAGACCTGAAGCAGTGGATAACATGACCGTCCATTTTTTTATAAGATATGGGCTTCAAAAAAAAGTAATATCTGAGGAATTAAACGGATTAAGTCTCATCCCTTATGAAGTGAAACCATATCCATGCCCAAACATACCATATCTTTTTGGAATTGGGAAAATCCGTGTAGATGCCGTTGTCGGTCATTCACTCAATAATAGTAGTTTATTTACTATAGATGATGTGGCGTCTGCTGAAGGAATCATACTTTTTTATAACATAATATTTTTTAAATATAGTTAATAAATCTACAATATTTTTTTTATTTTTATTTTGCCTGGTCAGACAGGAGACATAATGATGAATTAAATAAAGAATTACCAGAGCACGGGGGACGACACGGGACGTACAGGACCTGGTGCGGGAGCGGCATGCCTCTGAGCTAGGGACGGAGACGCCGGTGTTACGGACGGTGAAGGATTGGATAGCAGCTGATCTTGAGACGTGGGAAAAAGTACTGAACAACACAGGGACAGGTAGTTTCGTGGTGAAGGGAGGAGAAGAGGAAAAAGATAAAAGAAAACAAAAAAAGGAGTAGGAAATAATAAATGGATAAGTGGAGGGAGGGAGAATCGGTTGTATGCGAGTAAAAGGAAAGAAGAAGAAAAATGTAAGGATTGCGGGAGAGGAATAAAAAAATCAAGAGTAAATATTTTGCTTTTATATTATAATTAAATTGGTAAATTCCATTCAGAAAATTTAATCATCAATTTATCATTTTGAATCGATTCGATTATTTCGTTTAAAATTAATTTTTTATTTTTACTTGAAAGATGATCTAAATAATTTGGATGATAGGTTTGAATGAATTTGATTTTCTTTATTTTGTCAATTTTTCTTATAAAATAAAGATTGTTCACTGTATCAAAATTTGAACTATTTAATTGAAAAAACATTTCTGGTAACATACCATTAGAACCGGTACCAAAGATTACTACATTTTTTGGTTGTAGAATATTTATCTCTTTAAATACCCACTTGCAATTTTTAATACAATTTTTTGATATTTCAGGATTGGGAGTATACCCAGGCACAGCAATAGTTTTTTCATGTACTTTACATTTATGTAGATTTGTCCAAGCGATATAATTAAATGAGTTATCATCTTTTTTAATTACTTCTTTTGAAATATTTCTGACCCATCTCCAAAAGTTAGAATTTTCTTCAAAAAAGAGTTGGTCCATATCATAATCATCAAAGTAATATCTCGTTGGATCGGGGATCTGTCTATTTTTTATTGTACACTTTTTCTTGTATTTGTTTAAATAATATGCTTCTAATCCAACAAATAAAATTTTGTATTTATCGTTATTAAACTCGCATCCCACATAATTTAAAGGTACTGGGTGACTTTGTTTTAGATTATTGTTTTTACAATATTTACGGCAGTTTTTACAATCATCAGAATTTATTAATTTATTATAGTTATTGCCATAAATTTTTTTATGATAATGTTCCGCAATATTATGGACCATTAATATCTCCTTTGTTTGTTCATATGAAATCACAATCTAGCAATTTTTCCTGCGTCTGTTAATACAAGTCCTTCTTCTGTTGATATGTATCCCATGTCTCGTAGTTCGTCGATGTTTCGGTAGAGCATCGCTCGTGATATTCCAATGTCGTCTGCAAGATCTGTGAGTGAGATTTTTGAATAATCTTTCTCTGCGAGTGCTTCGAGAACTTTTTTTTGGCTTTCGGTAAGTTTGAAGCAGAGTTTAGGTAGCCAGACGACCGCGTTTTTGTCTTCTTCTGGGTTGTACGCGATTTTTTTAATACGGTCGCATCGTGCGTATGCTGCGAAGAGGAGTCCGAGTGCCTTGGTTTTTCTTCCTGATGTTATGTTGACAAATATCTCATCATTTTTTGGCTGCATATCTATCAGCTCAACGCATTTTTCTGCGACTTTGACGATATTGTAGGCTTCTGTTGTTATTTTTTTCACATCGACGACTCGCCCGAGTGACTCTTCGATAAGTTTGTAGCTTTTTTCTTGTTCTTTTTTGTTGGTTTCATCGAGAAGAAGAATGAGTCTATCCGGCCCAAGTCTGTTTGCTGCAAGCAGGACTGGATCTGGTGTGTACAGTGTTGCAATTAATACTTTGGCCATGGTTGCTTCTGTTGTTGTATGTGATTGGAGATTAATAAGTCTATCTACCGTATTGTCCCATTTTCTATAATTTTATATACTATGTATACTTTTTAATAGAAATGTTTATAAAATGATTTACTATCTGGGTTGGTACGATCGGTAACGACGAAAGGAAGAGACCATGAGAAAAAAAACAAAATTTATAGTAATAATGGTTGGAACGCTAGTGATAGCAACGACCGCGATTTCTGCGGTTTCGACGACGCTTACAACAGTGTCGTTTGGAATGCGGGGAGAGACCACACCACTCTATACCCTCAGAGGTTTGTACGACAGGAGTATAACCGACTATTCAGGGGAGACGTATTCCTTTCATCTCGACTTCGATAAAGGAACCTTTACTGGTTGGTTTGTTACTCAGGAGGGATACGTGTACCACGCATACGGAACCTTTGTAATAAATGGTAATCACATCAGTGGGACATGGCACCTGGATACCGGGGATTCCGGGTGGATCTCTGGTCACATTGGTAGCTGGTAAACCGGAGAATACCATGAAAAAAGAAGACGTCGAGAAGAAATCGCCTAACATCCTCATTGGTGGAGAAAAGGAATCCTTCGTCCTGGATCGGTATCAGCTCCGTCAGTTCATCCAGCAAGGATGTCACCGATTCGTGTGTAAGGATGGACAGGAGATCGAAGTATTGTATCATCCATATGCATATCGTTTAGAATCCGGGGTGGCCATGCCATCAGAAGATACATCAAAAAAAGATGAGTACTCCATAGAACATTTCTTTGACTACCCCAAACGAAAAGAATGGACGATGCCCCTGCTCGAGCCAGGTGCCAAGGATAAAGAGATGATCAAATGGATGATCGATCATCTTACCGCTATCGAAGATGTGGTCGGCTTCCCTCTGCAGAACGTCAAGGTGAAAGAAGAAATCGATGACACCATCGGGTTCTTCGACAAGGTGATCGTCGATATCTACGCTGAGGACCTCTGCAGAGAAAAAGTCGTGATATCCGGTGACTACAAAAGGTCAAGCAATCACACCTTGGTTTGCTTGCTGTGCACGGCGATCCTTATCGAGGCGAAGAAGATCATCTGGGTTGCGAATGAAATCAAGGATGACCATCAGATCATCGTCAAATGGCTCAACGAGTACTTCTCAAAACGGGTTAGTATTTATCTCGTCGAAGCAAAAGCTATTCCGCTTAATGATAAGAAAGAGGCAATCAGCCAGTTCAGGTTGGTGGAAAGCCCGACGTCAGGATGGATGAACCATTATTAAATTAAAAAAAATGCATCAGCGCAGGGTTGGGGCGTCTGGGGGACGACACAGGAGTTACAGGAGCTGGTACGACAGAGACATACTGATGAAGTACCTGAGGAAGTACCGGAGAGCCGGACGGTGAAGGATTGGATAGCTGCTGATCTTGAGACGTGGGGCGGGTGCTGAGGAAGAAAGAAAGAGAAAAAAAGGAATAAAAAATATAGGAAGGAAGAAGAAACATTCTAAAAAGTCTGGTGGTTGCGTTGTGTCGTGCTGAAGAGACTTTTGGTGAATGCTGATGGTGGGGCGCGGGGCAATCCTGGTCCTGCCGCGGTTGGTATCGTCATGTACGAGCGAGTTCATTTCATTGGTAGATCTTGAAGAGATCCTTGGGCATTTTCCTAATAAGATATACATATATAGATATATAATCGGTAACCGCGCAAAATACAAACATTTTTGAACAAACAGCCATATTACTCCTTAAGAGCAGACCGCGCAAAATGAAAAAGGTATACGTATGACATGGGCGAAACCAAAGGGATACTCCCGTAGTAGAATCGATCGTGCTGGCGACATCCTAAGCAGCGACACGACCACGGACGCGGAAAAAGAAGAAGCAATTGAAATCCTCGATAATTGGAGGGCGATCCACAGCTATCCCATGCATGTCTTCAAAATGAGACTCAAGAACAAATCGAAGCTCGTTGATCCTCATGCGCTCACCGCGCAGCGTCTCAAACGTGTCCCTGCCATCCTTTTTAAATTGAAACGACAGTACAACGGCCGTCCACCGACCATGAAGCTGTCTCAAATGCAGGACATCGGAGGATGCAGGGCAGTCCTCTCAACCGTCGATTTGGCACGTAAGCTTCATAAAGACTATTACCTCAAAGGGGACATCAAGCATAAGAGGATCGGGGAAAAGGATTATATCAAGTACCCAAAGAAGGACGGGTATAGAAGTATCCATGTCATCTACAGGTTCAACAGTGATAAAGGCAAGAGCATCTACAACGGTCTTGTGGTGGAAATCCAGATACGGTCGAAACTTCAACACCTGTGGGCAACCGCCATTGAGATCGTCGACTTCTTTACGCGACAAGCCATTAAATCCAATGAAGGGCAGGAAGAATGGATGGGGTTCTTCCGACTTGTCAGTTCAGCATTCGCTCTCATGGAGAAATGCCCGACGGTCCCAAACACCCCGACAGATGAAAAGGAACTCTGCACCCTGATAAAAGAAAAAGAACGGCAGTTGAACGTCATCAGAAAGATGAGGGGCTGGGCGAACAGCATTAAAGTGTTCGAACAGGCGGGAAAGAAGAAACAGAAGATGAAATTCTTCCTCTTGGAATTAAACATCATCGGTGAGAACCTTACCATCTCGGAGTACCCAAAGACACTTGAACAGAAAGCGATCGCAGATTACGCAGAAGCAGAAAAGAAATATCGAGGAAAAAAAGAGTTCGACGTGGTCCTTGTCGGGGCTGATACAACGCATGACCTGGAAAAAGCATACCCGAACTACTTCATCGATTGCGGAGAGTTCCTGGACGTCCTGCAGAAAATATGCACGAAACACTAAGGAAACATTCTAAAGAATCTGGTGGTTGACCTGTGTCGTGTTGAAGAGACTTTTGGTGAATGCTGATGGTGGGGCGCGGGGCAATCCTGGTCCTGCCGCGGTCGGTATCGTCCTGTACGATGAGGCCAGACGCGTTGTGGAGCGGTATAAGGCGTATCTCGGGGTTGCGACGAACAATGTCGCGGAGTACATGGCGCTTATAACGGCGTTGGCACTTGCGGTGCGGTATTCGCAGGGGGAGCTAGCGGTGTTCATGGATTCGGAGCTGGTGGTCCGGCAGATGCAGGGGCGGTACCGGGTGAAGGCCGGTCATTTGGTCGCGTTCTATGAGGAGGCCAAGAAGAACGAACGACGGTTCCAGAAGGTGGTGTACAAGAATGTACCCAGGGAGGATGTGTTCCAGTCGGAGGCGGACAGGCTCGTGAACCTGGCGCTTGACGAACGATAAAAGGGAAAAAAAAGGATTAATAAAAATAAAGGAATGGAGAGGGGGAGGGAGGAAGAAGTGGAGGGACGGAGAAACATTTTTCTGTGAGTAAGAATAAGGAGAATACATTAATAAGAAGAAGAGAGTACAATTCCCGAGGAAGTATTGAGCGATGAGAAAATGACAATCGATCCTGATTGGAATCCTTATGAGGATTGGGAAAAGGAAATCCGTCTGAAGCAAGAAGAAAAAAGAAAACCGAGTAGGATTAAAAAGATGAATTGTTCAAAATGTGGTAAAGAAACAATAATCGTAGACAAACAGTATTATCTCACAACAGGCGAATACAAGGATAAACCGCTCTGTGTTCAATGTTGGTATCAGGAATATAATGGTTGTATCAAACCTGGTTACATGATGATGCCCGACGGAACGATAAAGAACATGATGGGGAAAAGACTACGGCCTGATGGTACAATCGAAAACCTTTGGCATGCCGACAAAAAGAAAGGCTATGCGACAGTCAAGGAAGTACTGGACGACATCCTGAAAACATTAACACCGGAGTACCAGGCGAAAGTAAGGGAAATGACACAGGGTGATTTCTGCAATGTCCAGCATTTCGGCCTCGGCATGGACATCCGCAACAAATACTTTTATCAGAACCCCCTGCGAGAACAACTTATCGTACATCTCGGGATGGAAAACGCGTTCCCCGCACTTGACGGCGATGAATTTAGTGGCATCATCCTGAGAAAGCTCTATCGACGTATCACAGCGAAAAAGAAGGAATAAATAATTAAAGAAAAAAAGAATAAAGAAAGGAATATGTGGAGGGAGGGAGAAATTGTTGCATACAAGTAAGGAAAAAGAGAGGGAAGTAAAAGAATAATTTATAAAGATAAAGATATTCTCCTAATAAATATGGCTATAATAATAACCAAAGATGGAAAAGAAACAAGAAAGATAGAAAAATCAGATTTTGAACAAGAGGATTATTTACAAAAATTTATCTATGAAAATCCAGAGACGATCCCACTTTACGATATTAAGGAAAATATTCAACTTCTTGTATTATGCAGAGAATTTCCCACGCGAAGCGGTCCAGTCGACGCATTAGGCATTGACCGAGAAGGCAACATATATTTAGTTGAAACCAAACTCTATAAAAACCCGGATAAACGCCTGGTAGTTGCTCAGGTTCTGGACTATGGTGCTTCGCTGTGGATAAATAATTCATATGAGGATTTTTTTAATCAAATTAATACTTTTCTTAATAATAAACTAAAAGTCCATTTGAATCAGAGAATTGGAGAGTTTTTTGGTTTATCGGACGAAGAAGTAAAAAGCATAAAAGAAAACATAGCTTCAAATCTAAAAAAAGGTAATTTTAAATTTGTTGTTCTCATGGACAGGTTACATCAACAGTTAAAAGATTTGATTATTTATTTAAACGCAAACAGTGAGTTCGACATCTACGCAGTGGAATTAGAATATTATAAATATGATTCTTATGAGATTATGATTCCCAAGATCTATGGCTCAGAGGTTAAAAAAGAAATTGACACTTCAGGTTCTGCAAAATATAAATGGGATTGGGAGTCATTTTCTAAAAAATTAAAAGAAAATTTCGGAGATGAAGAGGTTCAGGTGGCAAGAGCTATTCTTAATTGGGCTGAAGAAAACCATATGGAAATGTCATGGACTACCAGTAAAAGAGGAGGCTTTTTTATTCATTTTTCTTCAGATAATGGTATGTTTTATCCCTTTAATATAAATGGAGACGGAAATATTGAATGGAATGCACCTCATCAAGGTGATAAGAGCCCCCCGCCATTTAACCAAATGGAAAAAAGACGTGATATATTGGAACGCATGAAATCTGTTAAAGGTGCGGATGTAAATCTTAATAAAGTCGATGGATACAGCGCATTAAAACTCCCACTTCGGGCACTCAAGGATAAAAAAGAGCAACAGGCATTCTTTTCAGTTTTAACATGGATCAAAGAAACGTTAGAGAATAAACGATAATGTCTAAAGAAATCAATATATTATTATTTTATTCCAGTAGGTAATATTATGAAAGAATTTCCAAGATGCCCACAAAAATTATCCAATCACATTGAAAAACTTTTATTGGAACTTGCAGAGGAATGGTTTTTTAGTGAAACGCGTCCTCGAATTTCTGAGAAATCATTGAAACACTGGGATAGGTTGATAGACACTTGGATTAAGGATAGGGAATTACCTTTATTCATACGCAAACGTACAGAAGGACGTGGACGTGAAATTCATCACAAGGAAGGACGAATATTAATACCGACAGATAATAGCCCTGCAAATTGGAGTTATTTTAAAGCATATCAAGAATTATATTTTGATATTAGCGACATTAAAAAGTTAGTAAAAAATGATAGAATTCCTATTGCGATTATACTTAAAAAAGATGAAAAAAAGAAAGCAATTAAAACAAATACTCGACGTGATGACATTGATATCAATGGTAAAGGATGGAAGGTATGTCACATTCAACCTATTGGTCTTAAAACACGGGAGAAAATTGATGAAATTCAATTATCAAAACTTGAAGAACACTTTAAAAAATTTTTGTCTCCCTCAAACATGTTTCTCGTTCCTAAAAGATTATCAGGATTTGGTGAGCTTCCCCAATTAATCGAAGTTATGAAGAATAAAAATATGGTTATTGATTGATATGTTTTGTAAAATCTATGGCACCGAAGAAACCGATAACCCTGATGGAATCTGTGATGATTGTAAATTCTGTATTATTAATGATAAAGATATTCCACCCAATAGGTAAACCATTTCCCGCTTCTGTCAAACCTTTTTAAAACCAAAAAGGGATACCTTTTTATATTAAGAAAGTGTTATCCCATCGATAAGTATGGGTAAATACGAAAATTTAGGAAGATTTCTTACGCATCTTTTAGAGAATCATGTTAATTTACCGATGGAAAAAATAGAGGAGATTTTGGGTTTTCCATTACCTACTTCTTCTATCAAGTTTCGCCCCTGGTGGGCTAATGATCGTACCCATGTTCAAGCATCGGACGGATGGATGAAGTTTGGGTGGACAGTAGAAACAGTTGATTTTACAGGGAGAACAGTGACATTTAGCAAGAAGGATAACATTCCGGTTCAAGAACCAAGAAAGACTCATTCTGTTGAACCACGTGAGATGAATCCCATACGATTTGAAGAGGTAGCGAGAGCTACGATGTCCGTATATTTTAAAAAAGAGCTCTCACCAAGAAAACTTCAGGGTTTTCCTAAACTTTTTGATCTTGTATCCTCAGATGGTACGATCATAGGAGATGCAAAATATTTAACAATGGTGGGAGGAACGTCTATTCCCCCTGCGAAGTTCGCAACAATCGCCGAATACGTGTGGCTCTTGGAAAAGCTTAGTGCAAAGAAAAAATTTTTAGTGTTCGGAAACGACAAACGTGTTCCTGAGGAATGGCTAAAAAGATACGGAATGCTCGTTACGGATGTAGAGTTCTATTTTATTGATGAAAATCAGAATATGATTAAGTTGGACAGGACAGTGAAGAATGGTTGAAGAAATTAATTTCATGGATACCCCTGGAGGATATGGGGCAGTTGCTGTTAAGGCGGTAGAATTACTGCGGTCTAAAAACGCTCCTAACCAAAAATTTGCGTGGGATCAGGCAGCGAGTATAATACTTGATGCAAAGTCGTCGAAGGAAAAGGGTTGTCCCAAGGCTGCTTTTCTTGGTTTATGCGAAGAAGGATTGATTAAAGGTGTAAAACCTGGGTCATATTGCACTTCTTCGGAAAATAAATCCTATGCATTAAAGGCAATCCAGGCTCTGAGGAAAAATCCGGATCTTCGTTTTGATGCAAATAACCTTTGGACTGAGGTGTTGAGACTATCTGGAAAAAATATTTCACACAATCATCAAATGGAAGTGGTTATTGCTCTCTGGAATCGAAATTTGATTGATATTGAATAAACAAGAATTATTATTGTTCCATGAACCGGTACCATACTGCGCTGTGTCCGCTGCATCAGCAGAGGAGAAGTGTACGGGGGACGACGCAGGAGTTACAGGAGCTGGTACGACAGAGACATACTGATGAAGTACCTGAGGAAGTACCGGAGCTGCGCACGGTGAAGGATTGGATTTCCGTTGACCTTGAGACGTGGGGTCGTGTGATCCGGAAGAAAGAACGAGAGGAACGGGAGAGGAAGAGATAAAAAAAATTATTTTATGAATTGCCACTAAAATTATTCATAATATTATTTATAATTCTATCAAGATGATCAATCAATTCAGGTGTAGCTTTTACTACACCCAAATCATCTGTATAGTCTCGTGGTTTGATTTCTTTGTCAGGATATCGTGTAAATTCCTCATGTGTGTAGGTGTAAGCAGCGATAAAATATAATAATGTAAAATCTATAGTTTCAAGTAAGATTTTTTTTGTTTTTTCAAAATCAACATAATCCTTTAAAATCTTTGACGTATTTTTTCCATTGAGTTCTTTTTCTAAATCTATCGATAGTGCTTTGCTAAAATTTTTTAATAATTCTACTAAATTCAAATTCTCCAATAATTCAGGTATTGATTCAAATTTCAAACTCATTTCTTTTTTACATTTTTCATAGAATTGGAAAATACTCTGAAAATTTTCATATGTTATTTTAGCCATCTCAAGTCGATTTTTCGGATCTTTAATTAATTTATAAATATCTGCTGTACTAGTTTGTATGTCTGGATATAAATTATGTATTTTAGTGACTAAGGAAGACATTCTTTCAAGAAGTAATAAAAAAGCCTTTAAGGAATTATGACTAATTGTAAATAAATCATTTTTAGTAAATCCTCCAAAGTAAAGAACATAAGCCTTTGATGTCTTTTCGGCGCATTGTTGTAAAAAATATGTAGAATATGAATATTTTTTATTTTCGTAAAGAAACCTACAAACTGTTAAATCATCCCTCGCACATTTAATAAAATCATCAGCTAATGTTAAAATAGTCTTGTTGGGCCGATGAAATAGAATGTGTTGAGCTTCCTCAAATAGAACATCATTCAATGCTTGTTGGTTAAGTTGGTTTTTTTTCTTTTTAGATTCTTGCATTACCATTATTTCACTTGTTTATATTTCAGTATCGAGTTTTTCTTTTAATAAAGTTAAGCCTCACTCAATAGCATCATACCAAAATCTTTTTTCTTCACCTCATAACATCCTTGATTTAAAAAATCGTTCAGTATCCTTATCAACAAAATACACGTAGCAACCCTTCAGACCACGCGACATCAAGACCCGGTAAATATTTTTCACGTATTCATCAAATCGCTCTGTTTTTCTCTGTAAAACAGGATCCCGTGTCTTCTCAGGATCACCAATTAAACAATCATGCGCTTTATCATACTTCAAATCAGGACCGACAATGACACCAACGTAATCAAACTCAAAGCCCTGCGCAGTATAAATACAGCCGATTTGTTTGATTCCCTCAGGTTTGTACGCCCACTCGTACCACTTCACGTACCCTACGGGAGGTTTGATGTTATCATGAGTCTCCCACGGCATCGCGAAATTCCCGATGCAAACATCCTTGACCAATTCACCATTGGAACCTAATTCTTTCGACCAATCCCAGCAAAACCCGGCTGTCAACCTCGCAGTAATCCCCTTTTCACTATTTTTCTGTTTTATCAGCTCATACAATTTTTCTGGAGAATCAATGATCTGAAAATCAAAATTCTCTTTTTTCGAATCCAAAATTATTTTCTTATCTGAATGCCCCAGTAAATACTCCAACCAATCAAGATAATTCTCAGATCCTCCGCACCTGAACTGCGAAACCAACTCGACTTCTCTGACCACGCAACTATATTTTTTCGCTGCCTCCCGAATCAAATCAGTACTACCGACTTCCAGGAATCGAATCACCTGTTTATCATCAATGAAAAATATCGATGTCTTTGCGCATCGAACCAACTGCTCTATCTGAGGCATATCGGTCCGGTCTACCGGCTTCGTATATTGATTATTAGACGTTTTACCAATCCTATGTGCCTCATCAACAATTAAGATATCAATCTGATTTTCCTTGATTCTAGATGGAACAAAAGGAGTAAGCGACGTAAAGAGAAGTTTTGCATTATTTTTGTCAACTTTATATTTTATCGCTTCAATCAACGGTTTAGATTTAGTCGAAAAAAACACAGATTTCTTCTTAGCGGCCATCTCAGCAAGGATATTCAGAGCGATAACGGTTTTCCCAGTTCCAGGACCGCCCTTGACAATCACAACATTTTTTTCGTTATTCTTCTCTGCTTTCCGTATCTTATCAAGGATTGCATTTTTCGCATAAATCTGATCATTTAACAAAGAAAAATCCGATGTGTTCGACACGATCTTCGCTGCACTTTCTAGCAATTTCTTTGACGGCTTAACAGGAGACTGCATGAATTTATTAAAAATATCAAAACCATCTCCTTTACCTAACAATTCTTTCAATCGCTTTGATAGCAGTTCCACGTCTTCATGCGTATAGATAGGATACCGTTCTAAAATCTTATTATAAATAGGATTGAACAAACCCTCTCCGATGTCCTTACGATAATTCGGGCAATACGAACACCCAACAAGATCTAACTGGTTCTCCTCAAAAACCTCGATGAACCCAAACATATAATCATGATACCCTTCAACCTGCTGAGACGGATGCGCGACCTTTCTTGTACTGCCACCAACATATGTTTCAACAAAATTCCCCTCAATATCTAAGGCCTCGACTTTCTCCCACTGTTTCATTTCGATATGAACGACAATTCCGCGATCATTGTTATCCTTACCGAACAACAAACAATCAATCCGCCTTGATGTATAGGGAACCTGATACTCAAAAGTCACATAAATATTTGATAAATCAGAAGCTTCAATCAAATTTTTAATCTTATCACCAGTCACACCCCAAGAATGATACTCTGGTTCACCGACATGAAATCCCGAGGATTCCTTGAAGTTCGTTTTCATGATGTCAACTAATTTGTTTGACCGGACGTCTTTGAAAAATTTTTCTTGAGGAGCATCATAGATGATATTCCGGGTTATCATTTCTCAAACTCCGAATATTTTTTATTTGACCCCTTTGCTTTTTCAATAGGATATTTTTTAGTATTTTTTCCCATTTTTTTCTGAAATTCGCTGCTTACATCAATATCATATCTTTGTGCAAGCCTTAAAATAAAAAATAAAATATCTGCAAGTTCTTCAGATATTTCTCCTTTCTTTTGTTTGATTACTTCCTCAACTTCTTTTGCAGATTTAAAACGAAAATGTTCGAGAAGCTCTGAAGATTCTGTAATAATCCCAATGGCAAGATCCTTGGCGTTATGAAATTGATCCCAATCCCGTTCTTCGCAAAATTCTTTGACTAATTCTTTTAATTCCTTAATATTAGTTTTATCATCCATAAAGTAAATCCTAAACTATCGAAATAAGGAAGCAATTTAAAGCCTTATTGTAAAACAAATTCATTAAAAAATAGAATTACTTAATACTTGATTCAACCTGAAAAACTGGATAATTCCATTCCTACGTGATTATTCCTTTCTCCTTCATACTGCAATATCCATTCATTCCTATGATGATATGGTCCATTACATTAATTCCGATGAGATCACCGGCATTGAATAACATCTTTGTCACCTCAACATCTGCAACAGATGCTTCCGCCTCCCCGCTCGGATGGTTATGAACCAATATTATCGCATGCGCACTGCATCGTATCGCAGGGTTGAACACCTCCCGTGGATGAATCAGGCTTGCATCAAGGATACCGACGGACACCAAGCTTTCCTGTATCACCCGGTTCTTCGTATCAAGGCACAACGCGTAGAAGTACTCCTTCTTCTTCTCAGCCAGGTTATCAACAAAATAATGGTACACATCCTCAGCACACGTCATCTTCTTGCTAAACCCTGACGAGCGCAGCCGGTTGGTCCGTCGGAACAGCTCGTACATCGCTGTTATCCGCAGCGCCTTGACCTCATCATCACCACACACCTTCGTCAGCTCAGGTAATGACAACTCAGCCAACCGATGCAAATTCGCTTCTTTGAGCACCCGCCGCGAGCAATCGACGACGTTCTCATCCTTGTTCCCACGACCAAGAACAATTGCTAAAAGCTCTGCATCAGAACACACCTCAGCCCCATGCGCCTTCAACCGGGCACCAGGCCGCTCAAACCACGGCATCTCACGAATATTCATACGCTCTCATTCCTCCTTCATTCTTGGTTCCTTCATCCATTCCAACAACTTCTGCCGCAACATCTCCTTCGACGGCACATACAGCTGATACCGCGCAGGATACACCCGCGTATCCTTCGGCAACGTCAACTTCACCAACGCATCATTCTTCATCGAACATAGGATAATCCCGATTGTCGGGTTCTCATCAGCAGACCGGACAAACCGATCAAAATAATTCACATACATCTGCATCTGACCAAGATCCTGGTGAGTAAGCCTACCAATCTTCAGATCAATGACGACATAACAACGAAGAATCCGATTGTAGAAGACAAGATCGACAAAAAAATGATTGGCATCAAAGCTCAACCGCTTCTGCCGCGCCTCAAACAAAAATCCCTTCCCAAGCTCTAGCAAAAAACGCTCTACTTTATCGATGATAGCCGATTCCAAATCATGCTCGGAATAGATATTCTTCTCATCGAGCCCGAGGAACTCAAGAACATACGGTTCTTTCAACACATCCTCAGGTTTCTCAACCAGCTGTCCCTTCAAAGAAAGCTCCTTGATTTTCTTCTTATCCCGACTTAACGCGAGACGCTCAAACAACCCAGAGTCATACTGACGTTTCAACTCACGGAGCGACCAGTTGTTTTCCGCTCCCTCGATCTCATAAAACTGCCGTTCCTTCCTATCAACGATAGCAAGCAGGAACACATACTGAGACCAACTCAAACGAAAAGGCATTTTCGAATCGGACGATACGTTCTGCCAAGATGGCAATTCCTTTGGTACAATCTGATTTATCTCTTCATGTTCAGCTAATTTCCCAGACACTGTCTGGGGAATCTTCGGGATTCGCGTCCCATATTCAAGAAAAAACCGTCTCATATATTCAAGGTTACTTCTTGAAAATCCTCTACCAAATTCAGAGGAAAGTTCCTTTGAGAGTTCCGGAAGTATTTGTTTGCCATATTCAGCACGCTTTTTCCCTTTCTGCTCGTGCTCGATGATTAGACGACCTATTTCATAATTGGTCATTACCTGCAATGTGCTGACGCCATGGGCAGCAACCTGACGGGATGAACGAATCAACGATTGGATCCTGATGAGAAGCTGTTTACTTTCTTTATCCATGTCCGACCACCTCTAGATCAAGGATAATTTTGCCATTTGATTTTGAGGCACGACAAGCATTTCTAAATTGATTTCAGAACCCAATGGAGGTATTAGACTCCAAATCCGCTCGTACCACGGCATCTCACGAATATTCATAAACTTCGTTTCTCCCAGACTTATTATTAACAGACTTAGAAAAAAGAATTATGTAGCTCTTCTTATATCTTTTGTTTTAATCCAGAGAAAACTATAAGAATCAACGGATAAAAAGAAGGATCAGACCACATGCTGTCGCAACCCAGCAACATCAATAAAATAGACAGTGCATCCATTCACCTTCATCGAGCCAGGCTTTCCTTTATACGTGATAACAAGGGCAGTCTTGGGATGATACATCTCAATAAACGATCGCAGCCCACGTTCGACCTTCCCCTGGTCTGCACGCACCTTCACCTCAATAGGGACAACAGTGGATGCTTTCTCGACGATAAAATCAACTTCTGTTTTTGTTTTTGTCCTCCAATACTTCGGGGTCACCCCACATTTCAAAAGCTCTGAAAACACATAGTTCTCAAAGACCTTCCCGGGAGGCTCCACAGGAAAACTGTTCGCGATACTATTACGTAAACCGGTATCAACAAAATAGATCTTCGGTTGTTTCACAATCTCTTTGAGCTTATTGGAAAAAAAGGGATTGACTCGTACGATGAAATAGCTTTTCTCCATGGCATCAAGATACTTCTTAATCGTTTGAAACGACAGCGCAAGGGACGATGACAGTTCCTCATATGAAAGAATGTTTCCAACGCTCAACGCGAGATATTTTGCACAACGCTCAAGGGCACTGATATCATCGATAGAAAACGTCCGTGCGACGTCTTTCAGAAGCATCGTTTCATATAAATCTCGAAGAATAGTGGTCTTCATTTCAATATCATTTGTCAACACGACTTTTGGGTATCCCCCATATTGGATATGCTCCCCAGTCAGCCGTTGGGCAATCGCTGGTGTCGTTGCCTTCTGACCTTTTGCCATGAGAAACTCGCCATAGGAGAAGGGGTACAAGCGGACAATGGAGATTCTTCCAACGAGGTACGAGAGGATTTCTTTTCCAAGCAGAACCTCCGATGATGAGGTAATCCAGAGTTTTCGACCAGAATCAACAAGATATTTGAGCTTTTGACCAGCATCTTTGCATGATTGGACTTCATCAAGGACGGAAAGTACGTTTCCTTCGAGATACTGCTGATCGAATTTTTTTACATCGTCATCAAATAATGAGCGTACATCGGGGTCGTCAAAGAGCACATAGGTGGATTTCGCTTGTTCCATCTGTTTTTTAAGAAAGGTGGTTTTTCCTGATTGCCGTGCGCCAACCACAGCAACCATGGAATAACTGCGTATGATTTTATCAAACGTTTTCTTTATCTCTCGTTCGACATACATACTATTATCTCTATACGGACGACCTATATATACTTTACTAAAATTGAAGTGTAGTTAAACAAAAGTTATACTAAAATTTAAATATAGTTTAATAAAAGTAAATCTTATGGATTGTCATTTTAGTAAAATCTCATATCTCAAACCACGGCATCTCACGAATATTTATAGTTTCGTTTCTCCCAGACTATTTTTTATTTCAGACTTGAGAAAAAGAATTATTCAGCTGTTCTTATATTTTTTGTTTTTTAAAAAGAACAGCATCAATGCATTAACAGAAGAAAACGGACAACCTCAGCGCTTTCATCTGTAGATGGTATCATGATGGTCTAAATCAATGAATACAACCGTATCGGACGTGACATCATACCGAAAGACCAGGATAAAATGTGAGTCAATATGAACCCGCCTGAGATGCTGCAGTGGCGCCCGGAGATTCTTATAATGAGTTACGTCGTCACAGCTGAGGATCTCCTCCATCTTCTTCAGAAGAATCGTATATCGATTCTTATCTCTTTTAAAAAGGATTTTCATCTTTTTCTTGAAATGTTCTTCGGTAAAATACTTACGCATGTTCGATTTCATCTCTCAACTGTTGTAGTGAGGAAAATTTTGTGTATTTGCCGGATTTTTCTATTTTTTTGATTTTCTTGATGTATTCAGGTCGAAGCTCAGGCTCAAGAAGGTTTTGTTCTACATAGTCCAACGCTAGCTCGATCGCCTGGCTTTTATCTTTCAGACCGTACTTTGCTTTTAAAATATTTACGATTCGATTGGCTCGATCATTGAGAGTAATGAAGGCTTGAACCATTCATGTCACCTTAATATCATATTAATACGGCATTAATATTTAAAATTTTCTCCAAACCACTCGAAAAGACCACTCTTCTTAACAGGAC
>Ga0209777_10004007_pt1 | contig 17720 bp, 18 predicted proteins | sample FrelakmetHBP12HB_FD_187147 | JGI IMG/M metagenome (GOLD analysis project Ga0209777, IMG submission 187147) | Freshwater lake sediment microbial communities from the University of Notre Dame, USA, for methane emissions studies -HBP12 HB (SPAdes)... | ecosystem: Environmental > Aquatic >...
GGTCAGGGGATGGATTAAGGATCGCTTTGGGGATTCTTATCTTCCTCCTAAACCCAATGTCTATAAAAGCCGTAGAGGAGCCCAGGAGGCCCATGAGGCCATCCGTCCCACTTCGATTGATTTGGAATCTGATAAGGTGAAGTCTTATTTAGATAAAGATCAATGGGCTCTTTACAAATTGATTTGGGACCGATTCGTCGCCTCTCAGATGCCTTCAGCAGACTTTCTCCAAACCACTGTTGAGATTAAAGCGGACGATGCCATTTTTACAGCCGTGGGCACGGTTCCTGTTTTTCAGGGTTTCATGGCCCTCTATGTGGAAGGAGAGGATAACCAAGAAAATGGCAATGGAGAAAAGAAACTCCCATCGCTCTCGGAAGGTGAAGTTTTGGAGCTATTAAATCTCATACCCAAACAGCATTTTACCCAACCCCCTTACCGATTTTCAGAGGCAACGCTGATCAAAGAATTGGAAGAGAAGGGAATCGGAAGACCTTCTACGTATGCAACCATTTTGGCTACGATCAAAGAAAAGGGATATGTCCGTTTAGAAAAAGGGAAGTTTTTCCCCACGGAATTGGGGTGTTTGGTGAATGATCTCCTCGTCGTCAACTTTCCCGATATTTTTGATATCGAATTCACCGCACAAATGGAAGAGAATTTAGATAAGATTGAGGAGGGCCAAAAGGATTGGGTGGATACGTTGAAAGAGTTCTATCTTCCTTTCGAAAAGGATTTGGAGATGGCCAAGATCTCCATGAGGGATGTGAAGAGAGAAAAGATTCCCACGGATGCCATCTGTGAACGATGCGGTTCAAAGATGGTGAAGCGATGGGGGAAGAGGGGTTATTTCTTGGCCTGTTCAAGCTATCCCAAATGCCGATATACGAGAGAAGTGGAAGGAAACGAGGAGAATCAAGTGGAGACCGGAGCTAAGTGTGAAAAATGTGGAAGCCCGATGGTCATCAAGAATGGAAAGTTCGGAAGGTTTCTGGCCTGCTCCAATTACCCGACCTGCAAATTCACACGATCTTTGGATACCGGCGTCCGGTGTCCTCAGGAAGGATGTGACGGAGTGATTGTGGAGAGAAAGACCCGTAAGGGTAGAACTTTTTACAGCTGTACCAATTACCCCAGTTGTACCTATGCCCTATGGGATAAGCCCATTCCAGAGAAATGTCCTCAGTGTGGTTTCCCTTTCTTGGTTGAGAAGCAAGGGAAGGGCGGAGCCACCAAGCGATGTCCTAAAAAAGAATGTGGATACCACGCTTCAGAATGAACGGGTTCGATATCTTCGCCCGCCCTCAAGGATCTTTTTCTTTGTGAACCGATGTTGCATCCACTGAAAAGGAAAGTAGACGAATCGGTTGATCAAGGTGGGAGAATATTCCCAATGAAATCGTTTCCAAATAGAAGGGAACGCATAGAATTCCCTCCAGGCCCTTTTCCAACCCTCCCGGAGTACTTCAGCGCTCATCTTCATTGGAAGGAAATAGGGGGCTGAGTCCTCTGGCTTTTCCAATAACCACCATTGGTCTTGAACCAAACGTCCCTCATTTTTTACTCTATGGTAGAAAGCTGTTTCTGGATAGGGAGTGAGAATCATAAAGATCGCTGAGAAGAGTTTGGTTTGGATCGAGAAAGAGACCGTCTCTTCAAATACAGAAGGATCATCCTCATCAAATCCGAAGACAAAAGACCCACAGATGGCAATGCCAAATCGATGGAGCGACTCAATGATTTCCCGATACTCAGACGGATCATTCTGAAATTTTTGGGACCTCATCAGGTTTTTTTTGGAAAGAGATTCGAAACCGATAAAGAGGCTGTTACATCCACTTTTGGCTAGCCATTCAATATTTTCGACCTTCTTCAATCCGGATAAGGAAACCTGGCCAAACCATTTCTTCTTGAGAGGGATGAGGGCCTTGAGCAATTCTTTTGAGTAGGAAGGATTCCCGATGATATTATCATCGTTGAACATCATCCATCGGTGAGGGAGGCGGCGCACCTCTTCCACCACATCCGAGATGGGCCTGACCCGATAAGTTTCTCCAAAAAATTTCTGGACGGTGCAGAATTCACATCGAAAAGGACATCCCCGTGTCACCTGGACCACATCCAGGGGGAGATATCCCCTTTTAGGTAGAATCTCTCGCCGAGGTATTGGAATTTTTGATAATTCTGTGTAACCTTCTTGGCGGTAAAAAGGTTTGAGATTTCCCATTCTGACATCTTCGAGTAGATGAGGCCAGACTTCTTCAGCCTCTCCAATGGCGACCGAATCGGCATGTTCTTTGGCCTCCCCTGGAAGGGCCGTGGGATGAATTCCTCCGAGAACAACGGGTATTCCCTTTTTTCGATACGCGTCAGCGATTTCATAAGCCCTCAGGGCTGTTTTAGATAAAACCGTGATTCCGACCAGGTCGACCTGCTTCAAATCTTTCTTTAAATCGACGGGGGTCAAAAGGTCATCGGTGAAAGAAATTTCCACATCGGTTGGAGAAAGGCCAGCCAGAATAGGAAAGGCAAGGTTGGGAATACGAGCATTTTCTTCAACCGCTGGGACGATCAGTTCGATCTTCACAAAGATAATCCTAACAAACTTTGTAAGGAAATGTCAAAGTTGACCTTAACGCTGCATTAAATTGGCAGGTGGGTGTGCTTCCAAAACTTTATCAAGCGGTTCTTCTATATTTTATGGGGAATATGCGATCTCACCTGAAGTGGACTTTATAAAATGTTTGGAAACGGAGCAGTGTAACGATCAAAAGTGCCGCTATAAAGTTTTGGCGATAAATCGCCCGGCGCTGTAACTATCTATTTTTATTTTTTGCCGGCTCAACCCACCCACCCGCCTTTGGCAATATTTTTCATGCAACTTTGAGGTTTGATTTTCAGTCCCCCTTTACGATGAATCCAGTTTTATTTTGCAAATTGGAAAGGGAAGGCGTAAAATAAAAACCGTGAAACCTATCACCATCATCGGTGCAGGCCTGGCGGGGTGTGAAGCGGCTTGGCAGATCGCCCAGAGAGGAGGAAAGGTGATCCTCTATGAGATGAAACCTGAGGTCTATTCTCCAGCCCACCGCTCTCCTTTCTTCGCAGAATTGGTCTGCAGTAATTCTTTTAAATCAGAATCCATTGAGAATGCTTCAGGGGTTCTGAAAGAAGAGATGAGACAATTAGAATCTCTCATCTTAAAAGTCGCTCAGGAGGCCAAGGTTCCAGCGGGAGATTCATTAGCCGTGGATCGGAAGGTTTTCTCAAAACAGATCACCCAGACCTTGGAAAGCCTGGAAAATGTGGAAGTGATCCGGAAGGAAGTTTCTTTTATTCCCCAAGATGGGATCACGATTATCGCTACAGGTCCTCTTACCTCGGATATGTTGAGTAAGGAAATCCAGAAGGTGACGGAGACCCATCATCTCTTTTTCTACGATGCCATCTCACCCATCGTCACCGCTGATTCGATCAATTTTCAGAAGGCCTTCAAGTTCTCTCGGTATGGAAAAGGCGGAGAGGACTATGTCAATTGTCCGATGGATGAGGAAGAATACACCCAATTTGTGGAGGCATTGAATCAGGCGGAGAAAGTACCGGTACACCCGTTTGAAAAGAGGTATCTTTTTGAAGGATGTCTTCCCATTGAAGAGATGGCAGCGCGGGGGAGGGAGACTCTTGCCTATGGGCCCCTCAAGCCAGTTGGCCTCATCGATCCGAAGACAGGAAAACAGCCCTTCGCCGTCGTCCAACTGAGGCAGGAGGATCGGTTTAAAATGCTTTTCAATCTGGTGGGATTTCAAACTCGATTGAAGCATGAAGAACAGAAGAGAGTATTTCGAATGATTCCTGCGTTGGAAAAAACCGAATTTGTTCGACTGGGTTCTATCCATCGCAATACCTTCATTGATTCTCCTCGATTACTGAGTGAATCCCTCCAACTGAAGACTCATCCGAACCTCTTCTTTGCCGGACAGATCACAGGGGTAGAAGGGTACATGGAATCTACGGCCATGGGGCTATTGTCTGGAATCAATGCCCATCGATGTGCGAATGGAATGCCAGCCATTGTCCCCCCGCCTATGACGGCCATGGGGGCGTTGGTCCATTACATCGCTCATTCCCTCACCGTCCCCTTCCAGCCCATGAACATCAACTTCGGTCTGCTCCCTCCTTTATCGGGGAAGAGCAGAGGCAGGGGGAAACGACTCCTCTTGGCGAAACGGGCATTAAATGAGATGGAAAAGTGGAAGAAGAAAAATGAGGGATAAGAAACGGAAAGCGAAATCATAGCGAGGAACCGATGGAAGAAAGAAATTGTTTTAGATGTGGTAAAAGACTTCAGCCAGGTAACTTATTCTACGTGGTCCATATCAAGGTTTTTTCCGGTTTTGACGGAATCCTTTCAGAACCGGCGGAAGGGATTGATGAACAATTGAAGGCGCTGCTTGAACAGACCCAAAATTTGAATCCCAAGGAATTGGAGAAAGAGGTCTACGAAGAGATCACTTGGATTGTTTGTAAAAGTTGTCGAGATCGGTTTGTGGATGAAATTCAGCACCCTTGGGAGGGCCCCTTTCGAATTCGAAAAGATCCAGGCTCCATGCTCCATTGAAACGACCCTCCTGCGACCTCGCCCCGCGCTTCCGACCCATCCCGCCAAGAAGATTTAAGACCCTCAAAAATCACAGACCCTCAAAAATCACTTGACAAAAGATAAAATTTATGATTAGTTGGTTCAACTGAATCAATTGAAGCGATAGAATGGAAAAGCGGACTCTTTCTTTAAAGAAGCTGACCAACACCCTTTTGAAGAATGGATCGAGGGAGATGACCGGCCGCTCCCGAGGCGTCCGGATTCGAGAGGCCCTTGAAAAGATTTTAGGAGAGGAAAAAGGACCCCTCCGCGTCGTTCTCGATTTCTATGGGATGGGTTCCATCGATTTTTCATGGGCGGATGAGGTCGTGGCCAAAATGATCTCCCGATTATGGAGCGGTGAATATGGAGAGAAATTTCTTGTTCTGAAGAACCTCAATCCTTCCCAGGCAGAGAACATCGGGGTAGCCCTGGAAAGAAAAAAGTTGGCGGTTCTGACCACCGGACCGGAAGGGTGGCGAATCATCGGTTCTCTGAATAATTATTTAATCCACACCTTAAACCAAGTGATGAAGAAAAGGCAGTTGACGCTGAGGGAACTATCCGAGGAGGAAGGGATTGAGATGAACACGAGTGGCACCCGGCTTCTCAATCTTTATAAAAAGCGCCTTGTGGTGCGAGTGGAGGGGCCGATGATGGGAAAGGACGATCCTCATCGGGGAAGGCAATATATTTACCAATCCCTCCTTTCATAGAGGAGTGCGATGGCAGAACTAAGGAGAGAACCCGTTACAAGAATGTGGGTGTTGGTCACCAACGATCACCCGAAAGGTCCATCGGATTACCTTCCTTTTAAACCTCCCTATCGACGTCAAGAGGCGGAGGGTCCCTGTCCTTTCTGTCCGGGCAATGAAGGGATGACCCCCCAAGAAACTTTTTCATTGAGCCGTGATGGGGGGAGATGGTCTGTCCGAGTCATCCCCAATAAATTTCCTTCCTTCCATATCGAAGGGGACTACGACCGAAGACCGGAGGGGATGTACGATGTCATGGAAGCCATCGGTGCCCATGAGATCGTCGTGGAGGCCCCTGAGCACCATCAGAGCCTGGCCACCATGGAACCCAAGCAGATTGAGAAAATCCTCCTGGCTTATAAGGAAAGGCTAATCGACTTGGAGAAGGATCAGCGATTCCAACAATTTCTTATTCTGAAAAACTATCCCGGCATCTTCAATCAACATCCCCACTCTCATATCATGGCCATGCCGGTCATCCCGAAGAGAATTGACGAAGAGATCTGGGGGACATTGGATTACTATCAACGCAAGGAACGCTGCATTTTCTGTGACATTATTAAAGAAGAAATTTCTATGAAGAAAAGGGTGATTCTGGAAACAGTGCATTTTTTAATTTTCTCGCCATTTGCTTCCCGCTACCCCTTTGAAGTCTGGATCGTCCCGAAGGGTCACTGTCCTGATTTTCATCGCCTCACGGAAGAAGAGATGGTAGATCTTTCCGTTGCAATCCAGTCGCTGTTCCATTGTTTTTTTAAACTCCTTTCTGATCCCCCTTATAGTCTTACTTTTCATACTTCCCCTGTTCAGAATCGATTCCATCGGCCAGAATACCACTGGCATATCGAAACCCGATTACGGATTGGATTGCGAGAAGGGTTTGAATGGGGGACGGGTTTCTTTGTCAATCCCACTCCTCCTGAAGATGCTGCGAATTTTTTAAGAGGGGTGGTATAGAAAGTGAAGCGTTCGGAGTGATGGGTTAAGAGTTTAGCAAGATGGCGATTGATTTGAAAAGACCGAATCGGTTCAAAGGGCGACCTTTTGAGGCCAAAAGGAAGAGAAGGAAGTGGGTTCTCCTTTCAGGGTCTTTTCTCATTGGGTTTTTCCTTCTCATCTACTTTTTTGTACTCCCTTCTACTCCTCCACTGCCCCCCGCTGCTCCTCCTGCCTCCATTCCACCGACTGCCCAGGAGCCCCCACTCCATACCATTGAAGGGGATGTGAAAGAACGAAGCACTCTTTTTCAATCCTTGTCGGGGAAGAACATTCCTCTTCGTTGGATCGATCTGATTGTCTCGAAATTAAAACCCTACGTGAATTTTAAAAAGATCAAAGGGGGCACTTACCGTTTCATCACAGATGTGAAGGGGGAATTAGTGAAGTTTATTTATGAAGCAAGTCCGACAGAGATTTATGAGATTGAAAAAGATCCCCAAGGATATGTGGCTCAAAGGAAGAAAGTCCTCCTCGAAACCCATCTGGTGAAGGTCGTCGGAGAAATCCGTTCCTCTCTCTTTGAGGCGATGGATGCCGTCGGAGAACAGGACCCCTTGACCATCGCCTTTGCTGAAATCCTGGCCTGGGAGATCGATTTTTATAAGGACGCCCGGGAAGGGGATCGATTCAAAGTGGTGGTGGAGAAGATCTATAAAGGAGATCAATTCATCCAATATGGAACCCTCCATGCCGTAGAATATCAGCGGGGAGAAAAAATCATTAGAGGGATCCGATATAAAGATGGGTATTATAATGAAAAAGGGATTTCCCTGAGGAAGGCGTTTTTAAAGGTTCCTTTAAGGTTTAACCGGATCAGTTCGAAATTCAGTCGGGCACGAAAGCACCCCATCCTAGGAGGAATGAGGCCTCATTTTGGTGTGGATTATGCGGCTCCACCCGGTACACCGATATGGGCTGTGGCAGATGGAACCGTTACCTCTTGCGGTTGGAACAGTGGATTCGGGAACCAGGTGGTCCTCCACCATATGAATGGTTATATGACCTGTTACGGTCATCTTTCTGGTTTCGGCCCTGGGATCAGAAAAGGAGTGAGGGTGAGACAGAAACAGGTCATCGGATATGTAGGATCTACCGGTCTCTCCACTGGACCTCATTTGGACTATCGGGTGGCCAAGGATAGTCAATTCCGGAATCCTCTAAAAGAGACCTTTCCCACAGGCCTTCCCATCGAAAAAGGGGAGATGGAAACATTTCATCAAAAAAGGGATGAGATGTCGGTTTGGCTTCAAGGGGATTCACCTTATGGGAGGAAAATAGAAGAGGGGGGGAAAATAAAAATTGAGCTGGTAGAGTGAGGAGAATATGGAACAGAAAAAAAAGATTCTCATTGTGGATGATGAACGGGATATTGTCAAGGCGGTGATGATCCGACTTCAAGGAGCTGGATATGAGGTCGTCACCGCCTTTGACGGGGCCCAGGGTGTTTTTATGGCCCACAAAGAAAAACCGGATCTTATCATCCTCGATATCCGAATGCCAGCCGGGAATGGGTTCAGCGTTGCCCAGAGATTAAAACGCTCCATGCACACCTTTACCATTCCTGTGATCTTCCTGACAGGGAGTCCGGAGAAAAATGCAGAGAAAAAGGCGATGGCACTGGGAGCTCGGTTTTATATTAAGAAACCTTATGATCCCGAAGAGTTATTAGATGCGGTCAAAAGGGCGCTGGAGAAAGAGGTTGATCCCAATTCAGGTCAGAGGAATGATTGATTAGATGTCATGCTAGAAGAAGATTTTGTGATTCAATCCAATATCCGGAGAATGTTAATCCGTACCAGCATCGATTATTCTAAGATGGATTTCGGAACGGTGAAAGGAGTGGTATACCTCCGGGGAATTTTTCAAGTGTCTCGTCTTTATGCGGATGGGGATGAAGAGGAGAAGAAGGAATTTACAGTGAAGACGCTTTATTCATTTGAAAAAAAGATCAGAAGTATTTCTGGGGTCACCGATGTCATTTTTCAATTCCTCAATTGGAGAAAAGAAAGGGGTCAATGGGTCCCCGTTGAAGTAAAGAAGAAGGAAGAAGAGGATGAGAACAAAACGGAATCCAGTTTATAAGCGGATTTTGGGCGAGATCGAAAATGAGATTCAGATTCATCCCCATTATGCGGATCTCCAAAATCAGTTCGCTCTCCTCTTGATGGTCGTGGGAGAGATGGAGAAAGCAGAGAACCATTTTTTAAAGGCCCTCCGCCTGAACCCGAAGTATCGAGAGACCATTCTCAATTTGGGTTTTTTGTATATGGAGATGAAACGATGGAAGGAAGCTGAAGAGATTTTCCTCGCCGAGGTGAAAAGACATCCGAAGGAGGGTTTCCTTCATCATGTCTTAGGGATTTTATATCTTCAAACCGGAAGGCAGAAGGAAGCCGCTGCTCGAATTCATAAAGCGATTCAGTACCGCTCTGACTACCGAGACTATTATAAGAAGAAGAGGATATGGCAGAGAGGAGTGGTTTACCTTGATCAGAAAGCAGAAAGGGGATTAAAAAAGATTCATTTAAATGACCACTACGCCCAATCCCACAACTTCATTGGTCTCTATCTTGCAAAAAAAGGGAAATTCACCCAGGCGGTCAAAGAGCTTAGAAAGGCCGCGGGGCTGAAACCGGATGAATTTATTTTTCATGTTAACCTTGGAACCATCTATTACTATCAAGGAGTTTACCCAAAGGCGATTCAGGAATTTCAGAAGGCTTTGAAGATCGATCCCTCTTATGGCATGGGATATGCGAACCTCAGTTATGTCTATGGTTTGATGCGTCGTACCCATGAGGCCCTTCGCCACATGAAAAAAGCGGTTCAGATGAACCCTCAGTATGCAGATCTCCATTATAATTTGGCCCTTCTCTACAGTGATCGGAAACGATATGGGGAAGCTGTCTCTGAATTGAAGAAGGCCCTTCGGATCAACCCCAACTACCTCTTTGCAAGAATCAATTTGGGTGTCCTGTATGAGGATCAGAAAAGATGGGAAGAAGCAAGAAGAGAGTATCGAAAGATCCTCCGGATCACGCCCGACGATGAACACATTCGAAAGCGTTTGAAAAGAATCTCCTGACCGAGAGGAAGGAAAACGATGGCCTCTCCCAGTTCGAAAAAAATACCTGTTGTTCAATCCATCCTGGTCATTCACCAAGGCGCCCTCGGCGATTTCATCCTTGCCTTGCCTGCCCTCGAAACCATTCGAAAAGCTTTTCCACATGCCAAATCGGTCATCATGGGATATCCGAGAATTCTGGAGTTGGTGGAAAAGCGATTCTATGCCGAGGAGATCCTCTCCATTGATCAAAAAGGAATGGCTACTTTCTTTGTTCGAGAAGGGTCCCTGGACTTCACCCTCTCTCAATTTTTTAAAACATTCGATCTCATCGTCGTCTTTGGAAAAGATGGGGAAGGAACGGTCATTGGAAATCTGAGAAGGGTTTGCCAGGGTCGAATTCTTCACATTAACTCCTTTCCACCCTGGGATGAGAAGGTTCATTTAACGGATCATCTTCTCAAACAATTTGCCCAATACGGGCTTCCCGTATCCGAGTCAAATCCCAGACTTCATCTGAAAGAGTCGGATCGAGAATGGGCAAGGGATTTCTGGAAAAGTAAGGGGGTCACCCTGGAAGAGCGATCGAAGGTGATCATCCTCCATCCTGGGAGTGGAAGCAAGAAGAAGGTTTGGCCTCTGGACCGATTTATAAACCTCGCTCATACTCTTCAAGATCATCCCGGCTCAAAAATCCTCATCGTTCTTGGTCCAGCCGAGGGGCCAGAAGTCCAGAAGGCCTTTGAGAGAATGGGACCCGCCGCCCCCATTCTGGCAAAGGGACTTACACTTCTCCAACTGGCCTCTGTGATGGAAGGATGCTGGTTTTTTATCGGAAATGATTCTGGTATTTCTCATATGGCCGCTGCATTAGGACTTCCCACGATCGTCATTTTTGGGCCGACGGATCAAAGGGTTTGGTCGCCGAGGGGAGAAAAGACATTTGTGGTTTGCAGGGGAGTCCATTGCTCTCCCTGTCCTCAAGAGCGATTTTTCCAATGTAAGGATTTTGAATGTCTGAGAGGGATTGAAATGGGGGAGGTTCTAGAAGGTTTGGAGAAAATAGGAGTTGAATTTAAATCTTGAGAAAGGAGGAAGAAGATGGAAGAGAAGAAAGTGGGGGAGATTATAAAATTTTTTGGGAAGATTGGTGTCGCGGCAATACAGTTATCCGAGGGATCGTTGAAGGTTGGAGATACTATCCACATTGTCGGCCATACTACCGATATCACGCAACCCATCGATTCCATGCAGATTGAGAACAAAAATGTTCAGGAAGCAGGGCCGGGTGCAGATATCGGGATTAAGGTAAAGGATCGAGTGAGAGAACACGACGTCGTCTATAAAGTCGTGGAGTGAACCCCGTTAGAAAGGAGGGAGCTTTACCTCCCGCCTTTCAATAAAGACCTAAAATATTTTATTTGAGGTCATCACTGACAAATATGGCGGGGTTTTCTAACGGGGTGAAAGGGTGGTTTTTAAAAAGGCTGGAGCTCAAAAGGGAAAAGAGTGTTCTACTTGCGGGAAAGAAGTGGGCCTCCTTTCGCAAACCCTTCCAGTCTGTGTGGAATGCCTTCGATCAGGAAAGGAGAACATCCACCCTTTCATTCAGAATGCTCATCATCGTTCCCGGGAACCATTCCGATTGGTGAATACCCCTCCTCAAAATAAATCTGGACTCCCTTGCCAAGTCTGTGTCAATCAATGTCAGATTTCAGAAGGGGAGTGGGGTTATTGCGGGCTGAGGACTCAAAAGGAAGGAGTGCTTCAAGGGGTTTCGTCAGAAAAGGGGAATGTGAGCTGGTATGATGATGGGCTTCCTACTAATTGTGTTGCCGATTGGGTCTGTCCAGCTGGGACAGGTGCTGGCTATCCTCAATTTGCTTATACCTCAGATCCAGAATATGGGTTTAAAAACCTGGCTGTGTTTTATCACGGATGTTCCTTCGACTGTCTTTTCTGTCAGAATTGGACACATCGAGAAAGGGTTTGGGATAAGAAAAGAATCACTCCTGAAGAACTCGTCCAAGCAGTGGATGACCGTACCAGTTGTATCTGTTATTTCGGTGGGGACCCCACTCCACAACTTCCTCACTCCATCAGAGTTTCTCAAAAGGCCATAGAGAGGGCGAAGGGCAGGATTCTTCGAATCTGTTGGGAAACGAATGGATCGATGAACCCAGATCTTTTAAAGGAAATGGTTGATCTCTCTTTGACCTCAGGGGGATGTATCAAATTTGACATCAAGGCATGGAATGATTCCCTTCATGCCGCTCTTTGCGGTGTCTCCAATGAAAGGACAAAGAGAAATTTCGAGCGGGTGGTCCCATGGATTAAAGAGAGACCCAAGCCACCTCTTTTGATTGCCAGCACCCTTCTTGTTCCAGGCTATATTGATGAAGAAGAGGTTCGGGGAATATCAAGATGGATTGCTTCCCTCAATCCAGATATCCCCTATGCCCTGTTAGCCTTTTACCCTCAGTTCTTTTTCAACGATCTACCCGTGACTCCCAGAGATTTAGCCATCCGTTGTAAAGAGGTAGCCGAAGGAGAAGGACTCCGAAGGGTGAGAATTGGAAATTTACACCTGCTATGAAAAGGTGCTCAAAAGGCTGGGGAAAGGATAGTATGAAATGAAGACCGGCGTGGCCCATCTTCCGCTCCATTATGGGAAAGCACCCTCTTGGCTTTTCCAAAGGATGAAAAGCCTTGCAAGGGAAATTACCCTTTTCATCATCAATGCTTATGGAACGGAAGAAATGCTTTTCCGACTTTCTGACCCTTTCTGGTTCCAGGCTTTTGGCTGTGTGTTAGGGTTTGATTGGCACTCGAGCGGCGTGACGACGACAGTCTGCGGTGCAATGAAAGAGGGGATCAAAGGGATGGAAAAGGAACTGGGGTTCTTCATGGCGGGAGGGAAAGGAAGGGCCTCCAGAAAGACTCCCATTGAAATCGAGGAGATTTGTAATCAAAGAGCCATGAATGGGACCCCTCTTATTTATGCAAGCCGGATGTCTGCAAAGGTTGATAGTGCAGCCGTTCAGGATGGGTATCAAATTTATCATCATACTTTCTTCTTCACCCAAACCGGACAGTGGGCAGTGATCCAACAAGGCATGAATGAGGAAAACCGGTATGCCCGAAGATATCATTGGTTCAGCCAGGGGATAAAAGATTTTGTCTGTGAACCGCACTGGGCGGTGTGTTGTGATCAAAGAAAAGAAGGTTTAAATCTGGTTGCTCATGAGAGTGAAAGGACCAGACAAGCGATTACAGATCTTTCCCATGAGAAAACAGAATTTTTGATCGCAGAAGGAAAAAGAGCAATAGAACTTTATCTCCCCCGAGAGCATCCCATTCCAATGGAGGAAAGCCGTCTGGAGAGATTGGAAAAGATTTTTATCCAAATCTATGACCGTTCGCCAAACAATTTTGAGGAGCTTCTTGGAATCAAAGGAGTGGGTCCTAGAAGCCTTCGGGCACTGAGCCTGATCTCAGAGCTGATTCACGGGGTCAAACCCAGTTTCAAAGACCCAACTCGATTCAGTTTTGCTCATGGGGGAAAGGATGGTCATCCCTATCCAGTGGATCGGAAGGTCTATGATAAGACGATTGAAGTATTGAAAGGGGCGATTGATAAAGCCAAGGTAGGAGATCGAGAAAAGATAGAAGCCATCCAGCGGTTAAGACATTTCACTGAGAGTGCAGATGGCAGATCGCAGATTGAAAAATCTTAATTTAAAAATCTGAAATCTAAAATCTGATATTTGAAATACTATGCGATTTATTGCCGATTTTCATATTCATTCTAAATTCAGCCGAGCCACAAGCAAGGAGATGGAGGTGGGAACCCTTGATCGATGGGCAAAGAAAAAAGGAATTGGACTTCTCGGGACTGGTGACTTTACCCACCCAATCTATTTTGCAGAGTTGCGATCAAAATTAGAGCCTTTAGGCAATGGTCTCTTCAAGCTGAAAAAGGGGGATCAGGGCGTCCAATATATTTTAACGACAGAAGTGAGCAATATCTATACTCAGAATGGAAAGGTAAGGCGGATCCACAACCTCATTTTTGCCCCCAGTTTTGAGGTGGTAGAGGCCATTCGTTCTAAATTGGGAAACCTTGGAAAACTCTCTTCAGATGGGAGACCCATTTTTAGTTTTACTGCAAAAGAATTGGCGAAGATGATCTTAGACATTTCCATGGATTGCCTGATCATCCCTGCCCATGCCTGGACACCTTGGTTTTCGATCTTTGGGGCTAACTCAGGATTCGACTCCATTGAGGAATGTTTTGGAGAACTGTCTCCTCATATCCATGCCATTGAAACAGGCCTCTCGTCGGATCCTGAAATGAATTGGAGGTTGTCAGCCCTCGATCCCATTACCCTCCTCTCCAATTCAGATGCCCACTCTCCAAATCGGTTGGGAAGGGAGGCCAATGCCTTCGATTGTGCATTGGATTATCAAGAGATTGCTGAGACGATTCGAAAGAAAGATCGAAAGAAACTTCTCTTCACCATCGAATTCTTTCCAGAGGAAGGGAAATATCATTATGATGGGCATCGTCAATGTGGCGTGATCTTCTCTCCCTCCCAAACGAAGGCGAACCAGTACCTCTGCCCGAACTGTCGTAAGAAGTTGACGGTCGGGGTGATGCATCGAGTAGAGGAACTCGCTGACCGTCCGGAGGGCTTTATACCGAAGAATGCCATCCCTTCCATCCACCTCATCCCATTGGAGGAGATCATTGCCGCGGCACTGGGCGTTCGGGTTGGGACAAAGGCGGTAGAGACCGAGTATGAAAGGTTGATCGACCGAGGAGGCTCAGAATTTAGAATTCTTCTCGATGATACTCCCGATGAATTGGCTTCATTTGTTCCGCCAAATATCCTGGAGGGGATTGTCCGAATGAGGCAGGGAAAGGTTTTGATTATTCCAGGCCATGACGGCGTTTATGGGAAAATCAATCTTTTCCCTGAGAGAAAGGGAGGGGAGGAGTCCAAAGATCAGTTGAAACTTTTTTAATGAAGGAAATTCTTATTGAAACAGAAGCGCGCCCATCCTTTGAGATAAAAAATTTATTGATCCATTAAAAGGGGGAAGAAGATGGACAAAGAAATAAGGGAGAAGATAATCCTGATTTGTCAGAGTCTGATGAAGATGTTGGAATTGGCTTTCGAGGGGTTTCGAAGGCCCACAGAGAATTCTTTCAAAGAAGCGGAAGAGGTCAAGGATAAGATTCACCAATATTCCTCAGAGTTGACCGGTTTCATTATTTCAAAGAGTCCATCGAGTGAAAAAGGGAGGGAGTGGGCGAAACCTTATCTCTCGATTGCCTCCAGTTTCGATCGCATGACTTATAATATTGAAGGAATTTTTGATCGCTTAAGAGCCAAGTCTCAAAACCATATCCTCTTTAGTGATCGAGCGGTCAAAGAGGTGAACGATGTCTTTCAAGAAGCCATGAGACTTTTAGAAAACCTTCCGAATCTCATTACTACCCAGAACAAACTCCTTGCCCAACGAATCGGAGAAGAGGGGAGGTCCATGTTCAAAATTGCGAATGGATATTCCGAAGAGCATGAGGAGAGGTTGATTCAGGGAATCTGTGTCCCCAAACATTCACCCATTTATCTGGGCATCATTGAATCCTTGAAAGGGATAATGGTTCATACGCTGGAGGTGAGTGGAAAGATTGTCTCCCTTTCATCCAAATCCTGAATCAGGGGAAACCATTTATACATTCTGGACCCGCCCTTGATCCTTTGACGAATTTTTAACCCTTCTTTTAGAACATAGAATTAGAGTCGATGTGGATGTCCGGAGTTTTTCCACCAGTCGTTTTCCCCAATTTAATAAAGAGTTCCTGTAAAGAAATCTTGAGTCTCAGGGGATTCAATATGCCTACTTGGGATAAGAGTTAGGAGGGTTTTGTCGAGGTTTCTATGTCGCCCATATAGGGAGACCGGATCCTTTCAAAGAGGATTGGAAAAATTGGAGGTCATAGGGAGAGAAAAAACTGCCTTCGAATGTTCCGAAAAGTTTCCATAGAAATGTCATCATCGGTCGATTTCGGGACAATGGCTCCCAAAAGGATGGAAAGTCATTCATAGAATAGAAAAAGGAAAAGTGTGGGTTCCAAAGAAAAGGGATTCAGGTTTGGACAAGACGAACCCAGGGAGATAAAAAATTAGTTTGACATACTCTTTTTTGCAGTTAAAATGAATTGTTATTCATAAATGAATAAATATTGTCATACTACGTCAAAGGGTATGAGGATAGAAGGAGGAAATAGATCAATGAGAATGAAATGTTTCGTCGGATTCATTTTGTGGGCAATTGTTTCCGCAGGTGTTGTCTGGGCGCAAGAACCTCAAAAACCCCTCACCCTGGAGGAGAGCATAAAGATCGCCATGGAACGGAGTCTGACTCTCCATTCTGCCGTGGTGGGGGTTGAGGGTTCTGAATTCAGGCGTAAGGAGGCGATCACAAATTTCCTTCCTCAATGGACAGGACAATACAGCTATACCAAATGGAGCTATCCGTATATTATTGGCAACTTGGGGGGGAATCTTACAGGGATCACCCAAACTGTGAACAGTAACGTTTACAATTTCAATACCACAGTCTCTCAGCCTCTTTTTACAGGAGGGTTAAACCTGGCGACCTATCGCTCAACAAAGATAGGAGTGGATCTCTCAAAGGAGACCCTGGAGACGGCAAAGCGGGATCTGGTTCTTCAGGTAAGGGTGGGATACTTCACTATCTTAAGGGCGGAGAAGTTCTTGGCAGTAGCCGAGCAGCAAGTCAAAAATTTTGAGGCTCAATTGGAAGTAACTAAGGCCTTTTTTGATGTCGGCATTGTTCCTAAGAATGATGTCCTTCTGGCTGAGGTGAATTTGGCTAATGCCAAGCAGCAACAGGTCAAGGCAGCGAATGATCTGGCTACGGCCAAGGCTTCATTCAATATACTGCTCAGGAGAGAGGTCAATACACCGCTCGAAGTGGTAGACATTCTTGCATACAAAGCCTTTCCTCTCTCGTACGAGCAGTCTCTTGATGAAGCCCTACGGCTGAGGCCAGAGATGAAGACCGCTCAATTGAATATCGATCAGGCAAAGGAGAATGTCAAAATTGCAAGGAGTGGATTCTTCCCGACGATCAGTCTTACGGGTAACTATAGTCGGTCCTCTGACTGGTGGACGCTGGATGGTGGCTCAAAAGAAATAACGAGTGACAGGTGGTTCGTTCAGGCTTTAGCCACGTTCACCCTTTGGAATTGGGGAAATACTGCTTTCAAAGTGGGGGAGAACAAGGTAAAGATCACCCAGGCTGAAGATTCAAAAACTCAGCTCATCGACTCGATCACATTAGAAGTGAAGGATGATTATCTCAACATGCTGGTGGCGGGAAAGAATATAAGTACAGCGGAAAAGGCCATCGAACAGGCTGAGGAGAATTTAAGGATGAATGAGGAAAGGTACAAATACCAGGTGGCGACACAAACCGATGTTGTCAATGCCGTGACTTTACTCGCCCAGGCGAGAACGAATTATTACGGTGCATTGAGTGATTTCAACGTCGCCAAGGCACAGTTGGAACGGGCCATGGGGAGGATGTATCCGTAAGAAATAAAGAACGCTAAGCGCTTAGCGGTATGCACATAGCGTAAAGAGGCAAATCATGAGATTCAGGCAACATCATTTGGAAATAGGCTTGTTGATAGTATTGTTGTTATGGGGGTGTGGTTCAAGAGGGTTTGATGCTCCAAGTACTTCCTCGAATCCCAGTCCAACGGTATTGGAAGAAAGAAAAGTTGAAGTCACAGAGGTGATTCCGAGGGCAATGGCCTATACCTCACCCTCTTTGTCCTTCCCGTTGCCTACACGCTGGGCGACGATCTTCAAGAAAAAGTAAAGATTCTGTTGAAGGGGAGGGGTAAATAAAATAATTAAGAATCGGCATAAAGATTGCATTATTTTAGACATGATCCATTCAAACTAAATTTATAAAACTCTTTTAATTTCAAAAAGTTGATGAACTTACAATTTACTTCTTGATTTAAATTCATTGACAGAAGTGACAAGTTATGGTAATTTCTTTGCCAATATTGATACAGGGGATTGAAATTTGATGAAATATATTGTCACTTTAGTGATATTTATTTGCTTATTTCTTCTCACTTCCCCATCTTCGGCAGGGATTTATCGTTACGTAGATGAAAGGGGGGTCATTCATTTCACCAACTGCCCGAGAGACC
>Ga0209777_10004008_pt1 | contig 17719 bp, 13 predicted proteins | sample FrelakmetHBP12HB_FD_187147 | JGI IMG/M metagenome (GOLD analysis project Ga0209777, IMG submission 187147) | Freshwater lake sediment microbial communities from the University of Notre Dame, USA, for methane emissions studies -HBP12 HB (SPAdes)... | ecosystem: Environmental > Aquatic >...
TGTCCTTCTGGTCGAATCGGCCATCAATAACCGACCGATGAAGTGTCTTGGATTCAAGACACCACTGGAAATCGCTGCTCAGTTTGGTGCACTTCACACTTGAATGTGCCAGCGCCCCGGTCGATTACCACTGGTTCGGTCGCGTCAGCGGATGTGAACCTCGACCTTGGAGAACTTGGGTTGCAGACCGGGGACGAAGCGCGGCGCCGACTTCACCGCGTCTTTCGGGAACTTCACGCGGCGGTTCAGCTCGGCGACGATGATGTTCGCGCGCTCGGTCGAGAGGTCCTCGCGGTCGGTATAGACGTAGACCACGGCCTCATTCTTGAAGTGCTCTTTCACCTCGTTGGCGATTTCGACCAGCCAGCGCTCCGCGCCCGGGACCATCCTCGTGTCCCGCGTCTCGAAAATGCCGTCGGCCGCAACCGAGACAATCCACTCGCCGGTGTCCTGATACAGCATGCCCGAGACGCGCTGAGGCCGCCCCGGGATCCGGGTCTGGTTGCCCACCGCGTCATAGGCAAAGAACGTGAAGTCGTAGGTCTCGCCGGTGTTGATGACAATCCCCTGGTCGTCGCGGCCGTCCCAGGTGATGATATTGGGCGGGTTGCCCTTGCGCGTCACCCGGCGGACGGTCTGCCCGACCGAATTGGAAACGGTCAGCTCCCAGTTGGCCACATTCTTCTCAAACTTGGGCAGAAACACCAGCACGTCGCCGCGAATCAGCCGGTCAACGACCGGCGTCCGCAGGTAGCTTGAATGCAGGTAGTTGCTCGGCACGGAGAGCGAGTCAATCGTCGTGTACAGGTGGTCGTCGAAGACGTATCTTTCCTGCCGGAGCACCGAGTTGATCGGCTCATACGGGTCAATCATCGGGAAGAACGGCGGTTTGAGGTCCTCAATCTTCAGCTTCTCCTGGGCCCGGATTTCCTGCGTGCCGAGTTCGTGTTCGCCCTTGGGCGTGCCGCCGGTCTCGGTTTCGCCAATCGGGACCTCGGTGGTCGTGTCCTGGCCCGCCGATTTCGCCCCGGTATCCGGTTGGGCCACCGCCTTCTTGGCGGTGTCAACCGGGGTCTGGGCGAACAACTGGCCCGGAACGACCAGCAGCAGCCCGAAGAACAGCACCGTGGCCAGTCCGAAGCCGATTCCGAGTGCGAGTTTCCGGTCTCGCGAACGAGTCATTGTGCGTTTCTCCATCCTAGCCCAGCACAAACCGGACCGTAATCCTGCCCCACTGGTCTTCCTGAGCCACGCCCGGGTCCAGCGGTCCGAACTGCCAGCCCTTCAGCGCGTTCGCCACCAGTTCATCCAGCGCCGGGTAGCCGCTCGTGCTCTCAATCGTCAGGTTCTCTCGGACCGAGCCGTCGGCCGAGACGAACAGCTTGATGACCACGGTTCCGCTCGCCCCCTGTTTGATTGCCCAATCCGGGTACCTCGGCAGTCCACAGCGCACGCGTTTTCGCCCCGAGATTTGTCCCGAAATCGTAACTGAAGGCTTGTTCACCGGCGCGGCCGCAATCTTCTCCTGGGCCGGCGCCTGCTGCTCCACGACCTCGGCCCGCGACCGATCAATCCGCTTGTTCAGGTCGGCCTGGCTGATGGAAGGCGCCGGGGCCACGTCCTCGGGCTGCATCGTCGGTGCGCTGCCTGCACCGCCCGGCAGGTATTGAGCATAGCCGCCGCCACCGCCGCCGCCCGACCCGGCAACTCCCCGGGCCAGCGCCAGCGCCGGCGCGGCCAGAATGTCTTCGGTGCTCGCGGTCTTGCCGCCGCTCTTGTCGGCCAGGTGGATAACGTCCATTCCGTCATCGGCCGTCAGATACCGGCTGGCGTCGACGTTCACCTGCGTGCCGTTAAGCCTGGTCGCTACGGCGCCGGTCGCAACATCGGCTTCGCTCAGGTCCTTGTAGCCTGGAATTGCCGGCATGTAGGCCTGCGGGCCACCACCGCCGCCGCCACCACCGCCACCGCCGCCCGAAACCCTGACGCTGGTCGCCGGCGCCGCGGTTCCACCACCGCCGTGGCCCATCGCGGTCGCTACTTCCGGCCGTTGCGACGGGTCATAGAATGTAACTTCCTGGATTTGCTCCATCTCGGTCTCTTTCGCCGGTGGCTTGTAGAACTTCACTAGCCCGAGGATGCCCATGTGCAGAACGAATGAGAACGCGAGCGAACCCATGAAATAGCGATTAGTAAACATGGCTGGTGTCCTGTCTGGTCGCGCAAGCCATCCGCAGGGCGCCCGCCTTGCGGCAGGCCGCGAGGATTTCCAGCACGTCGACGTGCAGGACATCCTTGTCGCCCCGGATGACGGTCAGCTTGTACGGGTCCTTGGCCAACTCATTCTTGAGCTTCTCAACCAGGTCGGTCGGGCTGATTTCAGCGTCGTTCAGATACAGGTGCCCGTCCTTGGTCAGCGTCACCGCGATATCCTCTTCGACGTCGCGCTCCTCGGTGTGTGCGGCCGGAACGTCCACCGCAGTGTTGGCATGGGTCGTCACCATCGGGGCCATGATCACCATCAGGATGACCAGGATGAGACCGATCGCCGCCAGCGGCAGCACGTCGATGTTATGATTGGCTACCATACGCGCCTCATGCCCGGGCCCGGCGCAGCAGGCATAGTTGCCCGGCCCCGGCCTGTTTCGCCCAGTCCAGCACGTTTATCACCCGATCGTAGATGACGTTGAAGTCGGTGCCGACGATTACTTTGCGGTCGGCGCTCCGGGCCAGGAGTGCGGGCAGGGTTTTGATCAGATAGTCCTTGGTGACCGCTTCTTCATTCAGGAAGATTCGGCCGTCATCGGCGAGGAAGATATTCACCTTGATGTCGTCGGCCGGTGCGGCAGCCTGGGCTCCGGCTGCGCCGCCCCGGGAAACGCTCGGGCTGGTCACGAAAATCCCGGACTCGATGAACGCCGGCATCGAAACCATGAAGCCCAGGACCAGGCAGAGCGCGATGTCCACCAGCGAGGTGATAATGAGCTCCTCGCGATGCGGCATTTCCCGCCTGCGGCGTCCGCGCATCAGAACCTCCAGACTGCTTCTTCTTCGGTCTTCTCAACCTTCGGTGCCGGCTTGGGTTCCGGCTTGGCGGCGGGCGCGGCCATCGTCACCTGCCCCTTCATCTTCAACCGCTCCAGGAAGACCACGGTCTTTTCCATCAGACTCTCCAGACCCGCGGCCTGGTCCGAGGCCTTCTTGTTGTAGTAGTTGAAGAACGTCAGGGACAGAATCCCGACAAACAAACCGACCAGCGTGGCCAGCAGCGCGACCGCGATACCGCCGGCAACCACCTTGGCGCCGCCCGAACCGGCTGCCGTGTAGACCTTGTTGAACGCCATGATCAGGCCCCAGACCGTGCCCAGCAGGCCGACCAGGGTCGCGACGTTCGCCATCGTGCCGATTCCGCCCAGGAACCGCTCCATCAGCAGCTTCTCGTCCAGGATCGCGCTGTAGGCCAAGTCCGAAAGCTCGTCCCCGCTCAAATGCAGGTTGTTCGCGAGCATTCCGAACAGCCGGCCCATCGGGTTCACCTGGTTCTGGGCATAACGCTTCAGCTCGTCGATGTTGTTCGCCGCGACGAGTTCCCGGAACCGGACAAAACCCTTGCCCACGTCAAAGCGGTTCCGGCGAAAGTAGATGAACCGTTCAACGATCAGCGTGATGGCAAAGACCGAGAGCGCCATCAGAATCCACATTGGCCACTCGCCCGTCAGAATGCTGACTACGGAGCGACCCGCGATTGAACTCATCTCTTACCCTCCTGTGCCCACAAGCACTTGATTCGCTACCTGCCGCCCGACCCCATCCCCAATCGCTTCTTACTGATGTCCGCGTTCTTCTGCGCGCCTTCGGCATACTGGGAATTGGGGAAGGAATCGATAATCGTCTGGAACGCCTTATTGGCTTCCTCGTACTTACCTAACTTGAAATAGGATATGCCGAGATTGAACAGAGCGGCGTCGCGGTCCGTGCCGCTCGGAAAATAGTCCAAATACTTCTGGTACGCGTCCGCCGACTGCTGCCAGAGCGTGTCGGTCGCGTAGCATTCACCCGCGTCAAGCTGCGCCTTGGGGGCGAAACTCGAGCCCGGGAAATTCACGACCACGGTCTGGAACTCCAGTGCGGCGCCGGCAAAGTCCTTGGCCTGCATCAGACTCAGCGCACGGTCGAATCGCGCCTGAGCCACCAGCTCCGACTCCGGGTAGCGCTTGACAAACGCCTGCATGTAAGTCGAGTCTTCCATCCCGGCTCGGTAATAGTCCATCTCCAGGCTCTTGCGCACGCTCTGGGCCTGCTCGTCGGCCGGGTACAGGTCAATGAATTTCTGGTGCTCCCGGATGGCATCCTTGTATTGGTGCTCATTATAGTAGCACTGGCCGATGAATGCCTGGGCCGGCGGGCCGAAACTCGAATAAGGATAGTGCTCGGTTACGAACCGGAACAGGCTGATCGCCTTCTCATAGTCGTTGCTGCGGAAGTACGTCTCGCCCGCCCGGAACCCGGCCTCAGCGGCCTTGGGGTCATCCGGGTACTTGTTCACGACCGTGGACCAGGCGTCGATTGCGTCGCCCGGGAAATCGAGCTTCCGGTAGCTCATGCCGGCGTAGAAATTAGCGCTCGACGCAGTCGCTTTGAGGTCCGGATAGTGCTCGGTGACGTACTCGAAGTGGACCCGCGCGGTATCATACTCAGCCTTGTCGAAGTAGGCATAGCCCAAGCCGAGCACCGCGACCGCGGTGAACGTGGTATCCGTTGGCTTGGTTGAAACCAAGCTGCGCAGGCTGGCCAGCGCCTCGTCGTCGCGGTCGAGCTGCATCAGGCTGTAGGCCCGGCCCAGCCGCGCATAAGGCGCGATATCGGAACTCATCGGCGCCTCGTAGGCCCGGCGGTAGAAGTCCTCCGACTCGTTGAACCGGTGGAGGTAGTAGTAAGCCTCGGCCAGGAAGTAGAGCAGTTTGCCGCGCCAGATGTTCGCCGTGTCCGGGAAGTCCTTCACGTACTTGGAGCCGACGGTCGTGGCCCGGTCGTAGTTGCCGCCGATGTTCAGCGCCTGGAGCAGTAACGCGCAGGACGGCTCGCGGAGCGGCGACTGCGGATACCGGATCAGGATATTCTCGAAGAAATTGGCCGAGCGCGCAGATTGCCCAAGCTGCAACGTGAGCACGCCGGACAGATAGTCGCCGACCGCCTGGAGCTCGCCGGTCGTGAACATCATGCTCAACTGGCTGGTCGAGAGAATCGTCTGGGCGGTATCGCCCGCCGCGAGCAGGGCCTGGGTCAACTGGAGATTGGCGTAGGAGGCAATCCGGGTCTTCGGGAAGTTCGCCCGCACCTTCTGGAATCGGGTCACGGCTTCCTGCGGCCGACCGGTCTGCAGGTTGCAGTAGCCCAGGAAGTAGTTGGCGTGGGCCGCCAGGAAGTTGTTCGAATTCCGCGTCAGCGGCAGCATTTCATTGATCGCATCCTCATACCGCTTGCCGTGAATCAAGGCGCAGCCGTAGAAGTAGTGGGCATAGTCGGCCAGCGGCGAATCCGGGAAATCGTCCAGAAAGAACCGGAATTTCGCCCGCGCGCCCTCGAAGTCGGCGTTGATGAACATCGCTTCTCCGGCCGCGAAATGCGCCAGGGTCGCCAGCGGCGTGCCCGGCGCCGACGTCGTAATCGTCTTGAATGCCAGCAGCGCCTCGTGCGGTTTGCCGACCCGGCCCAGGCACTTGCCCAGATAGAACGTCGCTTCCAGCAGCGAATCGTCCTTCAGCCGGTTAATTGCCGCGTCATATTCCTTCCGATAGTAGTTCAGCACCCCGAACGCGAAGTTCGTCCGGGCGTCGTTCTCATAGCCCTGCTTCTTCACCAGCTTCTGCAGCGCGACATCGGCTTCCTGATAGTTACCGAGCATGATTGATGAAATGGCAAAACCGTACATTGCTTCGGGCTCGATGTACTCGTAGCGCGGATGCTCGACGATGCCCTGGAACTGGTCCCGGGCGTGGGCGTACTCGCCGAGGTTGAACCAGGTCTCGGCCAGTCCGTACCTGAGCTCGTCGCCGAACTCGCTGCTGCCGTAATCGTTGACCAGTCCCTGATAGAGCTGGGCCGCCCGGCGGTAGTTCTTGACGTTGAGCACGTCGTCCAGCGCGTAGTAGCGCTTGACCAGGTCCTCGGTCTGCTTCGGCGTCAGCGCGAGCGCCGCCGAGGCGGCGACCGCAAGGCACAGCAGCAGCCGCCCGACGCTGAAAGCGTTAGGCACGCGTTGCAGAGTCTTCGGCATCGGTCATCTCACGGCCTCTTCTGTTCAACCTCGACCTTGCCCTGCGGACCCTTGGTCTTGATTCTGGTCAGCGGTCCGCCGTGTTCCATTGACTCGTTTCGCTCGTCGACCAGCACGATTTCGTAGGAGTAGCTGCCGTCGCTCACCAGTCGCCCGGCGTCGTCCAGGCCGTCCCACGCCATCCGCATCGGGGGCGCGTCCCAGCCGTAGAACGTCCGTACGACTTCGCCCAGGTTATTCTTGAGCAGAATCTGCCAGCGCTTGATCTTCCGGCGCGACATCATCTTGATGTCCATCCAGAGCACGTTGCGCTTGTCGTCCGGGGTCGGCGAGAAGATGCTCGGGAACGGCTGAATCCACGTCCGGTACCCGCCGAACTCGATGTTCAGTCCCATCTTGTGCGTCGAATTGAGCTCGTAGTTCGACTGGTAATGCATCAGGTACGCATAGTCAACGCCCAGCGAGAAATTACCCCAGACTTTCTTCAGACCCGCGCCGAAGCTGACCTCGTTCATGTCAAACCCGATGCGCGGCGTGAACACGTCGGGCACAATCTGGAACTCGACGCCGCCGTGGGGCTTGACCGTGTGGTAGCCCACCTTGGTCACGTCGATGTCGACCGCGACGCGGTCATGGTACAGCCGGGCCGCTACGCCGGCTCGCAGCACGAGCGGGTATTTCTCGACCTGCGAGTGCAGGTTCATCTCGGGCGCGTAGAGATTCTGTGCGAAGAACCCGAACGACAGGGGTTTCGGGACCGTGACAATCAACCCGACGTCGGCCCCCGGGGCGAGGCCGCTGTACTCGGCCAGATCCTTGGACACCACTTTCAGGTTGGCCCCGGCCCCCAGCCAGTGCCACGGCGCGTAGGCATAGGAAAAGATGACGGCATTCTCTTCATACACTGAACTGCCGTACTTGTTGTTGTTCAGGTCTCGGGAGTCCAGCCCTTCGGAACCTAAGTTGAGCACGGTCAGCCCGAATGACCCGTAGGAGCGTGTGGGCATGGCGTATGCGAGATATTCCATCCGGCTTTCGACCAGCATCGAGTGCGCCATCTTGATATTCTGGGAATTCAACTGGACCAGGCCGGCCGGGTTGAAATACGCGGCTTCCGCGTCGTCCGCCAACCCGCAGAAGGCCTTGCCCATCGCCAGCGTCCGCGGCGAACCGCCGTAGTCCATGAACATCCCGGCGCTGCCGCCGTCATAGTCTGCCCGCAACGGAGCGACAAACGCCAGCAGCAATAACACCGCCACCGACCCGATCCGCAGCCGCCCTACCATACGACTCCAATCCGGTAGGTCTTCTTGAACACGATGCCGGTGTGCTCCTGCCCCCAGAGTTTCAGGACGTAGATTCCACTGGCAACCTTGTGGCCGAGTTCGTCCTTGCCGTCCCACGAAAGCCGGTTGACCCCGTTCTTGGCGCCTTCCTGCCCTTTGGGTATCTTGCGCAGCAGCACCGGATTGCCGAACGCGTCGTAGATTGCCTCGGTCACGTCACTGCTTTGCGGAATCGAGTAGACGATCGTCGTGAACGGCTGCTCCCAGCCAAACGGGTTCGGGTATGCAATGACTTTGCCCACGGACACCAGCGTGTCTCCGATATCGATGTAGACTCCTTTGCGCGCGGAATGCCCATCGGCCGTGAACCGGATGCTGTCTTCTTCGTAGAAATGGGCGCTATCGCACTTGAATTGCACCGTGGTCTGGCCCAGCGTGTTGCTGATGTTCTCGGTATCAAGTACGAAACCGCTGCCCTTGGTTACCTTGAAGAAGCAGACTCGCGCCATTATCGGCATCGCGTTTGCGTCGAGCAGGCGCGCAGTATAGGTCACCAGTTCGCCGGCCGTGACCGTATCCGGCCCGGTAATCTCAATGCTCTCGGTCCGCTGCGCCACGTCGACCAGGCACCGATAGGATTCGATGCCCTGCGCGTAGTCGTGCACCCAGAGCGTTTGATTGGTGCCCGCGCTGTCAAACTCGCCGTTGAATACCGTGCTGTCGCGCAGGAAACCCGCGGCCGGCCGGGAATGGAACGAGAAATCCGAGAGTAACCGAATCGAATCCGACGGCGGCAGCACGCGATTCCAGCACCGGTCAGTGCCAACCACCCGGATGAGTGTCGTATCCTTCACATAGAGAAGGCTCGGCCGCCCGGTCTTGCCCGGTGTGGCAAATACTTCGGTCGTGGTGTCGCCCGCCAGCAGGGTCTCGCCCGGCAGTACGACCAGCAGGTTGCTGAAAGGTCCGACCGTGACCAGGAACGGCGACGACGTATCGGCGCGCGTCGCGTTTACGCCCCGCGTGTACAGCCGCTGGTTGCCGGCCCGGCGCATCGTAATCTCGAACGTCCCTTTCCCGCCATTCAATCGGCCTGCCGGATAGCGGCCGAACGGGTCGGTCCCGCCGAAAATCACCGAATCGTTGCTCAACGGATCGACGTTGAACCATCGGTCGACGTCGTAGGTGGTGACCACAAAAGAGTCTCCGCTGTTCTGGACGTGGGGCGACAAGTACCGGCCGTTCGGTGAACCAGGCTCCAGCGACTCGCCCGGTAGAATCGTCATGTACCGGAACGGGACGTTGTGGAGAACGGCAAAGGCATTGCTCAACCCGGAGGCGTTGGTCCCCGGGTCGGTGCATTTCAGCTTAATCGAGTCGACTGCCAGCGAAACCGTGGCGAGCCCTTGGAACACACCGCTGTTGAACTGAATCACGTAAGGCGCGACATACTGCCAGGGGTTGTCCAGGTTCGTGGTCAGGACCGCCGCGTTGTTGAAGTTGTAGATCTGACCGTTCGCGTCCTTCGCGACGATGGTGATGCTGAAGCCCGCTCCCGCCATCTGCGGTGACGAGATTGGTGTAAATTCAAAATAGCTTAGCTGTGTGAATAGACAAGCAACAAGCAGCACGTTCATTTTAAGCCTGCGTAAGTTTAGCTACCCCCATACCCAATGTCAATACGAAATTGCAGTTTCTGCACGACCGCCGGCCGCACCCGAAATACAAGCCGTTCCGTCGTCCGGCACTCACTTGCCGGATTCCTTTCCCGAAGATGACCCGCCTTCGCCGCGCGCGGGGAGTGATGGGCTCGGCCTGCCACTGCGCCCCAGCGCCTCGACGACCGCGACCGCAATCGAGGTCGCGTGGAAGTTCATGCGCTCCAGGTCGGACAGGAAGTCCAGGTGAATCGTGCTCGTGTCGATGCTCTCCTTGAGGCCCTGCCGGAGCCGGTCCAGATGCCGGTTGTGCAGCCCGGCCAGCCGCTGATTCCCGAGTTCCTTCCGGCGCACCGTCTCGGCCGCGAGGTTCCGGTCCCAGGTCGAGAGCGCGGCGAGCGCCATCCTGAGCGTCTCCACCGCCTCAGCATGGAATCCGCTGATTTCCTGAAGTCCTACCTGCGAGAACGACAGATTCTCGTCAATCTTCTTCTTTGTGTAGCTCATCAGACTCTTGGACACGACGTCGCCGATGTGCTCCAACTCATTAATGACATAGAAGAGAGCGACTGCTTTCTGGGACAGCGCCGAAGGCAGTTCCTCCCGGGTCAAATCGGTCAGGTAGCTGCTCACGGCCTGTTCCAGCGCATCGACCCGGTCATCCTGGGCGATAAGCGCGTGCCGCCCTTCCTTGTCGTTCTTCAGGAACGCGGGCAGGCTCGCCTTCAGCATCTCCAGCACCATGTCGCCCATTCGCAGCACTTCGCGGGTCGCCTGGCCCAGCGCGACCGCCGGCGCGTCGAGCAGCGAGCGGTCCAGATACTTCGGTTGCGCCCCGGCCTCTTCCTTCCGCTCGGGCACCAGCCTGCGCACCAGTCGCTCAAACCCGGCCAGAAACGGCAGAAACACCAGCATCGCGAACACGTTAATCAGTGTGTGGGCATTAGCGACCTGCCTGGGCACCGACCCGGCGGTGTGCTCAATCAGCCCGACCAACGGGCCAATCAGGAACAAAAGCGGAATCACGATAATCAGCTTGAACAACACATGACTGAGCGCAATGCGCTTGGCCTCGGCATTTCCGCGCCAACTGGCAATCCAGGCCGTGAGCGCGGTGCCGACGTTTGCGCCCAGGATAATCGGAATCGATGCCTTCAAGGTCAGGAGGCCGCTCATCGCCAGCCCGACCGCGATGCCCACGGTCGCGGCCGACGAGCGCACCAGGAACGTGAACGCGATTGCGCCAATCGTGCCCCAGACCGGCGCGTTGCCGAGTGACTCCAGAACCCTGGGGAAATTCGGGTCCAGCTTCAGCGGCGCGGTGGCGTCCGCGACAATCTTCAGGGAGAAGAACACCAGGCCGAATCCGAACACCGCCTGGCCCACGTCCTTCAGCCGGCGCCAGGTATACATCAGGATGAACCCGATGACCGTCAGGGTGAGCGCGTAGTCAAAGATGCGGAACGCGAGCAACTGCACGGTCAGGGTTGTGCCGATGTCGGCCCCGAGAATCACGCCCAGGGCCTGGCCCAGCCCGAGCAGGCCGGTCTGAGCAAAGCTCACCAGCAGTGCCGTGGTCGCGGACGATGATTGGAAGATGACCGTGACCGCGATGCCGACCAGCACCCCGAGCACCCGGTGCCGGGTCAGGTTGAACAACAGCTCGCGCAGCTTGTTCCCGGCCAGCCGGCGCAGTCCCTTGCTGCCGTAGTATAACCCGAACAGGAAGAAGCTCAGGCCCCCGAGCAGGCCGAAGACCAGACTCACCAGCCAGTTCCTGGGTCGTGCGACAAGGGCATAGACCAGCTCGGATTGGCCCGCGCTCAACTCCACCCGGTACTCCCCTGCCGCCCGTCCGAACCGGAATGAGGTCGCAGCCTGGCCCTGCGAATTGGTTGCGGCCACGGTTTCGGATACGCTCGCCTGGTCGTTCGCGATGGCATTCTCGCGCGGCTCACTCAGGATGCGGAACTTGACCGGAATCCCGCGCTCCGGCGCGCCGGTCGAGTCCAGGACCTCAGTGACCAGTTTCTTGGCCAGCAACTTCCCGGCCTCGCCGACCGCGCTGTCGCCTGAGACATCCCGGTTCTCGGCGCTGCGCGGCTTGGCCAGCAGAATCTCGCGCGTCTGATGGTCCGTCGCGCCTAGTCGAGCACCCGGCACCGGCATCACCCGGGCCGGCCCCATGCCCGAAACCAGGGCCAGCAGGCAGAGAATCCTTGCGGTCATCGACAATAATCTACTATCGAACGACCGTTTGTCAATCCTCGAACGGCTCTTCCTTGAACAGACCTTCCTTGTCCTTGACCAGCTTGCTCACCTTCAGTTGGGCTTCGTCCAGCTTCTGCTTGCAGGTCTTTGCCAGCTCAATCCCGCGGGAGAACAACTCCAGCGACTTGTCGAGCGACAGGTTCCCGGTCTCGAGCTGCCGGACGATACTCTCAAGCTCGGTCAAAGCCTTCTCAAAATCCGGCCCTTCAGTCTGCTTCTGTGCCTTTGGCATATCCGCCTCTCCTGTATGCTGTATGCTGTATACTGTCTACTGTTTGCTGTCTGCTTTCTTCTCCGTGACTTCGCACTCCAGCGAACCGTCGGTCACGCGCAGGCTGACGTCCTCGCCCTGCGTCACTTGTGCGACCCGGGTCACCACACTGCCATCCGCTTTCCGGCATATCGCGTAGCCCCGGCCCAGGCTCGCCAGCGGGCTCAGCAGGTCGAGCTTCGCGGCCACGGTCGCGAGCCGGCTCGAATCGGTGCGGAACTGCGCGTCCGCGCTTCTGGCCACGCGCTCGACCAGCGTCCTCACCCGCAGGTCGGTCCGGTGCCGGAAGTCCCGAACCAGGCCCTCAATCCGGCTCGCCAGTCGGAACACCCGGGATTGCTGCTCAGCCAGCCCGGTGCGAATTCTGTCGAACGCCCGGTGCCGAATCAGCTCGTCCAGATGCTGTTCCTGATTGAACATGAACTCCTGCGCCGCGTCAACCAGCCCGTCCGCCCCGGCCTTCAGGCGCTGCTGGAACTCCTCCCGGCCCTGCGCAATCAACTGCGCTGCCGCGGTCGGGGTCGCGGCCCGCACGTCGGCCACGAAGTCGCTGATGGTGAAGTCGGTCTCGTGCCCAACCCCGGAAATCACCGGTATCCGGGACCCGGCAATCGCCCGGGCCACGACCTCCTCATTGAATGCCCACAAGTCCTCAAGCGACCCACCGCCCCGCGCGACAATAATCACGTCAACGTCCCGACGCGCGTTCAGGTCCTGCACCGCCCCGGCAATCTGCTTCCCGGCGTCCTCACCCTGCACTGCGACCGGATACACCAGCACCCGCACCCGCGCGTCATGCAGGCGCAGGGTGCGCAGGATATCGTGAATCACTGCCCCGGACGGCGAGGTCACAACCGCTATCGTCCCGGGCAGGGCCGGTATCGGCTTCTTCCGCTCCTCAGCGAACAGACCTTCCTCGGCCAGCCGCTTCTTGAGCTGCTCAAACGCTTCCTGCAATGCGCCCTTGCCCTTGGGCTCCATGTACTCCAGGATGACCTGATACCTGCCGGTCGGGGCATAGAGCTCGACCCGCCCATGGCCGACAACCTGCATGCCGTCTTTGAGTTCAAACCTCAGGGCCTGGGCCGACGTACGAAAGCACACCGCGGAAATCTGGGACGACTGGTCCTTGAGAGTAAAGTACAGGTGACCGGAGGAATACGCCTTGAAGTTCGACACTTCGCCCTCCAGCCAGATGTCCGGAAAGTGCTCGTGCAACATCCCGGACACCAGCCGGTTCACCTGCGTAACGGTCAATACCTTGCGTTCAGGCATGGTCGCTTCCAATTCAGAGTCCGGACTCTATCCGCAGATTACGCAGATTCGGAATCTCACCACAACGACACGACGAACACGACGGAAAGGCAAGCCGGAATCCGAGTCCGAATCAATCTGCACTCTGTAATCAGCAATCTGTAATCTACAATCCCGGTTGTCCTACTTATTGTAGTCGTAGAATCCCTTGCCGGTCTTGCGTCCGAGGTAACCTGCCGCGACCATCCGCTTGAGCAGCGGGCACGGCCGGTATTTCGGGTCGCCCAAATCGCGGTGCAGCACCTCGAGGATATTCAGGCAGATATCCAGCCCAATCAGGTCGGCCAGCGCCAGCGGCCCCATCGGGTGATTCATCCCGAGCTTCATCACCGCGTCAATCGCTTCCTTCTCCCCCACGCCCTCTTCCAGCGCGAAGATCGCCTCGTTAATCATCGGCAGCAGGACCCGGTTCGAGACGAAACCCGGCGAGTCATTCACCACCACCGGGGTCTTGCCCAGCTTCTTCGAGGCCTCGACCACGAGATTCAGGGTCTCGGCATCGGTCGCCAGACCTTTCACCACTTCGACCAGCGTCATCACCGGCACCGGGTTCATGAAGTGCATCCCGATGACCTTGCTCGGCCGTTTGGTCGCCGCGGCAATCTCGGTAATAGAGATAGTAGAAGTATTAGAGGCGAGAATCGTTTCCGGCGGGCAGAGCTTGTCGAGCTTCGAGAAAATCTCCCGCTTCAGTTCCACCTTCTCCAGCGCGGCCTCGACCACGAGCTGGCAGTCCTTCAGGTCATCATAGCTCAAGCTGGTCTTGATGTTGGCCGTGGTGGCGTCCGCGGCTTCCTTGGTCAGCTTCGCCTTCTCGACCAGCCGGCCCAGATTCTTCTTGATTGTCGCCAGACCCTTGTCCAGAAACCGCTGCTCAACGTCCACCAGCACCACCTGGTACCCGAACGACGCGAAAACGTGGGCTATACCATTGCCCATCGTACCGGCGCCGATAACGCCGACCTTACGAATCTCCATTGAACCTCCTTCTAGTCAGGTAAGAAATCAGAATTAAGAAGTATGAAACCGGATTCCCGATTTCCTAATTCATAATTCACGCTTCGGATTTCCCTGTAGGCTACTCAATCCAACCGGGTTGTCAAGACCTTTCAAGGAGTCGAATTCGCAGATTCCACAGATTCGGACTCTCGCCACAACGGCACAACGACCACCACGATAAGTCAAGGAAGGTCGAATTGCAGATTGCACCAGTGAGAATGCTCCGGTTCAGTTCGCACTCTGCTATTTGATATCTACGCTTTGAAATCCCCCTTCTCGCCTGGTCCCTTGATTCCTTCGTCCCTCAGTTGGCACTCGAACGCTTCCGCCCCGAACCAGGGGAACGCCCTGACTTCCGTATCTCGAGCTTCGGACTTGGGTGTTTCTCCCCCGATTCGCGAATTCCCGTATATACAGACTTGTACAATTTGAGCATGACGGCCACCGAGGCCGATTTCGGGTGTTTTCCGACGATGGTTCGGCGAATCAAAGACTTAGCAATCGAGCCGTCTCCAAAGGCAGTGCTCCCCCACATGCTCCCCCCCACTCTCCCCCGGACGCTCCCCCCCATGCTCCGGGGCACTCTGCGGGGCACTCTCCCCCACACACTCCGGGGGACTCTCCCCCACACACTCCCCCCCACTCTCCGGGGGACTCTGCGGGGCACTCTGCGGGGGACTCTGCGGGGGACTCTCCAGGGGACTCTCTACCGGACGCCAGCCGCCATCCGCTGACCGCCCGCCGCTCCGCAAGTCTGTTTCGGCCTTAGGACTTAGAGCTTAGGATCTTGTTTGAACTGCTGTTGTCTCGCATCTCGGGTGCCGAGCCTGGGTGTTTTTCGCCCTGGCTTCGGTACTCAAATGTATCAAACTTGATACAATTTCAGTACAATGCCCTCCAAGCTCGAAATCTAGCATTTCCTGCCTAACGCTTGGAACAACAGTCAGTTACATATTGAGGCCCGAGCAAAGGCAGTCCCTGGGTGAGTGCATCCCCCAGTGCATCCCCCAGTGCATGGGTGAGTGCATCCCTCAGTGCCTCACCCAGTGCTTGGGGGAACCCTGCTCCCAGTGCTTCCCTGAGTGCCTGGGGGAACCCTACTCCCAGTGCATCCCCCAGTGCTTCACCCAGGTCTTCACCCAGTTCATGGGTGAGCTACTGGGTGAGTTCATCACCCAGCTCATGGGTGAGTGCTTCACCCAGTGCATGGGGGAGTTCCTGGGTGAACTCCTCACCCAGCTCTCGTGGCGGTGCTTCGGCTGGGCTTCTTCCGACGGATTCTGACTTCAGAATTCATCATTCAGAATTCATACTTCGCGCCTCGCGCGTGGCTCTCCCCCGGGTGCTCCGTGGGGCTCTGGGTGACTTAGAGTTTCGAGCTAGGTTCTAGCCGGCCTGGTAGCCGACGAGGTGCTCAGGACCGAGCTGACGTTGGCCTGAGGGTTCGTCCCGCAGAGCCTGTTGTCTTCTCCCTGCGCAATCGTCCCACTCTCGCTCCGTGTCTCCCCCGGCCACGAGGCACAGCCTGTCTGTTCGCTGCCCAGTGCAACTGATGGTGGTGCTTTGCGCAGAGCCACACGCCAGTCCCAAAGGGGTCGCCTCCGAACTCAATGGGCGTCAGATGATGCGCTTGGGTCCCGGCCGAACGACAGCCGTCCGCCTGGCACCGGCCACCTGCCGCAGTCCTGACCGCACGAGACCAACTCTCCAATGAGTCTCCAACTCGCCTCCTGCGCTCCTTCACTCGGCACGAGCGGTCAGGCCAAGGCCTTCCCCACTTCTGCAACACTCCATTGACCTCTTGTGCCGAGATGCGTGTAGACGACGCAACGAGGGATTTCCACCGGGCGCGGAATTCGGCCTTCAAGACGGTAGTCTTGCGCTTCAGATACTCCGGGCCAGTCAGCTGCCCTTTCCAGAACCTCACGCCAAGGGCGTCTAGCGCTGGTACCAAGCCCTTTCCAAACTCGTGGAAAGCGAACTCCTCGGCCATGGCAGCAAGGTATCTTGACGAGAGGCGATAGGTGAACTTCGAGATGAGCACCCCTTTGCAGAAGACACCACTCTCGAGCGGCTCGACCAACTCCCTGAACGAATCGGCGACAAGTCGCCTGCCGTCAGTATATGTCAAGGTCCAATTTGCGAACTGCTACTCTTTCCTCGGCGCTTTCGACGCCTTGCGTTCTGCTCATCGCGCCGGACGCGCAAGCGAGAGATTTCAGCCCCGAGCCACGTACCAGCTTTCACTTCATCGTTAGCGACAAGGCCAAGTTCAATGAGACGGCGCAACTCTGCGCCTCGCCGGTGCCAACGCAGGTGATTGCACTTCGGACAGATTGGTAGGTAGTTCTGCAAGTCGTCCGTGCCGCCTCGACCTCGTTGAATGACGTGGTCGATCACCCACGGTCCTTCGCCGCCCTTCCTGTTGGCATAGTTCTCCAACACGAGCAGGTCGCCGCAGAAATGGCAATGCCCACTGGTCTTGTCAAAGATCTTTGTGCGCTCAAGCGTCGTCATCTTTCAGCCTCCAATGAACAAGCAGGCGGCATCCTCGCATGTCCCCGGCCTAGGACATTGGGGCCGGACCCGGAGGGCTTTGGTCGCCGCGGCTCGCATCCGAATTCTGGCCAGCGCCTGCTCGGCCAAACCATGCCCGTGCTTTCGGCACGCAACACAAGTGCAGAATGAGCCACCAAAAGTAGGTCACGCGAGGCGAAAAGAAACCGTTCTGGCTGACCAAGCCATGGGCGACCGAGTTCCTGAGGTTAGTTCCGAATTCCTCCACGAGAAGCCCACGCAGGTCGAATATCGCATCCTCCCCCAGAATCCCCTTTAGTTTCTCTTCCTTCAGCAGCCCTTCGAGAGTGCTATCCGCTTGAGTCCCATCTCTTCTCAGCACCGAAGTCTTGACGCCCTCACGCTCCAGAAGATCGCGAATCGAGTTCTCGACCTGCGGCACGAGTATAGACGCGGCTGCGATCGGATTCCGTGTCAATCCCGCGTGCAGGCCAAGCGCAAAGATGTACTCTCGCCCGGGCGGCACGAACGGATTGTCCGTCACTATCGGATGGAACGTGTCGACACGAGGGTTGTGGTCAACACACATTTGCTGCCGCGCCGGCTCGATGACTCCCATGGCGAACCCCTCCTGGGTCCTTCCGGCTTCGCCGAACATGTCAGGAAGCATTTCATCGCTCAGCGACGACGCCGAGTCACACTCTCGACGGTTCACCGCCTTGATCCTGCCCTTGGAGTCCACAAGCTGCTTCTGAAAGGCGTAGAGGATTGCATATTCCTCTCTCGATTTCTGCACATCCGAGCGCAGATCTGCCACCGGCCTTGACCTAAGCATAGTGGCCAAGATGAAGATGGCGTCCAGTAAGGACTTGCCCTTCACCTTCTCCTGCGCCTCCCGGGCGCAGTCCTTGAAGTCAACCTCTACCTGGAAACTCGGCATCGCATCAGCCGACTTCTGCTGGTATTCCAACATCAGCGTGTGCAGCTCCTTGCGACGGTCTGCAGTGCCCGGCACCCGACACAGCGCTTGTATCGCCATCTGCAATTCATCGGCGGCGATTGCGCAAGTCGCACTATCGCCGCCGCGGCGCTCGGCGGCCGAATTCACGTATGTCTCGGCCGCCCG
>Ga0209777_10004009_pt1 | contig 17713 bp, 14 predicted proteins | sample FrelakmetHBP12HB_FD_187147 | JGI IMG/M metagenome (GOLD analysis project Ga0209777, IMG submission 187147) | Freshwater lake sediment microbial communities from the University of Notre Dame, USA, for methane emissions studies -HBP12 HB (SPAdes)... | ecosystem: Environmental > Aquatic >...
CGCATTGGTGGACGTGGTGCTGCCGACCAGGGCCGGAATCGTGGTCCGGAAACGGTGCATCAGCCAGCCCACCGGGCATCAGCAAATCCTGCTCCAGCGGCTCGGCCTGAAACTGCCCACCGCGTTGGAACGAGCGGCAATGTAGTGGAAACTCGCCTATGCCGCCGTTGAAAGAAAAGACTTTATTCTTCAAGCTGCGGAAGTTGGGCTAGCGAGCGTGACAACGCGCATTTCTTGTGCCGTCTTTCTGCACTGCCTGGCGGCCGAGAAATGGGGTGGGGGGAGGGGCGCCGGCGAAACGAGCCGTCCCCTTCCTGGCGCCGTTACGCGCGGGTGAGGAAAATGGGCACGCCGCACTTGCCTGAGTAGTTCGGGCGGCAGCGCTCGGTGCTGTACATGGTGGCCACATCCACCGTGCGAGGCCCGAGCTTCGGGTCGGGGATCGGCATCCGTGCGAAGCATCCGTTGTTGATGGCCATCATCACGCCGTGCACGTTCTCCTCGAGGCAGTCCATCGCCATGTTGCCGAACGTGGAAGCCACGAGCTTGTCGATGAAATCCGGGTCGCCGGAGCGCAGCTCGTAAGTCAGGTCGCTGACGACCGTCTCCTCCTTGGTGCGCTTCTTGATCTCGTCGCTCAGGTCCTCGGCCACGTTCGCCTTCTTGCGGTGGCCGAACGCGTCCGCTTCGCCGTATTCGCGGACCTGGTAGCCTGCCCACTCCGCGCCTTCCGAGAGCACGCAAATCGAATAATTACTGGGGTTCTCCTTCTTGTCCTTCATCAACAGCTCGATGAGGAGACCCACGTCGAACTTGTACTCGGGGATGCAGCAGCGGATGGAAGTGACGTAGGCGGTATAGAGCGCCGTATAGCCGGCATCCCGCCCGAATACGCGGAACACGCCAATGCGCTCGTGGGATCCCACGGTGGTGCGCTGCCGCTCGATCGCGGTGTGGGCGCGCGTGATGGCCGTCGAAAAACCGATGCAATATTCGGTATTCTGAACGTCGTTGTCCATCGTCTTCGGAATCGCAATCACGGGGACGCCCTCCTTGTCCAGGCGCGCCGCGTAGCTGAGCGTGTCATCGCCGCCGATGGCAATCAGGCAATCGACACCGAGCTTGTCGAGGTTGTTCAGCACCTGGCTCGTCATGTCGAAGACGGTCGAGGTGACTCCCTTCTTCGTAGCTTCTTTCGCCGGGAATTCCATATGCTGCAGGAACTCGGGGACCTTCTTCATCTTGGCCGGGTTGGTCCGGCTGGTATGCAGGAACGTGCCGCCCGTCCGGTCCACCGTACGCGTGTTTTCGCGGTTCAGCGGCAGGATGTAGCGCGCCCGGCTCTCGGGATCGTCCAGGTCCACATGCGTCAGACCCTCCCAGCCGCGCCGGATTCCGACCACATCGAAGCCCGTATCGGCGGCACGGTAGACCACACCTTTAATGACCGAATTCAACCCGGGCACGTCGCCGCCGCCCGTCAAGATTCCAATCCGTTTCGTTGACATGAATGCTCCTGAATAGCTTGTAGACTGCAGCTTGTAGTTCGAAGAAGTCCTTCTGATTATAACGGATGCGCGAGTCCGGCTCAGCGGCGGTGGAACACCTTCCGTTTGATGTCAGGCCAGAACTCGAGAAACGCAATGCTGCCGACCGCGCCGCCGAGGTTCGCCGTGCCCCGGAGCGCGGCAATGACTCGCATTGCGCCTCCAGCCAGGCTCGACCGGGAGCGGCGCCGCCGCGGGCAACGGAGGGCCGCTCCCTCGATCCTGATCGCACAACGAGCCGGCGTTTGCCGGGCGAAGCTCCCGGCGCGATCCGGTCCCGTCGAAGACCTACGCCCAGTAAGCCACTCCGGGCTTTTCCCGGATCACGAGATTCTGCAGGAAGTTCACCGCCTTGGTGAGCCCTTCCTCTGCCGACATCAGGCTGTCCTCGTGCTCAATGGAGAGGACGTAGTCGTACCCGTACATCTTCAGCGTCGAAATGAACTCGGCCCACCAGTCCGACCCATGACCGTAGCCCACCGTGCGAAAGATCCAGGAGCGGTGCGCCTCATCCGTGTATTTCTTCGTGTCGAGCACGCCGGTCCTGGGCAGATTGTAGGAGTAAATCTGCGTGTCCTTGGCGTGGACGTGGAAGATGGCGTCGCCCAGGATGCGCACCGCGGCGATCGGATCGATTCCCTGCCAGAACAGGTGGCTCGGGTCGAAGTTCGCACCGATGTTCGGCCCGACGGCGTCGCGCAGGCGCAGCATGGTCTCCGGGCTGTAAACCACGAAGCCCGGGTGCATCTCGAGCGCGATCTTCACACCGTGGCCGGCGGCGAACTTCGCGCGCTCCTTCCAGTACGGGATCACCTTCTCTTCCCACTGCCACTTCAGGATGTCGCCGAAGTGCGGAGGCCATGCGCAGGTGACCCAGTTCGGGTTCTTCGCCCCCGGCCCGTCGCCCGGGCAGCCGGAGAAGTCGACCACAACCGGGATTCCGAGCTTCTCGGCCAGCAGGATGGTGCGGCAGTTCGTGTCCTGATTCTTGCGGGCGACTTCCGCATCGGGATGCAGCGGCTCGCCGTGGCAGCTCAGCGCGCTGACGGAGATGCCGTTGTCGTCCAGCTTCTTCTTGAACTCTTCGAGCGCGGTGGCGTCCTCGAGCATCGCCAGTTTGCAGTGCGGGTCGCCGGGGTAGTTGCCCGTACCCAGTTCCACCGTGGTGATGCCCAGCGACTTCAGCTTCGCAATGACCTGGTCGAGCGAAAGATTGGCCAGCAGTGCCGTGAATACGCCTACTTTCACAGGTTCTCCTCCTCTACGGAATTTACTTGCGCCCGGCGCGCCGGGACCCGGCGTGCGGCGGACAATTAACACGCTTCAAGCCACCCGACAGAATATCAGAACGCGCCGGATCCTCCGCGCGCGGGCCCGGCTGTAATAGAATCACGACGTGGAACCCAACGATCTGTCTCGTCGAACTTTTATCTCTCTTCCCGCCGCGGCCGTAGTGGCCAGGGCTTACGGGCAATCTCCCAGCGACACGGTGCGGGCCGGCTTCATCGGCGTCGGAAACCGCGGCGCTTTCCTGCTCGGGCACATGAAGAAGGTGCCGGGCGTGGAGATCGCCGCCATATGCGACATCAACCCGAAGACGCTCGCGGCAGCCGCGGCCGGAACTCAGGTCTACACGACCGCCGAGTACCGGCAACTGCTCGACCGCACGGACGTGGATGCCGTCGTCATCGCGACACCAGTCGATACCCACAAGGACATCGCGGTGGCCGCGCTCGCAGCCGGCAAGCACGTCTATTCGGAAAAGCCGATGGCGCTCACGCCGGAGGAGTGCCGCACGATCGTCAATACCGCCAATGGGGCCAAGGGCATTTACCAGGCCGGCTTCCAGCTCAGGCATGACCCGAACCGCAACGCCTCGATGAAATTCATCCACAGCGGCGGACTCGGACGCGTACTCTACTGCCAGGGCTACCGCCACACGGGCGACCTGCCCCGCGAGACAGCGTGGTACTTCGACGCCAAGCGCTCCGGCAACAACATCGTCGAGCAGGCGTGCCACATCCTCGACCTGTTCACGTGGGCCATTGGCTCGCACCCGCTGCGCGCGATGGGCTCGGGCGGAATCAATCTCTACAAGGACATTCCACCCGGCCGCACGACAATGGACAACTACAGCGTGATTTGCGAGTTCCCCAACGACGTGCGCCTGACGTTCAGCCACATTTATTTCGATCCGGATGGATTTTCAGGCGTCAAAGAGCGAGTTTTCGGCGCCAACGGCGCCATCGACCTGGCGGCCGCCACCTGGCGCGAACTCGTCAAAGAGTCGGGCGGGCCGATCAAGCTCGAAGTGCCCGATGCGGGCCAGGACTCGAATTACCTCTCACTCGCGGCGTTCATCGACAACGTTCGCGGGCACAAGATGCCGCTGAACAACGCCGAATCGGCACGGCGTTCCACGCTGGTCGCTATGATGGGGCGCAAAGCGATGTACGAGAAGCGCATCGTCAGTTGGGAGGAAGTGGACGTTTAGTTCGCGCCGGCCTGGGCGGAGCTTCGGAAGCCGGGTAACACATGCACGCTTTCATACGCCCTCTTCGCGTGCGCGCCGTTTGCAGACGCCGCATCCCAAACTTTAGAATGAGTTTTTCACAGGAGACCACAGCATGACAAAGCCTGCCGTAGGCCGACGTGCGTTCTTGCGAACCGGAGCCGCGGCTCTGGGCTCCATCTGGGTTGGCGGCAACCTCGAAGGCGTCGTCCAGAACGTGAATACGAATTCGAAGCCATCGGAGCTTCGGATCACGGACATGCGCATCGCGGTTCTCGGACGCGCGCCCATGACGTGTCCTCTGATCCGCATCGATACCAACCAGGGCATCTACGGGCTGGGCGAGGTGCGTGACGGCGCGAGCAAAACGTACGCGCTCATTCTGAAGAGCCGCGTTCTCGGCGAGAACCCCTGTGAGGTGGACCGGCTGTTCCGGAAGATCAAGCAGTTCGGCGGGCACTCGCGCCAGGCAGGCGGCGTCTGCGGAATCGAGATGGCGCTATGGGACCTGGCGGGCAAAGCCTACGGCGTGCCGGTCTACCAGATGCTCGGCGGCAAGTACCGGGACCGGATTCGCTGTTACGCGGACACCACCGAGTCGCACGACCCCAAGATTTACGGCGAGCGCCTGAAGAAGCGCGCGGAGCAGGGCTTCACGTGGCTCAAGATGGACCTCGGCATGGACCTGATGCAGGACGTTCCCGGCACGATCACGCATGCCGAGGGAACGGATATCCGCCAGCGCGCCCGCATCCCGCACCCGTTCACGGGCACGGAGCTCACGCCGAAAGGCATTGAGATCATGAGCGACTTCGTCGGGCAGGTGCGCGAGCAGGTCGGCATGGAGATACCGCTGGCGGCCGACCATTTCGGCCATATCGGCGTGAATTCCTGCATCCGCCTGGGCAAGGCTCTCGAAAAGTGGAACCTCGCATGGCTCGAGGATATGGTGCCGTGGCAGTACACGGATCTCTGGAAAGAGATCACCGACGCGGTGAACATCCCGACACTCACCGGCGAGGACATTTACCTGAAGGAGCCGTTCGAAGAGCTCTGCCGCAAGCACGCCATCGATATCATCCATCCCGACCTGGCCACCGCCGGCGGCATCCTCGAAACGCATAAGATCGGCGACATGGCGGAGGAGTACGGAGTCCCCATGGCAATGCATTTCGCCGGCTCGCCCGTCTCCTGCTTTGCGAACGTGCATTGCGCCGCCGCCACCGAGAACTTCCTGGTGCTCGAGAACCATTCGGTGGACGTCCCGTGGTGGAACGACCTCGTCGATGGCGTTGAGAAGCCGATCGTGAATCATGGGTTCGTGACTGTGCCCGAGAAGCCCGGCCTCGGCATCACCTTGAACGATGAAGCGATGAAGCAGCACTTGCGTGAACCCGGGTACTTCGAGCCCACGCCGGAGTGGGATAAGGAACGCTCCTGGGACCGGCTCTGGAGCTAGCAGCCAACACTCTTCACTTAATATCGAAGTGGGACAGGCCTCCTGGCCGGGCCTTCTGGCCTGTCGCCTCCTGGCCTGTCGTTCCGATATGCCGAACGCACGTGACCGCCGCCAACCTTCTACTCTCTCCACAATCCCGCCGATACCGGATTCTCCGTGGGAGATCTCAGTAGTTCCTGGAAACGATCCGTGCAGACGCCACGCGATAAATAGGGCAGCACCCTCGGGTTGCACAGACAGGCCAGGAGGCCGTCCCAGATGGATGCGATCCTATTTAGGTGAACAGTGTCCGGGTTAGAATCGAAGCTTATGCGGATGACGGCGCTTCTCGTGCTGCTCGCCTCTCTCTCTTTCGGGGCCGAGTGGAAGCAGCTCTACAACGGTAAGGACCTGAACGGGTGGAAGATGGTTGGCCCCGGCCGCTTCGTGATCGAGAATGGAATGCTCAAGACCGAGGGCGGCATGGGACTGCTCTATTACACGGGCGAGAAGCTCGGCAATGCCACGTTGCGCGTCGTGTTCAAGACGGCCGGGCCGCATGCCAACTCGGGAGTCTTTATCCGCCTGCCGGAGCCACCGCCCGATCCCTGGTACGGCGTTCACAACGGCTATGAAGTGCAGATCGACGAAGGACAGGACGACTGGCACTGCACCGGCGCGATCTACTCACTGAGCCGCACAACCAGCCGTCCCCAAAAGCCCGTCGGCGAGTGGAACACCATGGACATCGTGCTCGAAGGCCAGCGGACCACGGTGTTCGTGAATGGCCAGAAGGTGAACGAGTTCGCGGGCAACCAGCCGGTGCCCGAGCGGAAGCACTGGTACGAGCCGGTCCGCGGCCCGCGTCCCGATATCGGTTACATCGGCCTGCAGAACCACGACCCGCAGTCGGTGGTCTACTTCAAAGAAGTGAGCGTGAAGGCGGGGGGAAGGTAGGGCGGCCTCCCGCCGAGCGAGCGCTGCGTCCTGCACGAATCGCTTTGGGCGGCTGCGAGGCACTGGGTGACCGGCGCCGGCGCCCAGGTGACGCTATTCGAGCAGGGCCACGACAACGGTTTCGTACGACAGTTTTGGTGGGATGATATAGGACATGCCGAAAGCTCCGTCGGCCAGCAGGTTCTCACTCACCATTGAGTACTTTCGTGAGGAGGATGGCCGCTGGCTCGCCGACATCGCGGCGCTCCCCGGCGTAACTGCATACGGGCGGACCAAGAAGCAGGCGACAGCAACCGTGCAGGCGCTGGCCCTGCGGCTGATCGCGGACCGCCTGGAGCACGGGGAAACGGTCCCCGGCCCCATGGACGTGTCCTTCATTGCCGCCTGAGAAAGCATCTCCAGACTGGCCTTCCACAAAAGCGAAGCAGGCGCTCGCGGCCTTGCTGCGAATCGGCTGGAGCATCAAGCGCCAAAGGGGAACTTCCCACCGGATCCTGGAACGCTCGGGTTGGCCGGATGTCTTGTTTGCCTATCACGACCGAGTGACCCTTGGTCCCAACGCGATGAGGGTGCTCGCGAAGAAGACTGGCCTGCGCCGCGAAGATCTGTAGCTCTCAACAGCGCCACCCGATTCGCGGACATCAGCCATCGCCATAGGACAGCAATGGCCGACGATCAGGCCAACATGGGCGTGTTCCTTCGCGTGCCAGACGCCCGCAGGCGATCACTGGATCGTAATCTGCCTCGCGAAGGTCTTGGTGCCACACCGGTTCCGTGATCTCCCGGCTGTCACGCGCCGGATTACGCCTCAGGGCCGCACGCGCTTGAACACACCCCGCAGCTCGCGGCCCAGCGCCTCCGCCGCGGGCGGATCATAGTTCGACATCACGATGATGGTGTAGCCCGGCCCCACTCCCATTTCGAAGGCGGCGTTGAGGCCGGGCGCACCGCCCGCGATGCCGATCGCCTGACCCCCGGTCTGCAAGTCCGCGGGAGCATTCGGAACCACAAACTTGCCCGCCTGCAGAGCCACGGCGAACTTCAACAGATCACCGACGGTGGAGTAGGCGCCTCCCGCCGAGCTGCCGCGCGCGGGGAGGCTGTAGATATTGCTGCGCCGCGAGTTCCCCGGCCCGGGCTCGAGCCGCCGCGTGTATCCCGTTGCGCGCCCGCGCGTGGGAATGTCCATCTCGGGCCAGGAGGTGCGGGTCATCCCCGCGGGCTCGAACACCACCTTGCGCACGTAGTCGTAATAGCTCATGCCGGCGGCCCGCTCGATGAGCAGTCCCAGCACGACGTAACCGCCGTTCGAATACTCCTGCTTCGTACCCGGGGCGAAAGCCAGTGCCTCTGAGGCAAAGAGCTCCAGGTAGCCGGCCAGCGTGCGGATGTTGTTCTTCGGCGTCTCGGCGTACTTCGGGCCGAAGAAATCCCCGATGCCGGACTGCATGTTCAGCAGGTGGGCGACAGTGACCGTTGCGGCCGCATCCTTGTTCGGGTAGTCCGGCAGGACCTTCGCGATCGTATCGTCGAGTTTCAGCTTGCCGTCCCGCCAGAGCGCCGCCACGGCGAGCTTGGTGAAGATCTTTGGAATGGAGCCGATGTTGAACAGCGTTCCGGTTGCGTTGGGGGTCTGCGTCTCTGAGTTTGCGAAGCCGCGGGCGGTCTCGAGCACCACGCGCTGGCCGCGCGCGATCAGCACGGCGCCCGAGAACTCGTCCGCGGCCACTCGTTTCTCGACAGCGGCCGACGCCGCCGCGAGCGCCGCTTTCTCATCGAGCGGGGGACCGGCCGGCGCCGCCGCCGATGCATCCTGGATCGGCCCTTCCACCTGAATTCCCATCAGCTTGCCGCCGGACAGGCGGAAGGTGAACTCGAAAGCCTCGCCGGAACGGTCCCGAAGAACGGCGTGGATCCCGTCGCCTTCCGCGCGGGCAGGGCCCGCACTCTTCAGCTCGCCCCAGTTCTGACGCATCTCGCGGTAGCGGTTCAGTCGCGCCTCCACCGGCGGATTCGGCAGCGCGTACTTCTCGAAGAACTGCCGCATCGCGTCCTCGCCGGTGTTGAAGCCGTGCACGTATTCATCGACGAACGCGCCGGGCGATTGCGCGCCGAGCGGCGCCAGAAGCACGAGGGCAAGCAGGATGCGGACACACAGGGAGCGCGTCATGAGCATGTCAGTGTTTGACGTCCGGTGCGCCGGTTCGTGACTTCAGGAGTTCCTCAATCTGCTCCTTCGCCACCGGCAGCCGGTCGATGTTGTCTCTGAGCCATTGCGAAAAATCGCGTTCGATGGTGTCGGACCAGCGCGCGTCGATTTGCCCGGGCGTGTACTTCCCTTCCCGCAGGCGCTGGTGGCCGAACAAGTCCTGCAGGCGGACAAACTCCGACGATTTCACCACCGCTTCTGCGAGCTGCGGCGGGATGAAGAGGACTCCGCCCTCCTTGCCCAGCACGACATCGCCGGGCATGACGGTCGCCTTGCCCATCCGGATGGGGCAGTTGATCCCGAGCATCGTGGAGTTCAGGCGTGGGCCCAGCGAGCTGAAGTGGTGCGACGGATGATAGAAGCGCACGAACGTGGCGCCCGGCAGCTCCTTCAAGCCCTCCATGTCGCGGACCGCCCCGTTGTAAACGAAGCCGTTGCCGCTCTTGGCCTGGATCGCGTTGCCGACGTTGTCGCCCACCGAGGGGCCGTCTTCCTTCAGTTCGAAGTGATCGCAGACGTAGACGTCGCCCTGCTGCAGCAGGTCCACCGGCCAGGCGTTCTGACCGCCGATCCGCGCGTCCTTTCGTCCCTGCTCTTCAATCACCTTGTGGATGTCCGGGCGGCCGGGTACCCAGACGGCCGTCAGCGCGCGGCCGACCAGCACCTTGTCCGGATGGATGGCGAGCCAGCCGTCTTCGTACTGATGGTTGAAACCCGCGTCGCGCAGCACGGCCCAGGCCTCCTCGAGCGTCACCTTTTCCATGCGCTTCAGAATGGCGTCGGGGACGCGCGGGCGGCCGTCGGCAAACCGTTCGCCCTTCCACTCCGGCGTGTACTTAATCAAGTCCGACTTCGAGAACACTCCGGGCTGCGCCAGGGCGGCGCCGGAGAGCGCGGCCATGAACAGGGCGGCGCGCACTGCGTACGGAATTTGCATGAGTTTCCTGCTCCTCTCAGAACCAGGATGAGCCGGCGGCCTGCGCGCGCCGGGCGAATTCGTCGTCCATCTCGACGCCGATTCCCGGCCGGTCCGGCACCGTGATGAACCCGCGGTCGATAATGTCGCCTTCCTTGACGAACCCCTTCCAGAGCGGCATCCGGTGGATCCAGTGCCATTCGAGCACCAGGAAATTCGGCACGGCGGCGCAGACGTGGCACGAGGCCATTGTGCCGATCGGCGAGACCACGCAGTGCGGCGCGAACGCAACGTAATAGGTGTGGGCCATGTCCGCGATCTTGCGCGCCTCCGACAGCCCGCCGCACTTCTGGATGTCCGGCATGATGATGTCCGCGGCGCCCTGCTCCAGCAGCTCGCGGAACCCGTGGCGCAGATAGAGATTCTCGCCGCAGCAGATCGGCGTGCTGGTGGATCGGCGAACCTCGCGCATGGCGGCGATGTTCTCCGCGGGCACCGGCTCCTCCAGCCACATGAGCTTGAATCGCTCCATTTCCTTCGCCACCCGCTTGGCCGTGCCCACGTCGTATTGAGCGTGCATGTCCACGGCGATGTCCATCTCCGGCCCGAAAACTTCGCGCATGAACGAAACATCGTCCACCATGCGGGCAACCTCGGCGTTGGACGCGGTCCAGTTCGTTTTCGTCTGGTGCGCCTTCCACCGGTCTCCCGCGTCATCGATGTCGGTCTTCACGGCAGTGAAGCCGAGCGCCTTCACCTGGGCAAGTTTTTCGCGTGCCTTAGGGTCGTCCCGCCGGTCGATGTCCGTGTCGCAATAGAGGCGGATGCGGTCGCGCATCTTGCCGCCGAGGAGCTGATAAACGGGAAGGCCGAGCGCCTTGCCGGCCAGGTCCCACAGCGCGATCTCGACCCCGCTGAGGGCTGCGACGTACTGCCCGCCCTGCGCGCCGGCGAAGACGCCGAGCGTGCGGATGTTCTCGAAGATCGCATCCACGTTGAGCGGGTCGCTGCCGATCAGCGCCCGGCGAAAGCTCGCCACCAGCGCAGCCCCGCCCGCCACGGCATCGGTGGCCTCGCCATGGCCGGTGATGCCCTGGTCCGTGTAGACGCGCACGTGCAACTGCAGCCCGTGTGCCATCACCTCGGCGGTGCGGACATCCGTGATCTTGAGTTTCGGCCGCCGGTAAGGCGAGGCGGCCGTCTGAACGGCCTCTGCGAGTCGTGGGAGGCTCAGGAGGCCGGATGCGCCGAGGGCGGCGCCCCTGAAAAAGTCGCGTCGGTTCATGGCTGTTGCGCGGTCAGCAGGAGGCTGTCAGCGATCAGCGATGATAGCAGTTTTCGGCAGTCAGCGATCAGCAGCCAGCAGCAGACATAAGCCAGGACACATCGCCCCGGCGGCCACGGCGCGGGCAAGTCGCTGATGCTCCTGGCTCAGCGTGAGTCTGTCGACCGGATGGGACCGTTACGGCATTTTGAAGGAGTCGTCGAAAGGCAGATCGATCTCAACCGTCTTCCCCGCCCCAATCTCAATCGGCTCGGGCTTACCCGGCGTCTTGCTGTACATCCCCATCGAGGAACCGGAGGGCGGCGGTCCGGATTGCCCGTCATAGGCGCCGGAGGGGTCGAAAGCGGCGACCGCATAGACCGGAGAGGAGCCGATGTCGGTGATCACCACCATCTCGTCCTTGGCGGAGGCGGTCTTCATCGTAAACGGCATGACGGAGCCCTGGACGAAATCCGGGGAGTCGAACAGGAACACGATGATCTTGTGCTTCTCGTCCACGGTGCCGGACCCGGTGTAGTTCAGCTTCACTTTGAGCGTCCGGGTGGTGGTTGCCTTCTCGTCTTGCTTCCCCTGTTGCGCCGCCTGCGCAAGAAGCACCACAAGCGACACGCCCAACAACAGACAGAATGTTCTTTTCATGCCTGAATGACTCCTTTCAAGCCGTCGCGGCACACCAAGGCACAGTTTGGCCTCTTGTGCCTCTTACGCATGACGCGTGCCCGAAGTTCCCCTCCAATTCAGCATGCCTTAGGTGCCTCTCCGCGGGATATACTCTGAGCCACCGGCAATTTCGACCAGCCGCACGAGCGTGCGTGGAAAGGTGACGAACCGATGAGGAAAATGCCGCAGTACGCGGGCTGCCCTTTGGGCGTCAGGACCGCCATCCGGACGCTGCTAATGCTGGCTGGCCTCTGGGCCATGCAGCCCGCCAAGGCTCAGACTCCTCTCCCCGGAACCGAGCCGCTCGCGATGCAGGGCGATCTCGCGGCGAAGATGGTGGACGACATCAACGCCTTCCTGCTGCGCCAGACGGCTCAATCCTCGGACGCCCGGGCCGCGTACTGGAAACGCGACTACGCCTCGCGCGAGGCATACGAGAAATCCGTCTCACCGAACCGCGAGCGGCTCCGGAAGATCATCGGCGCGGTAGACGAGCGACTGCCGGTTACCGCGCTCGAACTCGTGGGCACGACTGCGGCGCCGGCCCTGATCTCGAGCCGCGCGGGCTACAAGGTCTACGCCGTCCGCTGGCCGGTGCTGGAAGGGGTGACCGCCGAAGGCCTCCTGCTCCAACCCGACCGGCGACCGATCGCGAGAGTGGTGGCGATTCCCGATGCGGACTGGTCTCCCGAGATGCTCGCGGGGATCGCGCCCGGTCTCGAACCGGACGCACAGTTCGCGCGCCGCCTGGCCCAGAGTGGCTGCACGGTGCTGATCCCGACGTTGATAGACCGGAAGGACACGTGGTCCGGCATTCCCGGCATCAGGTTCACGAACCAGCCCCATCGCGAGTGGATCTACCGCATGGCGTTCGAGGTCGGCCGCCACATCATCGGCTACGAGGCGCAGAAAGTGCTCGCCGCGGTGGATTGGTTCGAGCGCGAGACCACTCGGAGCCCAGCGCCCATAGCCGTTGCAGGCTATGGCGAGGGCGGGCTGATCGCGTTCTACAGCGGCGCGCTCGACCCCAGGATCCGCGCAACGTTCGTCAGCGGGTACTTCCAACCGCGCGAGGAACTCTGGAAGGAGCCAATCTACCGTGATGTGTGGGGCCTGCTGTGCGAGTTCGGTGACGCCGGGATCGCGAGCCTGATCGCGCCGCGCGCATTGATCGTGGAGGCTGCTCGGGCGCCCCAGATCGCCGGCCCTCCGGAAACGACAAAAGAGCGTAACGGAGCGGCGCCGAACGGCGCGATCTCCACCCCGCCGGTTCAGGCGGTCGAGCGCGAAGTGACATTGGCGCGCGCATTCTTCGCCCCTCTGCACGCGCAGACGCAACTCCGCCTCGTCGTGAGCGGCGATGGCGGCGGGCCGCCCGGTTCAGGTTCCGCCCTCGAAGCGTTGCTCGCCTCGCTCGGCCGCAAGAGCACGCTGAAGCCGCTCGCACGGTCTCCCTCTGTGAAAGACCGCGGCGACGAATCCGCCCGCATGCACCGGCAGTTTCAGGAGCTCGTGGACTACACGCAGGCGCTGGTCCGCAAGTCGCCCGAAAAGCGCTCGGCCTTCTGGGCCAAGGCCGACAGTTCCTCTGTGGAACGCTGGAAAGAGAGCACGCAATTTTATCGCGATTATATCTGGGATGAGGTGATCGGCCGCCTGCCCGCGCCGAGCGTGCCTGCGAATCCGCGCACTCGTCTGATCTACGACGAGCCCAAGTTCCGGGGTTACGAAGTGATGCTTGACGTGTGGCCGGGTGTCTTCGCGTACGGGATCCTGCTCGTCCCGCGCGACATCAAAGCCGGCGAGCGGCGCCCCGTCGTCGTTTGCCAGCACGGGCTGGAGAGCCACGCGCAGGAGACGGCGGACCCGAAAGTGGACTCCCCCTACTATCACCGTTTCGCGGCGCGGCTCGCCGAGCAGGGCTTCATCACGTACTCGCCACAGAACCCGTATATCGGCGAGGACCGGTTCCGCACCATCCAACGCAAGGGCCACCCGCTGAAGCTCGCCCTGTTCTCTTTCATCCTCGGCCAGCATCAACGGCTGCTCGAGTGGCTCTCGGCCCAGCCCTTCGTCGATCCGTCCCGCATCGGCTTCTACGGGCTCAGCTACGGCGGCAAGACTGCCGTGCGCGTGCCGCCGCTGCTCGACGGCTACGCGCTCTCCATCTGCTCGGCCGATTTCAACGAGTGGGTCTGGAAGACGGCCAGCGTCGAGGCTCCGTTCAGCTACATGCTCACCGGGGAGTACGACATGATCGAGTTCGACTTCGCGAACATCGTCAACTATGCGGACTTGGCGAATCTGATGGCGCCGCGTCCGTTCATGGTGGAGCGCGGGCACGATGACACTGTCTCGCGGGACGAGTGGGTGGCCTACGAGTACGCGAAGGTGCGGCGATTCTACGCAAAACTCGGCATTCCCGACAGGACCGCGATCGACTTCTTCAATGGCCCGCACATGATCAACGGCGTGGGTACGTTCGAGTTTCTGAAGAAGCATCTGCGGTGGCCCGAGTGACAGCCCGCATGTCTGACGAGAATCCATGCCTGGAAGGAGCGATGAGATGAAACGCCTCGTTCTGTGTCTTGCCTGCACGGCCGCGATGTTCGCCGGCGAGTTTCGCGTTGGGGTGGCCGCGGTGAAGATCACGCCGCCTCCCGGCGCGCCCATGGCGGGCTACTACTTCAACCGCGCCGCCGAAGGGGTTCACGATGACCTTTATGCCAAAGCACTGGTCTTCGAGAGTGATGGCGCGAAGTCCGCTTTGGTGGCCTGCGATATCGAGGAACTGTCTCGCCCGACGATCGAAAAAGCGCGCTCCCGGATCGAGTCGCTGACGGGCATTCCTGCCGCGCGCGTCATGATCAGCGCGACCCACACGCACACCGGCCCGGTGTTGCTCGGCGGGGAAATGGGCTACAACCTTTCCGGCCGGATGCTCGAGATTGCGAAGCAGTACGCGGCCGACCTGCCGGAGAAGATTGCGGAGGCCGTGCGCCTGGCCGCGGCGCAGATGAAGCCGGCACGGCTGTCGGCATCGATCGGCCGCGAGCCGTCGCTGGTGTTCAACCGGCGCTTCCACATGAAGGACGGCGCCATCGGCTGGAACCCCGGCAAGCTGAACCCGGACATTGTCCGCCCCGCCGGTCCCATCGATCCGAGCGTCCCTGTGCTGTACGTGGAAGCCGCTGACGGCAAGCCGATGGCGGTTTACGTGAACTATGCCCTGCACCTCGATACGGTGGGCGGCCTCGAGTACTCGGCGGACTACCCGTACACCGTTTCGAAACTGCTCGGCGCGGCGAAGTCGCCTGAGATGGTGACACTGTTCACCATCGGGTGCGCCGGCAATCTGAACCACTTCGATGTGAATTGGCGGGACCCGCAGCACGGGCATAACGAGGCAGCGCGCATCGGCACGATTCTCGCGGCCGAGGTGCTGAAGGCGTTGCGGAAGGCCGAGGCCGTGCCGGCCGGTGCGCCGCGCGTGCGCGCGATAATCGTGAAGCTCCCGCTGCCGGAGGTGAGCGCCGCGGACCTGGAATGGGCGAAGAAGATCACGCCTGAGTTCGACCAGCCGGACGCGGCGCCGTTCCTGGACATGGTGCGTGCCTTCAAGATCGTCGAAGTGGCACGCCGCAATGGCGCGCCGGTCGAGGCCGAAGTGCAGGTCATCGCGATCGGCGATCAATTGGCGTTCGTCGGCCTGCCGGGCGAGATCTTCACGGAACTGGGAATGGCCATCAAGAACGCCTCGCCGTTCCGCTACACCATCATCGCGGAGCTCGCGAACGGCTCAATCGGCTACGTGGCAAATCGGAAGGCTTACCAGGAGGGCAACTACGAACCGGTGAGCGCCATCTGCGCGGAAGGATCGGGCGAAATACTGGTGGATGCGGCAACGAAGTTGCTGCTCGACATCAACGCTGCACACTGAACCACGCGCGCTGCTGACCGGCGCGTCGCCGGGCGCGGGCGCTCCGCGAGCGTGCTATGCTCGCGCAGAAACTGAGGGCTGATATGATTGACGCTCTTCGTTGGGTAAGCCGCCGCGGATTCCTGGCCTCGGCGGGAAGTGCCGCAGCAGCGCTCACCGCACCGGCAAAACCTACCGTTGCCGCAATCGTCACCGAGTACCGCCTCTTGTCGCACGCCGACGTGATCGTAGGCCGGATTCTCGAGGGATACTCTTCCGCAGGAGTCCTGACCGCGCCGCGCACGCGGATCCTGTCGATGTACACGGACCAGGTGCCCGCCAAGGACATGAGCCGTGCGCTGGCCTCGCAGTACGGGTTCCACATCTACCCGACGATCGCTTCCGCGCTGATGCTCGATGGCGACCGGCTGGCCGTGGATGCCGTGCTCTTCGTGGGCGAGCACGGGAACTATCCCGATAATGACCGGGGCCAGAAGATGTATCCCCGGTACGAGCTCTTTCGACAGATTGTCGATGTCATGCGGCAGAGCGGGCGAGTGGCGCCGCTGTTCTCGGACAAGCACCTTTCTTATTCGGCCGAAAAGGCGCTCGAGATGTACCGCTGGACGCGCGAGCTGAATATTCCCTTCATGGCGGGCTCGTCGATCCCGGTCACCATCCGTAAGCCCGCGCTCGAGATCCGCGCGGGCGCCATCATCCGCCACGCGGTCGGGCTCGGCTACGGCGATCCGGATGCGTACGGATTTCACACTTTCGAGGCGTTGCAGTCCATGGTCGAGCGGCGGCGGGGTGCGGAAACAGGTATTGCATCGGTCGAATGGCTCGAAGGTGACGCGGTCTGGCGCTGGCGCGACGGGCCGGGCCGCTGGAGCGCTCCGCTGCTCGAAGCCGCGCTGGCCACCGGCAAGACGCGGCCGGGACGGCCGGAGCAAAACGTCGCGAAGCCAGTGGCCTTCCTGCTCAAATACCGCGATGGTTTCGAAGCGGCCTGCTACATGCTCGATGGGCACGTGAGCGAGTTCGAATTTGCGGCAACGCTCGAGCACCGGTCGGCACCCGTGGCGACGCGCTTCGTCACCGAGCTGCCCGACAGAAAACTACCGCACTTCGACGCGCTGGTGCACGTAATCGAGGAGTTCTTTGTCACGGGCCGTCCTCTGTACCCGGTAGAGCGTACGGTCCTGGTGAGCGCGGCGCTTGCGAAGCTGTTCGAGTCGCGGGTGAAGAAAGCGCCGGTTGAGACACCCGAACTCGGAATCTCATATCGCGCACCGGAGCACGCGTACTTCGAGAAGGCTTCAGATGAAGGAGCCACAGTACCACCTGTTCAGCACGACATTCGATTACGGCCAGCACGATAGTATCCAAGAAACGGCTGGACAAGTTGATCTCCGCGGTTCGCCACGGCTGCACCGTCTCTGCCTACTGACACTTCCGGGTTGGCAACCGCAGTTGTTGCGCCCGGAATTCGAGTCCTCATCTTTCGCCGGCCTCCAGTTCCTTCTCTAGCTCCATTCTTCGGTTCTTCGGCCCTTTGCTCCACCGCCGTTACAGCGGCTTCTTCGCTACTACGGCCTCTGATGACTTCTCTCCCACTCTCGCGGAAGAGATCTCCCCAGGTAAGGTGCAGAATCTGTCCTCCCCTGCCGTCCGGCTCTACCTGATGCGTCTTGATGACCTTTGCGCTTCGCTGTTCCCAGCCAGCTTGCCGCCCGCACCCGGCCTCACTGCCAATTTCTGTTCGTACGGTCGGAAGTTCGCTACGCGCTTCTTTCAGCTTCACCTCGCGGCTACGCCTTGCGTTTCGCTACGGTTGCCGTCATCGGCTCCGATTGGCTCCTTTCATCCAATAAGATTCTGCCCATGCTGGGCACACTGGGACAGGCCTCCTGGCCCGTCGTAGACGGTTGGCGGTAGTCAAGTGCGTTCGGCATATCGGAACGACAGGCCAGGAGGCCTGTCCCACTTCGAAGTTTGCTTAAGTGAACAGTATTGGACTTAGTCCGAAGTTCCCGCTCTTTTGAACGCCATTTTCCTTGTAAGGTCTTGAAGGCCCTGTAGATCCGGGTTTTCATGGGTTGCAATATGTACCCATGTAATATCGCATATTTATCTTGCATTTATCGGTATAGTAGCTGTATTATAGACCCATGTATGTCGAGTCCGTCCCCAACCGCAACTCTCCCCCTGCCATCCTCCTCCGCGAATCCGTCCGCATCGGCTCCAAGGTCCACAAACGCACCCTCGCC
>Ga0209777_10004010_pt1 | contig 17710 bp, 13 predicted proteins | sample FrelakmetHBP12HB_FD_187147 | JGI IMG/M metagenome (GOLD analysis project Ga0209777, IMG submission 187147) | Freshwater lake sediment microbial communities from the University of Notre Dame, USA, for methane emissions studies -HBP12 HB (SPAdes)... | ecosystem: Environmental > Aquatic >...
CAACAGGATCGCCGTCAGGATCTCCTGCGGTTTCAGATCGTTCTCCCGCTGGAAGTCCACCTCCGGCGGTACGAAGATCACATTAGCCTTAGTCGCCCCCCACGCCTTACGCTGCAGTTCCGACTGGGCTCGCACGTCGATCTTCACCGAAATCGTTACCCAATCCGTCGGCTGGCGAATCTCGTTACCCTGCGGATCCTTAACCAACAAGGTGTTACGCCCCAACGTGTACGCCGGTTTTTCAGGCCCCCGGACTTTCACCAGCGTCGCCCGTCCCGCCACTCCCTCGGGCGAATCAATCAAGGGCACCGCGGGCGACAAGGCCACCGCGAGCGGAAGGGGACCGCCCTCACCAGGGCCGAGAGCGGCCGCGAAATCGGCGTAGAGCGGATCGTGCGGGCGGGCTTGGGGGCGGGCGTTCTTGATGCGATCAAGAACCTCATTGGCTTTGAGAACCAGCCGGGCATCGATCCCACCGGGAGTCACCGGCTCTGATCCGAGCGGAATCTTGTTCGGAGACGTGAACACGTAACCGACGACGACTGCAATCAGCAGAACTCCGGTGATGACCAGCACGATTTTCTCAACGTGCCGTTCAATCGGGTTGACCAACTGTTTTGCCATTTGAACGCTGACCCTATGTGTTGTGCCGCAGGCCCCGCCGGGTTCCATCTTGCCCGCGGAGCGGCTCCAACGATTCCTTAGATCGCTATCACGGACTCTCCGTTTGAGGACACATGATGCTGAATTTTTCGCAAACTTCTTTCGGCATCCACTTGCGGAAAACCTCGCCGATCATTACGAACTCAAACTCAAGCACGACAATTACCGTCGGCTCCGAACCATATATTTTCCCCGCCAAATTCAGGTTGGGAGCAACCTCCGTGTAGGCCGCTCGCACTAGAGTGTAGAAACCGTTGTCGCAAATGCGCTCAGCAAGCCTGGATATGTCGCGCTGGTCCATTACCAGCTTCGCCGCGACTTGGACGACATCGTAATACGGACCCGACGCAGTGTGCGTATACACCGTCTCCGCGGTCCCCGTCGGAACCGCCGCCAAGAATCCGACTGCTTCTGGCGGTGCGAAGAGTTCACCTTTCGGCGGCACGTAAAGGTCGAGACCCAATCGAATCGATATCACGTCCTTGACCGGCATGATGCCGACCCAGGGATCCTGCCCGGCAGCCTTGGCTGCTTCGGCCGCCGCGTTGTTCATGTCTGCAATGGAGTTCACAATATGGCTTTGAATCCAGTATCCCACCTGCGCCCGCCAGACTTCCTCCGCAGTCGGTGGATCCCCGGTGTTTGTGTCCTTGAGCGCCGCCATGAACTCCAGGCTTGAAACACGTTCGTTGGCCTTTTCGTCGAAGAATCCGACGGTGTAGCAGTAAATTCGCTGAGCCGCCTGGATGTCGGCCCGAATGTGAGCATCCTGCCGGGCACCGGCGCGGGTTACAGCGCCGGCGGCGTTTTTGGGCGCACCCTTCATTTCCTGATCCAGCACGGCGCCCGTCTCGCTCCTGGGCCTTCCCGCCTCCGCCTTTTCATCTTCTATCTTCCGCCGCATGAGCTCTACATCCGACGCCGACGCGGGTCCGCCGGAGTTCAGCTTTGCGAGCAACTCCTTCATCGCCTCATGGTATTTAGTCCGAAACGCGATCCGTTTGAGGGGTGTACCTTCCGGAAATACGCCCTCCACCAGCGGCTGATATTCGGCGTACAACTCTCCGGCTTTGGCGATAACTTTGTTGCGATCGTCGACCACCAATTGGATTCGGCGATCCTCGGCCTCGATGATTTCTTCGTTTACGGGCTTGGACGGGAGGGACTCCAGACCTTGGTAGAGGCCTTCCGCGACCTTCATCTCGCCAAGCACTCTTGGCATCGCCTTTAGACCGGTGACGCCCAGCGCGATTCCGACGACGCCGCCGACGCCGCAGAGAATGAAGAACAAATGGCGTTTCAGGAAGTCCATCTTTCTCGTCTCCAATCGCGCGCCGTTCCGCCCATCTCCAGAATTGGCCCGGGACGTTTGCCGGCACTGCCTGACCGCGTCGAAATCCTCATATTTCGTTGGTGCTCCTCGACCGACTACGATCAGTCGCCGCCCTGGTCTTTGCCCCCGGTTTCTCCAGCGCCTTCTTCAGCAGAATCCGGCAACTCCCCAACAATCACGCTCGCCCAGATTTCAAACCGCCAGTCATTCGTAACAGGCTCCAAGGTGACCGGGTCGAGCCCCGGCGCGCCGGGGCCGCCGGTGGAAGCGCCTCCGGGTACTGCCGGACCGCCTCGGGTCCCGCTGCGTCCCGCACCCGGGCCCAGGCCGGCCGGCGCTGAGGCCGAAACTTTGGTGCTCTCGATCATCACTACCTGATCAATGTAAAAACCCTGTCCGCGTTTTCGTCCGCGCTCGCGAAGCGGCGTCATAAACTTGTCTCGAATGAACGCCGGCCCGCCGGTATTCGGAGTGCGGCACGTAATCTTGATCCGTATACCGGGCAAAGGTTTGTCCACGTCGTATGTGTTCAGAGGCTGCGGTACTTCGATCTGGCTTTTCCACGGAAACGTGCCAAGTTCCGGTTCGAAGACCATGTTAAGCGACTCGATGAAAACCTGCTCGCGCTCGCCGCGCGGCGGCGCCGATGGGAGTGCCTTTTCGATTTCCTCGGGTGTCTGCGCTTGTCCTAACGGACCCGATGGCGTCGGCACGGATTCGTTGATCACCCGGAAAAGCCGCGCAATAATCCATTTTTGTCGCTGAAGCTCGACAAGTCGTTGTGTTTCGCCGAGTTCTTCGCCGCCCTTCCCGGTAAGCGCGGCAAGCTCTTTTTTCATAGCCTCGCCGGCTCCGCGAATCGTCGCTGCCTTTCCGCGGTCCGAAAGATCGGCACGGACACCGCCGCGGATGATCTGTTTGGCCTGATCGATAGTCATCGACCCGACGGGGGCATCGCTCGCCCCGGCCGCCAGGGCCCGCATATCTGATGTCTGACGGAACCAGATCAGACCGCCCGCCAGCACCAGGCACGCCGCCGCCGCCGCGAACGCAGGCCGCTTCTTCCGCCAAACCACCTGCTTAGCGATCTCCGTCGGAAGCAAGTTGCTGGTTACCTTCGTCAGATCAAGCCCCTGAAGCGCCAGCCCGTAAGCCGTGAACAGGCTTAAGAACTGTTCTTTGAACGCATCCTGGCCGGATACCGCCGACGCATTCGCGTTTTGAAAGGTCTGCGGCCGCTCTACATTTAGGCTGAGGTTTTGTTGAAGGTACTTCTGAAGTCCGGGGAGTTGGAAAGCGTTGCCCACGCCGATGACACGTTGAACATGGGTGTCGCGATGGGTCGAGGAATAGAATCCGATCGAACGCTGCAACTCCTGAACGAGATCCGCGAAAATGGGGCGCATGGCCTGGAATATCTGCCTCGCGTACTTGCTCGTCACTGCGGTGCGCTTGAGGCTTTCAGCCTTGGAGAAACTGAGCTTGAACGACTTCACCAGCGCCTCCGTAAAGCGGTTGCCCCCAATTGGCACTGTGCGTGTCCACAAGGCGTCCTTCGTGGCGACCACCAAATCGGTATTTTCCGCGCCGATGTCCAGCAGGATCGTAGTGTCGTCGGCTAACAGCCCGTCGAAATGGGCCGCGTTATAAACTGCCAGTGGACCAGACTGCACACCGATCGGTTCTATCGCCGCTTGCTCGAAATGCAGCAGGTGCTCCCGGATTAGCTCGCGTTTCATCGCGAAGATGCCCACCTCTATATCCGGCGTCCCCTCCTGTTGAAACGTTTGGTAGTCCCAGATCACCTCGTCCATATCGAATGGAATCTGCTGGTCGGCCTCGTAACGCACGATATCCGGAATTCGCTTTGGCGCCACCGGCGGCAGCTTCGTGAACCGCGCCAAGGTGTGCTGACCGGGAACGCTCACCACCACGTAGTCCTTGGATACATCGTTACGTGACAGGAAACTCTCCAAAGCCGCCCCGATCAGGGCATGGCGATCCGCATCCGGCTGTGAGAGAATCTTGGCGTGCTCAACATAGTCAAACCCGACGACCTCTACCTTTCCATCCGCCGCCGGGCGAAGTTTCACTGCCTTTAGCGCGCATCGACCGACGTCGATACCCCACACCGCCTGCGTACTAGCCATCCATTCACTCTCCGAACTATACGCCGCGTTCGCCGTGCCGTTGCGCCGACTTTCGGCAGTCGTGCATCCCAGGCGTGTCTTTTATCGCGTGAACTCTCCTGCTAAACTTCCCGCGTATGGCTGCGAAGTATCGGCTGAGCACTCTCGGCTGTAAAGTCAATCAATACGAGTCGCAACTAATCCGCCAGACCCTCGAATCCTTCGGGCTGCGCCCCGCGGCACGCCACGAAACGCCGGACATCGCAGTCGTCAACACTTGCGCTGTGACTGCCGCTGCAGAACGCGATAATCGCCGGGCTGTTCGCCGCGCCGCCGACGGCGGGCGGACTCCAGTAGTCGTCGTCGGATGCGGAGCGTCGGCTGATCCGGAGCGCCTGCGCAATATTCCCGGCGTCGCCTCGTTGTTGGGTCACAACACCAACGTCGTCGGCGAACTGAGAAAGCTGCTGGCCAGTCGCCTGCAACACCTGCCCGCGGCCGCTGACCGCGAAACCAACGATTCCGATCGGACATCAGCGGCCGCGCAACTTTCCGCCGCCACAGACGCAAGCGTGATGTCGGACGCCGGTAGGCCTTTCAGTGGGGCGCCCGCGTCCCAGGCACACCTACATTCCAACTCGATTATTCCTTCGCCACTCGGCGCAGTCAAGCAAGGCGCGTGCAGAGATTCTCCACCCGTTGAAGGCGCACCATTTCCGGGCGCGGCCCATCCTGACGCTTCCCCTGCGGATCTCCGCGAACTCGCTGAATTCGCAAACGGCGCGGAACTGCTCGATCAAATAAGAGGCTTCGACGGACACCAGCGCGCCTTCCTCAAGGTCCAGGACGGATGCGACGCGTTCTGCACCTACTGTATTATCCCTCAATTGCGGCCTACCCTTCGCTCCAAGCCAAGTGATGTCGTTGCCGCTGAGGCCCGGTCCCTTGTCCGTGCCGGGCACAAGGAAATTATCCTTACGGGCATTTTTCTTGGCGCCTATGGCCGGGACACCGCGATCCGCAAACGATTGCATCGTCAACGCTCCCCTTTGGCCGAACTGATCGACGTCGTGTCCCGTGTCGAGGGATTACAGCGGCTCCGAATCTCCAGCCTCGAACCCGGCGACGTCGATGACTCTATCCTGGAAGTCCTCGCGTCAAGATCGGTTTGCGTGCCGCACCTTCACCTCCCACTACAGGCAGGCAGTGCAGAGATTCTGAGGCGGATGAACCGCCAGTACACCCGCGACGACTACCTTGCCATGATCGACCGCGTTCGCGCCGCGCTCGACAAACCCGCCCTTTCCACCGACATGATTGTGGGATTCCCCGGTGAAACCGATTCTGATTTCCAAGCATCAATCGACATTGCGACCTACGCCGGGTTCTGCAAGATTCACGCCTTCCCATTCAGCCCGCGCGCGAAAACCGCAGCGGCGAAGTGGCGGCATTTGCTTGTTCCACCGCCGGTGGTTCGCGAGCGGATGGCCTATCTGGCGCAGGTCGAATCGCAGTGTTCGCTGAACTTTCGTAGAAGTCTGATCGGCATCCGCGAGCGAATAATCATTGAGGGTGCGGATGACGTGGAATCCCCTAAGCAGTTGCTCGTTGCGCCGCGAATCGTGCACGGCCGCTCCGACAGGTATTTCGAGGTTCACGTCGAAGCCGATGGATCGCTCCGCACCGGCGACATCGTGCCAGTGCGGATTGATCGCGTGACCCCGACGCGCACTCATGGCACGTGCCTATCGCCTGTCATACGTTCCATTTCGCTTCCGCTCCTCGCGAGCTGAACGGGGCGTGCGGACGACGGCTCCTTCCGGGCGAGGGGGAGGGTGCGGGACGCGACCCGCCAACAAGCCGAAAAAAGTAGAATGTCCCCCTCGTCGCCCGGAATAACTCGCCGGATGATCGCTCGGCGAAGCTTTCGGAGCGATCGGACAAGGAAAATACGTGACTGTCCCGAAATTCCCGCATTTCCTCAACGCCAAGCATCAGCGGGCCGGTCCCCACGACAGCGAGCAGACCCGCGAACAACCAGAGAACTCTACCAACGGACTACACCTCCGAACAACCACAAACTGGGGGCCGGCTCCGTTGTATGCTTTTGCTAGGCGGTGTGTCACAGATCAATAGCCGTGTAAACGAGTAGTTGTCTCCGATCTCAATCAGCATTTCCGCATGGTCGCGCTGAGGCCGAATGAACCGGTCATAGTCTCGGGATAACAGCTGGAACTTTCGCTCAATCCTCTCTCTCTCAAATCCTAGAGCAGTTTCCCGGGCTAATCGGTTGGCATAGAGGATCTGCGTGGCAGCATCCATGAACATACCCACCGACCTAAATCTGCGGATGTCGTCCGTGAGTGCCATCACGCCCTCGATCACAAGCACCTCCGCAGGATTGATGCACATTTTCTGGCCCATTCGGCTGGTTGCTTTGTCGTAAGGAAAGACTCGAACGGCGTGTCCTTCTAGCAGCGACTCAATATCTTTGACGGCACTCTCAAGACGGTAGCCCGCCGGGTCGTAACCTGTGACGACTCTTTCATCGGTTTCGCGTCGGTGCCTCTCCGTCAGGTAACAATCGAGGTCGAGTACAGAAACAGACCTCCCTGATGTCTGTAGCAGATCTGCCTGCAGTTCAATAGCGAAGGTTGACTTACCCACACAACCAGTTCCGCCGATCACGATGACGGGGCGCGGAAGGTCACCAATGATAGCCTTCAGCAAATGTTTGGTCAATTGTCGCAAGTTAAGCATCATCGGTAATCATACTGCTTTGTTATGTGCCAGGGAACGGCACCCCATCGCTTCTCGCTTATGGCCTTGCGGAAGGCAAAGTGGAAATTGAGTTGGCGGACAGCGGGCGGCGCATCAGGGTCAAGAAAAAGCGTCGCGACTGATACATGATCAAGACTCAACCCCTTTTTGCTAAGGTAGTCGAGAACGGCCTGTGCTGTTTCTCTCGACTTCACATAACCAAAAGCCAAAAGAACCATCCGATCCTTTAACTCGTCAACGAGAAGGCGCAATGGCCCGTTCACAGTAACGCGCCTGACTCCCGTATCGATGTTGTGTTGGACATCCAATGCAATAAAGGGACAGTGTCCCATGTTCGCTGCAATCGCTGCTCCAACGATGGATCCGGCACGACCGACCCCAATGACGACTTCAGGAGCAAATCCTCGGCTGTTCATACTCTGGATAAGTCTTGCGACTCCGCTCCGTACTTTGATCCATGGGATTCCGAGAGGGATCACGTAGTATAGGAGCGTGCCGGTGCAAGCTGCGACGAAGAGCACAAGGAGGAGGGTGGCGACTGGAGGAAGCCAGTTTTGGCCAGGAGCTACGACGGGAAGGAGGGTTCCCAATCCGCCTGTGCCCACCATGGCGAGGGCCAAGAGATTGATGATGCGTTCACGATCCATAGTGCACTAGCCTCTTTGCGTGGATAGGGTGGTCAGCCAGTCTCTGCGTCGGACTTTTGCGCGCCTAACGTTTTGGCGTTCAGCCGCAGCGCGCCTATTGCGCCGTCGGGGGAAACGACTTTGTCAGGCATGGTCACTCCATCAGCCTGAACCAGTCACGAACGCTGAGTCGGAGTCGAACGACCTCGTCATCTGCGAGCGGACTGCAGTGCGCTATCGGACCGCGCAGCGTATTCAGATTGGCCATGACCTTCTCGACAGCTTTCGGGCTCACGAAGATGGCGCCGAATAGAGCCCAGTTGCCCTTGATAATCTCGCTGAGCTCGCCAAAGGTCGTGAAGTCGAGTGGGTCAGAAGAACGAAGAGTCATTCCGGAGTCGACTTCACGCTGAAGACGAGCCTCTGCATCCTGTTTGATCTTCGGCGGGATCTTCCCACTGTCCCACCACTGTTCTCCTTCCGCTGTTTGCAGCGTGTCTGCCACGAGGGAGCGGATCGTCTTCTCAAGTGAATAAAATATCTCGTAGTGCTGCGCCATGTTGGCGGCTTCTTGCCGAATGGCGCGGTCGATCTGGGGGTAGTATGTCTCGTCCTTTTCGAGTGTCGCGGTGTACGCCCGGCCGAGGTCCACGGCGAATTGTCTCTCAAGTCGGTCCAAGTCGTTTTCAGCAAGCTGGTTGCTGATCGCGAATAGCTTGAGCGCAGCCTCGAAATTCCTCATGACTACCTCAGAAGATGTTCTCTCAGGCTCTTGAAGATTGCGTTGAACACAGCGATGTCTGATGTAGCAGGCAGATTCAGGTTGATGGTGTACGAGAGACCGAGCTTTGGGCGGGTCGTCTCCTCGTCGCGCCTCGCGTCGGTAACCACATCTTCGCCGAGATCGGCAGCTTCTTCTGTCGCTATCTCACCATCAAACTTCGCGAAGGCCTTCAGCGCTTTGAAGGAGCCAAGAATTACCTTGACCGTTGCGGCTTTGGGTTCGAAGCCCGTGGCCTCGACGATGAGGCCCTTTAGTTCCTTGTCGTTGAGGATGTGAGCATACTCGTTCCGCGTGTACAAAGGCTTGTAACCCTGCTTGAGGCCTTCGGCGGCTGCCGCACCGGTATTGGCGGCGTTGCGGAACCTCTTGTAGCGGTCACTCGGCACGCCGTCGCTTCCCAAGAACCCGATACGCTTCAAGAACGGGATGACGGGCTTGGCAGTCCCCCCTTTCAGGCTGAGCTTCGTCGAAAGGAAATCTTGCGTGAAGCGCTCGGGAGTGGCTGCGCTCTTGATCTTATCGAGCGTCTTTGTAATCACGCCGTACCCAACTACATATGGGAGCTTCTCAGCCATTACAGTACTCCTCTCGGTTGAGCGATGAAGTGTGCAGCATGGTAATTGGTAATTTGGTACAGTCAACTGTTCTTCGAGCCGTCTGGCCAGCGCCGAGGCGCTCTTCAAATCCCCCACAAGCAATCCTGCGGTACGACCTCTGCTCGACCATTCTACACCGCAACGGGTGGGGCGGTAGGCGGGTAGCCCAGGTCGCCGGTGGGGTACTCGACTATACCATCACGCGGCGATTGTAGACGACCCACTCGAGAAGCAGGACCGCAAGCAACGCGAGCAGGAGGTAGGCCCATGCCGGCTTGCTGACTTGCACGCTGGCGGCCTGCGTCTCTACCTGACCACCGCCCACGGTCAAGGAGCGGAGCGGAGCAACGTTGCTTTCGACGGGGTTGAAGAGATTTACGGCGAAAACGTCCTGACCGGCGACGCCCGGCTCGACGCGGTAGGGACCGACGGACCGCGTGCGGCCATAATAGATCGTCTCGTATTGAGCCGCAGGAACGGAGTCGGTCACGCCGTCGGGGCGGATGACGTTCACGGTGTCGAGGCGCGGCGGGATGGGCAAGGAAACAGGCTCGCCCGGGGTGACGCTTTTTGCTCCGGAGGTGGATAGGTTTGCGGCGAGGAATTGCACCGCGTTCTGCATGAAGATGACGAAGTCGGGCTTGATCGCCCAGTCGGTGTTGTACCTGGCGACCCCCTTTTCATCCGCGACGATGAGGCCAAAGGCGCTGATGAGAAACTGGCTGGCATCGCGTGTGAGGTAGGAGAGGACGGGCGAGGTTTGGCCTTCGATGAGCGTTTTGGCGTCGGGGGGGAGCTTGAGATCGAACCATTGCAGCACGTCGATGGCCTCGACGGCGACGTAGCGGAGGACGGGGTGGGTTTCGTCCCAGTCGAAGATGATCTGGTCCTTGATGGGTGTTCCCATCGAAACGCCGTCGATCTGCGGGATTCCGCCCCAGAATAGATAATTGCCGCGCGGCAGGCGTTTGGTCGAGTGACGATCGAGTATGACTACGTCAAAGGAGCTTCTTCCGTCGGCGACGAGCCGGTCGTCGGGGGCGGCCTCGTAAGCTTCGGGACCCATCCTCACCATGTCGAGGTCCAGCGTTTTGAGGAGGTCTTCGAGAAAGAAGTCGTCGGGCGAGACCAGGAGTACGTGCAAGCGGCGCGGGGGCTCGACCACGGTCCAGGCGCGGTCGTCAGCGGGCAGGGCGTCGTCGATGTTGAGGACGACTTCGATAAGCCCCCCGCCGCCGAACTCTATGCGATCGAAGACGGCCAGCTGGACGTTTCCGGCTTCAGGCTGGGCGGGTTTCCTGGGGGAGGGGGTGTCGGAGGTCGGAGTCTCGCCGCCTTTCGGAGCTTCGGTAGCGGGAGCGGCATCGAGCGAAACGGTCTGCATGTCCACGTGGCGGCCGTCGACGTAAAGCGCCGCGTCCACGCTCACAGGGCGTTCCCCGAAGTTCTGTACGCGGGCGGTGACTTCGAGCATTTCGGGGCGCTCGTAATTTCGCCGGGCGGCCATACTGAGGATTCCAACGTTGTCGCGCCGCGCGCCGACGGTGGTAACGAGCATCTTCGCGGGGTCGAGCTGGCGGAACGGCGTCTTGCCGGCGTCCTCGATGCGCCCGTCGGTAAAGAGGAAGACGGAGGCGGTCGGAGCGGCCGACACGGGGGCGATGTCGGCGCCAGGTTTTTCGCCACCGATGATTACGTTCTGGGAGTAGGCTTCGGCAAGGGCCACGGCCTCGGTGAGCGTGGTGGTGCTCTGAGTCTGTTCGATGGAGTCGATCTTGCGTTTGAGGGCCTGCTTGTCGGTGTCAAAGGATGACACCACGGTAGCGCGGTCGCAGAAGGCTATGACCATGGCGCGGGCGTCGTCAGCCATGGAGTCGATGACGCGCCGAGCCTGTTCTTTGGCAGCGTCTAAGCGTGTCTGCCCGCCATTCTCCAAGACGCCCATCGACGCCGATTGGTCTATCAGCAGGATCAGCGTGCCACTGTGCGTTTCGGCGGTCTGGAACATGGGCTTGCCAAGGGCGATGGCGGCGAGGACGAGGATGAGCAATTGGAGCAGCAGGAGTAGGCTCTTGCGCAAGCGCTGGAATGGGGCGTTGACGCGGAGGTCTTCGACAGCCTTCTTCCACAGGAGCGTTGACGGCACGAGGCGGACGGCGCGTTTGAGCTTGAGGAAGTAAAGGGCGATGAGCGGCGAGACGGTGAGCCCGGCGGCGACGGCAATAGTGGTGGGGTCGAGGAAGGTCATGGCACGCACGCTCCCCAGTCGTGAGGATTAGACGCCATCAAATCAGAGCGTGGAGCGGAAGCGACACGACAAGCCCTGGACAACGACCGCCGTGCATCCGCTCGCTCCCGCTCGCGGCTCTGACAAGATGCGATCGGCATTAACGTACCCATCAACGAATCAGTCCTCGTTGCCGGAAATAGGATAGAACAATCTGGTCGAACGGCACCTGTGTGCTGGTAAATAGGTAATTCACCCCGCGGCGCGTGCAATAATCCTTGATCGACTCGCAGTAGGCCTGGAGAGTTTGCTTGTAGCGGTTGAGCAGGGCGCGGCTCACGGTGATTTCAGCGGCATCGTCGTCTTCCACGTCGGTGAGGCGCAAGTCGCCCGCGAGCACAGGGTCGATCTCCTCCGGGCTGAGGACCTGCAATGCATATACGTCGTAGTTGCGGCCCAGCAGGTAGCGCAGGCCCGCGTCGTATCCGCCCTTCTCGAAGAAGTCGCTGAGGAGAAGTACGATGCCTGGCTGCGGGTGGCGGATGGCGAACTGTTTGCCAGCGGCGGGCAGGTTGCTCGCCCCGTCGTATTCGATCTCGCCGAGGAACTCGATGACTTTGTGCATCCAGCGCCGGCCGCGGATGCCGGCGAGCTCGTATTGCAGCCCGTCGGCGTAGGTGTAGAGGCTGACGCGGTCGAAGTTTATCAGGCCGATGTAGGCAAGTGCGGCGGCCACGCGGCGGGTGTAGAGGCCCTTGTTGGGCTCGCCCCAGTTCATGCTCTTCGACGTGTCGATGAGGACGCTGACGTGCAGGTCTTCTTCCTGAAGGAAGAGCTTGATGAATAGGCGTTCGAGCCGGGCGTAGATGTTCCAGTCGAGAAAGCGGAGGTCGTCGCCGACGACGTAGTTGCGGTAGTCGGCGAACTCGGCGGATTGCCCGCGGCGCTTGGTCAAGCGCTCGCCGCGCATCTTGCCGGCGAAGATCTTCTTGCTCACCAGCGCGAGCTGATCCAGCCGAGCCATGAAGGCGGGATCGAGGAGTTGTTCTGTAACCGTCTGCGCCATCTTCATCTTGAGCCGCGAGCGTCAGCTCGCGCGACCCTTCACACCACGCACTCGTAACCATCAGTCCATTCCATCACGTCACCGCGAGGAACGAGTTGCGGGTATTGCGCCCAAATGCCCTCTGGAAGTCGGTGATAGGCATGCGGATTGTGCACAATCAATGCTCTGTGTGTAATCCAACATTGGTTTCCTGGACTCAAATACGCTTCCTTCTGGCGGCGCATAATTTCAATTGTGGTGTCTCGACTTTCCTTACGGGGGCAGCCTGGGAGTAGTCGGAGCAACGGGCTGGGAAACTTCTCTACAAGCACTTCCTCGATACAGAGAATGGCGCTGATTCGCTGATACCTTGGTTGTCCGCTTTGTTTCAGTTTGTTGCCTGACGGTGCCTTTGTGTTCAAGAAACAGCCGCTCGGACGAAACTCGGTCCATGATTCATGAGGTACTTCCACGTCATTATCACCAACGTCGACATACCATGCCAAGACGCTCTCGACGAACAAAGCATGCAGCAGGCTTTCGCGATCGAAGAATATCTGTGTACGCAGCATCGGCGCGAGCACCAATACATTGGCACGATTCTTTTGGAATTGTTTATTCGCGGCTTGGACACATTGAATGATCTTGTCGGATTCATCGCCGCTCCATCCTTCGTTCCTGGGACGTTCGCGATATGGCGCTTTCACTTCGATGCCGAAGGACGCGGTCGCGGTCGTAGCTTGCATGTCCAACGAATCATCCGGCTCCCCCAAAGAAACCCGCGAAAGGCCAAGCTTGAGCGGCCCTTGAAGGAACCAACAGGCCATGCACTCCGCCGTCGCGCCGCGGAAATTGTCGTCATCATCGCCAGTCAACCTTGCGCGGAGATCCGCGCCGGGGGCGCCCTCAAAAAGGCCACATAAGAACGCAGCCGAAACGTAAGCTTCCCACGCCGCTTTCTGCGCGCGCCACGCGCGAACCTCGATTCGTTTCGACGGATCGCTCGGCATCGGGCCACAAGCCTGAAGCACGTTCATGCGCCACCGAGTATTCTCCGACGGAAATCTCATGCCCTGGAGTCTTTCCATCACGTCGGTCGTGAAGACGGCTCGCAAGGCGTGCGCAGGTATTTGATTAGTCAAACACACCACGTCGAACTCACATCTCAAGGTCATTCCTTTGCACTTCACGTTTTAAGCGCATCCTCCGGGCTCCTCACTGATACGGTTAGGATGCGTCGGGCTATTCATCCGCTATTTGGGGTGCTTGGCCGTCCATTCGCGACACATGTCCTGAGCTCTCTCTATTTCGCCGCGGGACATCTCCTGCTCGAGCTGCTCACGAGCATCACGGGCCTTATCGTGTCCAGTTGCAGCGGCTAGATTGAACCACATGTAAGCCAAGACAGAGTCCTTCGGAACGCCAGCGCCGTATTCATAAGCAACGCCGATATTGTATTGCCCGCCTGCGTCACCCTGCTGGGCCGCCTTCTTGAACCACCCAAGCGCCTCACTCACATCCTTAGGAATGCCGCGGCCATCGGCATAGCAATACCCAAGTTTGGATTGGGCCCACGCGAGGCCTTGGTCGGCAGCCTTGCGATACCATTCCACTGCTGTCTTTTCGTCTTTAGAAACTCCGCGACCATCGGAATAGGAGATACCGAGGCTGAGCTGCGCATGCTCGTTGCTTTGGTCGGCAGCCTTCCGATACCAGGCCGCAGCCTCATTGTCGTCCTTCGGAACGCCGCGACCTGCCTCATAACTGAAGCCCAGCCATAGTTGGGCCTCGGCCGACCCCTGTTCGGCAGCTTTGCGGTACAACTCGACCGCCTTCTTGTCGTCCTTGCTGACCCCAGTCCCCTGCTCATAGGCAAGCCCGAGTCTTAACTGGGCATCCACCAATTCTTGCTCGGCGGCCTTGCGTATCCATCGTATAGCCTCTCTCTCATCCTTTGGAACACCCGAACCTTGCTCGTATGCCACGCCCAAAGCGTACTGCGCTTCGGCGTCTCCCCGATCGGCTGCTTTCCGAAGCCACTCCGCCGCTTTCGCTTCGTCCCTGCTGACCCCAGTGCCGCGTGCGTATGCGAGTCCAACTTTCCTCTCCGCTGCGGCTAACCCTTGGTTCGCCGCTTTCATATACCAGTCAAACGCCTCTTTGGAATCGCTCGGCACTCCGCGACCTCGCTCGTACGAAAACCCAATAAGGAACTGCCCCGCTGCATTGCCTTGCTCGGCAGCCTTGCGATACCAACCGACGGCCTCTCTTTCGTCTCGCGGCATCCCGGTGCCGTTCGCGTATGCGTTGCCGAACCTCACTTGTGCGTCGGCAAACCCCTGTTCCGCCGCCTTCCGGTACCATCCAACGGCCTCGTTCTCGTCCTTGTCCACTCCTAGCCCGAACTGGAGGGCAACGCCGAGCTTCACCTGCGCCGCTTCCTCGCCGGATTCCGCGCGGCGACGAATGTCTCCCAAGTCGGCAGTCGCAACGTCCTGCACCAAGCCAGGATGCGATCCCTCCTTCGGCACCGATGGTTGTTGCCCTTTGACTGCAATTGAGATCACCACGAGAAACAGCAATGCCGAATGGGGTTGACGTTTATGCGCCTTCATGTCTGCTCCAATCTCTGCGAGATTCGCGGCGCGCGGCAATGTTTTCGCCTTGAAGCGTCGAGAATCGTCACTCCGACGACATTCTTCCCGCGTCGATGGATGATGATCCCGTCGTCGCGCATTTCGCTGTCGCTTGCGCGCTGGGGGCGATGAAAGGCAAGATAGACCACGTCCGCATCAACATCATGAGCGGAGAACATATCCCGAACAGGCAGGCGCGTCAATGCTGGGACAACACGGAGGATCGCCGCGATGTCGCGCGGTTGCAATTTTCCCGATTCTTCGAAGTTTGAACTTCGCACTTTGAACTCCCGTTTCAACCGCTCCCTCACGGTCGCGGCTCGGATCACGCTGCCGCTTCCGCCATCGTCGGCGTCTTTTCGAGGATTTCCTTTAGCACGGCATCGACCGAGACTCCTTCGGCCTCGCCCTCGAAGTTGAGCAGGACGCGGTGCCGCATCGCAGGCAAATAGATCTTGCGCACGTCGGAAAAGCTCGTGTTGAAGCGCCCGTCGAGCAGAGCCGCGAGCTTGGCGCCGAGCGTGAGCGTCTGCACCGCCCGCGGACTGACGCCCCAGCGGACGTATTTGTTGGTCGCTTCGATGGCGAACTGCCCGCCGGGGTGCGACGCCATGGCCACACGGATCGCGTAGTCCTGCACATGCGGGGCCATCACCACGCGACGGACAAGGTTTTGCGTACCCATAATTTCGTCGCCGGTCATCACCCGCTTGATCGCCGCCTTGTACCCCGTCGTCGTGCGGTCCATGATCGTCTTCAACTCCTCCCGGCCCGAATAGTTCACCAGCAGCTTGAACATGAAGCGGTCGAGCTGGGCTTCGGGCAGCGGATAGGTGCCCTCCTGCTCGATGGGGTTCTGCGTGGCCATCACGAAAAACGGCTCTTCGAGCTGATAGCGCGTGCCGCCGACGGTGATGGAATGCTCCTGCATCGCCTCCAGAAGCGCCGACTGCGTCTTGGGCGTGGCCCGGTTGATCTCGTCGGCCAGGATGATCTGCCCGAAGAGCGGGCCTTTCTGGAAGTTGAACGCCCGCCTCCCGGTCGTTGGGTCCTCGGTGATGATGTTGGTGCCGATGATGTCCGCGGGCATGAGGTCGGGCGTGAACTGGATGCGCGAGAACTTGAGCTCGACCGCCTCCGCCAGCGTGCGGATCAGGTAGGTCTTGCCCAGCCCCGGCACTCCCTCGATGAGCACGTGCCCGCCGACAAGCAAGGCGGTCAGCACCCCCTCTACTACCTCATCGTGTCCGACGATGGCCTTGCCGATTTCGTCCCGAAGAGCCTTGTGCTTTCGCCGAAACTCCTCGGTTGCCTTTTCGACGGACGGATCAATCTGTTGCGTCATGGCATTTCCTTTCGACTATCGCAGTTTATCCATCGCGGGGTCATTCTCGTTTCTCGCGTTCCTCACGGGCGCGCTTCTTGGCGCGCAGAAGTCTAGACGTGGCGCCCTCGTCCGCCGCTTCGGAGGGCTTGGCGGATTCGCCCGGTTTGACCGCGGGCGTGGAGGCCTTTGCGCCGCCCAGCGCTTCCCCAAGATCGCCAACGGCTTCGCTAGGCGAACGGTGCGCTGTACTCCCAGAGTCCGCGCGGGCTGAAGCCCGCGGCTCGCCTCGGCGCTTCGCGGTCGCGGGCGATTCGACTTCCTCGGCAATGTTTCGCCCCGCCCGGCGCGAGGGGGCGGCCAGTTTCTCCTTCACTTCGTCGCGCCTGGTCCTGAGCTTTTCAAGCGAGGCCTCGCTGCGCTCGCCGGCGTGTGCCAAAGCAGTGGTGCTGTGCGTAAGGAACTCGAACAGCGGACCGATGTAGCGGAAGCGTATCGACCACCCGACCAGCTCCGCAAGAACGAACGTCCCCAGCACGCCCCACCACGGCGCGAAGCGCAGATCAAACCCGAACAGAAGAACGACGAGCACAACGGCCTCGACGGCGATGGAAAACGCCAGCCAGCTTGCCAGGCGCCGCACGGACACATCCAACAGAAAAGCGGGCAGGAACAACCATGCCAATACCCAGTCCCACGCCGGGCGGCGGGACACGCTGGGGGGGAGGTCGTGGCTGAAAATGTTCGCCTCCTTTGGTTTCTTCGGTGCGTCCTCCAGCCATCGCCCGCCGGTGATGTCGGCCACCTGGTGCAGGAGCCCCTCGTTGGGCGAGAGATCGCGGAACTCCGGCGAAAACGGGACGGACAGGCCGGTGCGCATCGTTCCGATGTTCTTTCCGCGGTCGAGGATTTGGACATTGGCGAGATATTGTCCGGCCTGGTCCAGCTCGAACTCGGCCTCGTAGTGACCGGGTCCGGTTTGCTTGAAGGTCTGGTCAATGACTGTGTTGCCGGGGCCGAGGAGCTTGGTGCGGAGTTGGAGGTCGTTGAGGTAGCTCGCGTCCTTGTCCAGGGCGTCGACCACGATCCGGCCGCGATTGCCGTCGATCTTCGTGTAGGTGTCGAAATTCGCGGGCGTGTCCTGGCGCATCGTCCAGCGGACGATTTGGGCGAAGAACTTGGCGAATCGAGGCCACTTTGTCCAGGAAGTTCCCCATGCGGGCCAGTAGCCGCTGGTGAATGCGACGGTTTTGCCGAGTTCGTACTGCCAGTGGGCGAGCACGGGGTCTTCACCGTCCTCGGTGACGCGGACCACGGGCATGACGACGTTGGGGCTTTGCTTTACGGAGGACAGCACCATACCGCCCAGGGGGGGCAGCGGCTCGCTCGTCGCGCCCAATCCGCCGAGCAGATCGCTGGTGGGATCGACGATCTGCGGCTGGAACGGCTCCTCGATGATGAGCGGGCGGCGGACCACCTTGGATTCCTTGGCGAAGATCTGAGGAAGTTCGCTGGGGTTGCGGGTGGCGTAATAGCGTCCGCCCGTGCTTTCGGCGATGCTCCTCA
>Ga0209777_10004011_pt1 | contig 17705 bp, 14 predicted proteins | sample FrelakmetHBP12HB_FD_187147 | JGI IMG/M metagenome (GOLD analysis project Ga0209777, IMG submission 187147) | Freshwater lake sediment microbial communities from the University of Notre Dame, USA, for methane emissions studies -HBP12 HB (SPAdes)... | ecosystem: Environmental > Aquatic >...
AAAGGAGCAATAGCATTACGCTATCCTACGATGCCAAGAGTCCAGGAATGGCGCAAAAAGTACTTTCCACCCTTATTAATCTTTATCTTGATAAACATATCCAGGCACATCGTACCGAAGGTTCTTACCAGTTTTTTGAGAATCAGAAAAAAAGGCTTTACGAGGCGTTAGCCAAGACCGGCAATGAACTGAGAGAACTTAAAAATAAAACGAAAATTGGTTCGTTAGAAACTCAAAAAGATCTCGTCATGAAAAGAATCGGTTCTTTAAAACGGGAAATCGAAAGCACTGAGGCTGAAATGGCTGTTTCCGAAGCGATGGTTAACACCATGAAACAAGAGCTTGTTTCATTGCCCCACTCTATTGTAAAACAAGAAGTAAGTGGAGGGGCATTATCAGCTCCGGATGAGATGCTTAAACGGGTTAACGAGTTGCAGCTAAAGGAAAACGAACTTCGGGCAACCTTTACTGATGACAGTATCCCGGTTTTGGAAGCCAAACGCCAGATTGATGAGGCAAAAGCGATTCTTAAGAAAACCGAAGACACTCGTGAAGTCACTAAAGGAATTAATGATACTCGCCAGCGGATAGAATTGAATTTATTAACCGAACAATCAGTATTAGCTTCGCTTAAAGCTAAAGACGAAGAACTGAGCACTCAACTGGCCAAAGCACAAGACGAGCTTAATACCATTAATGACGTCGAACAACGAATGAAGCAGTTAGAACTGGATAATACAATACAGCAAGCCAGCTATCAAAAATACTCAGAAAGCTTTGAGCAATCACTTATTGACCAGGCATTGGATTTGGTGAAAATCTCAAACATTAGTATTGTTCAGCCAGCAACCTATCCAATTAAGCCGGATCGCCCCAGAATATTACTTAATCTCCTGCTGGGGATTTTGCTGGGGGTCTTTGGCGGCTTAGGGTTGGCATTTATTAGCGAAAGTCTGGACCATTCTTTTGGCAAGCCAGAGGACATCGAGAGAACTTTGGAAATTCCCGCCCTGGGAGCAATCGCCTCTTTATATCCGGAAGGAGCATCTCCTCAAGAAAGGGCAGCCATGGCTCTGCCAACGAGATTTAATCCATCGTTGCCGTTTATAAAGGACTTTGAGGCATTGGCGGAACGTTTGCTCATGGGGGACAAGACGCAGGCTGGAGCTCAACGCATTTTTTCACTAACCAGCTGCCATAAAGGGGCGGGGGTCAGCACGGTTTCTGCTTATCTTGCCAGTTCCTTGGCCCGTCATAGCGAAGGCCGGGTACTCCTGGTCGATGTAAACTTTCAAGATCCTTCGATTCATCAAATCTTCGATGTAAATCTTACTCCTGGGCTGGCTGATCTCTCCGGCGGTGCTTATAGCCAGACATCAGTTATTCAACCTTCCCCGGTAAATAAACTTGATGTGCTCTGCGCGGGTAACGCGAGCATGGCAAGTGGCAAAAGAATCTTTGAGTCAAAAGGATTTGCTGACTTACTGAAGTACTGGAAACATGAATACAGCTTTGTGTTAATTGATACACCGGCGGTATGGGAAGAAAATTATGTCGCTACCTTAGGAAATATGGTTGATGGCGTTATTATGGTCTTTGAGGCGGAGGAAGACCGCTGGGAGGTAGCGCAACGTGCGAAAAACCGTCTTGCAATGGGTGGGGCAACCCTCGTTGGAGGTATTCTCAATAAGAGATTATTCTATGTTCCGAAGTGGTTGTATCAGAGGCTATAAGAGGTTGTAAATTTTTTTGGTTTCATCTTTTTAAAATTTATCCTCTCAGATTAAGTAATGTCGAGAGACGCTCTTGAATTTATTGTGAGGTTAGATAAGAATGTTCTTTTTTAATCGGTTGAGACGTTTAATTGATTCGGTGGGAATGCTCCAAATAAGCACCATTTGTTCGCGGGAAGAGTTCAGCTGTATTTTGGAGCGCGAACTCGCCCGGGCGGAACGGAGCAACCAGATTTTTTCAGTGGTTGAATTCGACATCGGGGACGTTGAAACTAATAGAGAACTTGGAAAACAATTATTGCAGGCGCTTGCCAAGAGGCTCCGTTCTACTGATGAAGTGGGATGGCTTCATGGTCATCATATTGGGGTTTTGCTCTATAATACTCCCACTGAAGGGGCTCACGTTTTTTCTCAGAAAATCCTTAATTTGCTTCCCAAACCACTTACTCCTCCGGACTTCAAGATCCATACTTACCCAACGGGAGATCAAACCAGGGATGATTCGAATTATCAAAGTCCAGAAAGACGACAAACGAGCCAAGGTTCTCCTTCTTCCCAAAATGTCGTAAGGGAGAAAAGTCCTAAGCCAGTACGGGAAATGCGTATGCTTTACTCTCTTGCGATGCCCACATGGAAACGGTCAGGGGACCTCGTTGGCGCACTATTACTTCTTATTCTTTTTTCCCCTCTGCTTGTTCTTGCTGTGCTCATGATTAAAATCGTATCCTCCGGACCAGTTTTTTTCAAACAACGCAGAGTTGGTTATGGAGGCAAAGTATTTACCCTTTATAAATTTCGGACCATGAAAGTCCATGCTGACACCTCGGCTCACCGGAGATACCTTGCTGAGTTAATTCGTGATACTGCCGGCGAAAAAGAAACGGGAAAGCCGATGGTTAAACTGGACAACCCGCAGATCATACCCTTCTTCGGGAAAATATTGCGGGCTACCTGTATTGATGAATTGCCCCAGCTTATCAATGTTTTTCTCGGGGATATGAGTTTAGTTGGCCCTCGGCCTCCGATCCCTTATGAGGTGGAAGAATACGTTACCTGGTATACAGGGCGGTTTGATGCGGTGCCGGGAATGACCGGACTTTGGCAGGTAAGTGGAAAGAACCGGCTTACCTTTAAGGACATGGCCCGCTTAGATATCCGGTATGCCCGGCAAATGTCCTTTGCTCTCGATTTTAAAATCCTTTTGCTTACCCCTCTTGCCATATTCTATCAAATTAAAGATATCCTGCGAAAAAAACAACCATTGGCTAAAGGAGTTGGTAGTGCTTAACGTCGCCGTGGTTGGCTGTGGCTACTGGGGACCAAATCACATTCGGAATTTTTATTCCCTCTCTGATTGTAAAGTAAAAATGGTTTGTGACTTAGATTCCGGTCGGCTTGAGCATATGCGAAAGCTCTTTTCTGAAGTTGAAACCACAACTAACTTTGATGACGTGATTAATGATTCCCAGATCGATGCTGTCGCAATCGCTACACCAGTGCATTATCATTATGAAATGGCAAAAAAATGTTTGCAGGCCAAGAAGCATACCTTAATCGAAAAGCCGATGGCTTCATCCTCAGTGGAATGTAAAAAATTGATTGAACTTGCCCAAAAGCATAATTGCATCCTCATGCTCGGACATACCTATATTTACTCTCCGGCCATACGGAAAATCAAAGATATCTATAACGCCGGGGAATTAGGCAAGATGCTTTACATCAGTTCGCGAAGATTAAACCTTGGGCTTTTCCAGACCGATATCAATGTGGTGTGGGACTTAGCGCCTCATGATATTTCTATAATTCTTTTTGCTCTTAGTGCTAACCCGGTATCGGTAAATTGTCAGGGGAAAGCCAACGTACATCCAAATATCGAAGATGTTACAAATATGACGATTAATTTTTCTGATGGCGGTTTTGCCACAATACAAAATAGCTGGCTTGATCCCTATAAGGTAAGGGAGATGACTTTTGTTGGAAGTAAGCGGATGCTGGTTTATAATGACTTGGAGCCGATCGAGAAAATTAAAATTTTCGATAAACGGGTTGAAGCTCCCCCCCACTATGACACTTTCGCCGAGTTTCAATACTCTTATCATTATGGCGACATGTATTCTCCTTACCTCAAACAAAGTGAGCCTCTGAAAATCGAATGTCAGCACTTTTTAGATTGTATCAAAAACAGTGCCCGACCCGATACGGATGGTTTAGGAGGTTTGGGAGTCGTTCAAATTCTTGAAGCTGCCTCGAAATCGTTGAAAAAAGGTGGAGGGAAGGTTGATCTCGTCGCTTTTGGGGCGGTTTAGTTTTCAGGGATTCTTTTTTTGCGCCAAGATTGTAGCTGCAACCTAACTATGCTTTTCATCAAAAAATTGCTTTCCTGTTACGTTTTCATTTTTCTCACCGTATGAACCTTTATCTTTGAATTTGGGTGCAACGACAGAGCACCTTCGTGAAAAGTTATTTTGCGATTTTAAACAGCGGAAGAAACGATGAAGAAAATTGCTTCGGATGTTAAGCTGGGTAAGAATGTAAAGATTTATGACTTCGTGAATCTTTACGGGTGTGAGATTGGGGATAACACCAGGATAGGAACCTTTGTAGAAATACAAAAAGGAGCAAAAATCGGCAAAAATTGTAAAATTTCAAGCCATACTTTTATTTGCGAAGGGGTGACGATTGAGGACAATGTTTTTATTGGGCACAATGTTACCTTTATTAATGACAATTACCCCCGGGCAACTACCGCAGAGGGAACCCCTCAAGGCGAGAAGGATTGGGTTTGCATCCCCACCCTGGTAAAAAAAGGTGCCTCGGTTGGGTCAAGCGCAACCATTCTCAGTGGTGTTACGATTGGTGAGAATGCCCTGGTGGGGGCCGGAAGTGTGGTGACAAAGGATGTACCAGCGCATGCCACTGCAGCAGGAAATCCTGCCCGAATATTACGAAAAAATAAAGAAGGATAAATTATGAGCGTTCCTTTTCTTGATCTTAAAATACAGTATAACACTATACAAGAGGAAATTACCTCGGCACTGCAGAATGTGTTAGAGAGTACTTCCTTTGCGGGCGGGCCGTTTGTGGAAAAATTTGAAAAGGAATTTGCCGCTTTCTGTCAATCGGGGTTTGCCGTTGGGGTTGGCAGTGGTACTGATGCACTCTGGATTGCGCTCTTGTGTTTAGGAATTAGCCAAGGAGATGAGGTGATCACCACGCCTAATACTTTTATTGCTACTGCCGAAGCGATTACCTTCTGTGGCGCAAAACCAGTATTCGTTGACATTGATGAACAGACCTACAACATGGACCCCGACCTCCTTAAAGACGTTATCACCACTAAGACCAAAGCGATTATTCCGGTTCACCTTTTTGGTCAGCCTGCGGACATGGATCCGATTATAAAGATTGCCCAGGAACATGGTTTGTTTGTGATTGAAGATGCCTGCCAGGCGCATGGCGCTGAGTATAAAGGACGACGTGCCGGCTCAATCGGCCACGCGGGTTGTTTCAGTTTTTATCCGGGGAAAAATCTCGGAGCATACGGCGAAGCAGGTGCAGTAGTAACTGATAATGCTGAATTAGCAGAAAAAATTAAACGGTTTCGTGATCACGGACAGGCGAAAAAGTACTTTCATTCGATGATCGGCTGGAACGCTCGCATGGATGGTTTTCAAGGAGCGGTGCTGAGTGTGAAGTTAAAACACCTTCCTGCCTGGAATGAAGCGCGCAGAAAAAATGCAAAACTTTATAACGAGATCCTTGCTGACGTAGATAAAGTACAGACACCGATTGAAGCTGATTATGCTAAACACGTTTATCACATCTATGCCATCCGCACGAAAAAGCGGGATGCCCTCATGAGCGCTTTGGCTGAGAAAAATATTTCTTGTGGAATTCACTACCCCATCTCCTTACACCTTCAGGATGCTTATCGTTCTTTAGGATATACTCAAGGAAGTTTTCCGATAGCCGAAAAATGCGCTACGGAGTTTTTATCGCTCCCCATGTTTCCTGAGCTTACGGAGAATCAAATAATGATGGTAGTGGCTGAAATAAAATTTTTTTTTTCGTAGTTCTCAGTGAGGAATTTTTATTATCTTACGGAGCTCTTTACTTATGGAGAGCGCAAAACATGTTATGTACCAAAGAATATATTACTTTATTAAATTCCCAAGAAGGTTAAATGAGTCTCAGGAGGGTTGGTAAAAATACGGCAATTTATGCCCTTGGAATTGTGGGAATGCGCGCAACTGCTTTCTTGTTGATTCCGCTTTATACCTATGGGCTTTCGATAAGCGGATATGGCCTTTTGGCAACGCTTCAATTGACTATGCAGGCTATGATGGGATTTATGAATAGTGGGATGCAAATCAGTTTAGTGCGTTTTACGAAGGAGTTCAAAGATAATGGTAGTTTTAGTCAACTATTAGGAACCTCGAGCTTTATTATTGCGCTTGGTGGATTAATAGTAAGCACGATATCGCTTTCACCTTTGGCCAATTTTTTTCGAAGTGTTTTACACATCAATAATGTTTACCCTTATATTTGGCTGACATGTGTCGCAGCTTTGACGCAGACATTGTTTTCTCACCTTATGGCTTATTATCGAGCTGAGGAGCAAGCCCTTAAATTTATGTTAACGGGAGTTTTGTCTTCTGTAATTTTGATTTTAGCTAATTGCGTCCTTCTCAACGTTTTTCATCTTGGGATAGTAGGTGCTTTATGGGCATCTATTGCAACTAATGTGGTTTTCCTTTTGTTTCTTGCCGGGGATATTTTTCCTAAGACCGGAATTGGTATATCCATGCAATTAATCCCCAAGCTATTCCGTTTTGGTTTTCCGTTGATTTTTTCAGAGTTCGGACTACTGGTAATGGGAGGCGTGAGTATATATTTTCTTAGTTATTATGTTGGCCTTGAGTCGGTTGCCATTTTTTCCTTGGGCTCCAAACTTGCAGCTGTACTGATAATAACCATTTTCCTTCCCTTTCAATTGGCCTTTCAGCCTTTTCTTTTTCAAAACTTAGACAAGGAAGATATTAAAGAAACAACTTCCCGGCTTCTGACCTATTTAGTGCTGATTATAACTATCATGTTTTTCTTTATTCCTATTGGCTCGCGTATACTTCTTCCTATAATCGCACCCCCGGAATATTCTTCTGCCTTTTTGGTAATCCTTCTTTTGCTTCCTGGTATCGCGTTTATAGGAATCTATTATATTGGGGAAACCTTTCTCGGAGCTGCAAAAAAAACTCACATTATTGGATTGGTGATGACTATATTTGCAATTATTTCTATCGGATTAAATTATCTTCTTATCCCCATAATGCAATGGTACGGTGCCGTTATCGCCACCAATATTTCTTATGTATTAGCAGGAGTAACTTTTTTAATGCTTGGGAAAAAACATTTCCCCTTTCTCATTGAATGGAAAAGAATCTTAATCTGTGGGTGTATGATCATATTTTTCTTTTTGGTATTTTTAGTCTTGAGTAAAGTTAAATTAATAGCCTTTACAGTGCTATCGTTATTGGCGGGTTTAGGAAGCATCGTAATACTTTTTAGGCTTAAATTTTTCTCTCCGAGAGAAAAAATACTATTGAGGGAGTTGCTCAAATAAGAGCTCTCTATGAAGCATGAAATCATTAAGCTGCAGGAATATATCGACGATTTCTTAAGGGACCGGTCCAACATAAACGTCTTGGAAGCAGGCTGTGGCTCGGCTAACCTCATTCACTTTGGAAAGGAAAGATGCTATCTTGGTAGGATAGACTTTCATAAGGATGGTTGTACTCAACCGAAGGTTGGAGGTAGTGTATTATGACACATATGATGCTGATTGGAGCCACCATCGTAAGATAATATTTTTCCCTATACGTGGTTGAACAGGTTGGCTAAATTGGTGAGTTACCAAAAAACTGGGCCAGAATAAATTTATTATGGTCCTGCAAAAAAAACAATTATTTATTAGGCGGTTAATAATGAAAAAATTGGAGCACATTTATCATGTCAAGGACAAAACGCTTTTATGGAATTTGGCGCTATTAATGTTTATGTCCATCCTTGTGTTTAATGGGACATTTTTTAGAGTACGCCCCATAGAAGAACTTCCCACACTTGACTGGTTGGTTCTGGCCCGCCTGATAGCCTGTTCGCTTGGTTTTGTGATAGGCGTTATTCTGATCCTTAAAAGTCATGCTCGATTCGGATTCGGCAGCATAACCTTATTGCTTTTTTTGATAGCAACCGGTTTTTCGGCAATAGATAGTCCTTATCCCACCATTGTTATTGGCTATGTTATTTTGCTTTTGGGAGCAAGTGTCTTAGTTTTCGGTCTGGTCCAAAGCGCACCGGACGTTAAACGCTTAGAACAAATTGAACTGGTATGGTTTTTTACTGTTGCGATATGTGTAATAAAGGATGCTCTTACCAGCATTATTTTCCCTGAACCTGGGATTGGAGGGGAGGTGGTGAGGTTAGGAATGTCGACAACCCATGCCAATCAAATTAGCCTGCTCGCAGGACTGGTGTTTTGGCTCTCATTTAGGCAAACTAAGGCCAATATATTTAGGTGGATCCTGAGAATAGTGATGCTTTTCATAATCATAGGGGCAATTAGTCGGGTGAGTATTGTCGCCTTTTTGTTTGGGGGTTTTATTTATTGTTTTCTGCGGTCGCGAGACTTTACCAAGAAGACAATATTTATAATGGCTTGCTTAAGCGGAATCATATTCTTTTTGTTGGTTTCTTCTTTTGATCCGCGACTGGGGGACAAGGTTGTTCTTTATGCGAAGAGAGGCCAAAGCAATGCCGAGTTAACCCATTTCACTGGCCGAACAGATATTTGGAAACAAGTTATGGTTCAATTTCCAGAATCTCCATTGATTGGTCACGGGTATGGTATAACGCGATTTACTCTGAAACCTACCTATTGGGATTATCAGCCACCGCATGCTCATAATGAGTTTCTCGAAGCTTTATTCTCTATGGGCCTCTTAGGGCTTATTCCGTTGGTTTTTATGTATATATATAATCTAAAGTGGATAGCGTCTTTTTTTCGACTGCGCGAAATGTTTTCTCCTGATTTAGCACTCCATGCTTCGGCTATTGTAATAATGTTCCTAATAAGTACCTTTTTTGAAGCAAGGATAGCGGTGAGATTGCTTCCATTTCAACCCTTATTTTTCTTTTATCTCCTGATGCTCGATCGAGAAAAAGACTTTGCTATGATGAGAAAAGCTCATTAAATAGCGAATTACAATGTTCCGTTCGTTGAAAGGCAAAAGGAAATTATATGCATTGGGAACAAATGACAATTGATGAGTATGCCATATTCCAACGAGCTAACGGTACGAAGGTAGTCAAAATAAATGGTGTTTGGTGGGTAGAAATAAGGCCCTTTTTTTTTCGTCCACTTTTGCCTTATGCTGCAATCTATCCTAAGTCTAAGCAATATCCTTTAAAGTCTTTAATCGGTGGCTTTCAGCATGTTGTTCCTTCCGGGGTTGCGGCTAATTCACTTATTAACTTTTTCTTCTTTGATGAACTTCAAGGTTATTCACTTAATAAGTTAAGTGATAAACGTAAAAACGCAATTAGAAAGGGATTGAAGAATTTTTCTGTAAAGCGAATAGACGATGTAACCGAATTTATAAACGACGCTTATGATATCTATGTGGCATTTTATAATAGAACAAAATACAGTTATCAGAAAAAAAGACTAAATAGGATTTTTTTTTCCTCATGGGCAGCAACTCTTTTTGAACACCCAAAGATATTAATCATCGGGGCTTATCATGACAATAAACTTTCAGCTGTTACTATATCTTATCTTGTAGAAGAAGTAATCTTTTATGCGACATTTTTTTCCGACACACAAAGTCAAAAATTGCAAGTGACTGACTTCATAATACATATAATTAGAGAGTCAGCTGCTTCTTCAAATGCAAAGTATATTTTTATGGGTATGCCTTCAGGCAAACGGAGTTTAGATGAGTCTAAAACAATGAGGGGATGCAAACTTTTGAAAATGCCTGCATACTATAGAATCAATCCTATTGCCTTGTTTGTTGCCCGGGTTTTTATGAAAAATAGTTACAACAAACTAATAGGACTCACTTGAAGTAATCGGATGGTCAGATTACCAGATTACTAATACAACATGCCTATAACGCTTGATATCATTAACCCCCTGGAAGATACGTCTTGGGATGGCCTGCTGCTTTCAAATGAACAGAGCTCTTTTTTCCATACTTCTTTCTGGGCTCGGGTGCTCGCAGACACATATCATTTTTCGCCGCGTTACTTTGCTTTAGTGAAAGATAGCCATTTACTAGTCTCTTGGCCCATAATGGAAATTAGAAATATCCCTATAAAAAAGAAAGCCGTTTCTCTTCCATTTTCTGATTATTGCGACCCCATCATTCCCGAAGAAATCTCATTCCATGAAGTTTTTCGTCAAATAACTGAGTATGGTAAAAAGGCAGGATGGCAATCTATAGAAATCCGTGGCTGCACCCATTTTGGTGAGAAGATTCAGCCCTCGTGTTTCAATTATGGCCACACGTTGAGACTATTGTCTGATGAGCAGAAACTTTTTGCAGGGTTTAAGGATAGTCACAAAAGAAACATTAGAAAAGCAATCAAGGAGGGAGTTAAGGTTGGTATTCATTGTTCATACGAATCGGTGAAGGAGTTCTACAAATTAAATAGCCTTACGCGTAAACGCCATGGTTTGCCCCCACAGCCATTTCTTTTTTTCAAAAATATTTTTCACCATATACTATCCCGGAATCAAGGGTTCATTGTTCTTGCCACGCATGAAGAGAAAACTATTGCTGGAGCAGTTTATTTTTATTTTGGTAAAAAAGGGCTTTATAAATATGGAGCATCTGATTTCTCTTACCAGAATCTGCGGGCGAACAATCTTGCCATGTGGGAAGCGATACGGTGGTTTTGCAATAACGGATTTGCTACCCTTTGTTTTGGAAAGACTGAGCCTGAAAATGATGGTCTCCGCCAATTTAAAAAGGGTTGGAACAGCGAGGAGCGCATCATTAATGACTATTTATACGATTTAAAAAGAGAACAATTCATAAAACGAAGACAGAGAGTCTCCGGCTTACATAATCATGTTTTTAGACGATTGCCGGTTTGGATGCTTAAAATAATCGGTTCAGCTATATACAAATATACGGCTTAACTTTCACCTAAAATGAAACCTTAGTTAACAATAATTCAGAAAGATTATGTTGACCGCGATCCGCAATAGTCTCTTTTATTTTATGAAACCTATGATCCCACGGTCTATTCAGCTGGCATTACGGAGAAAACTTGTGCAACGCCAGCGATTAGCTTATCAGGATACCTGGCCGATTGATGAAAAGTCGGGTTGTGCTCCGAGAAACTGGCCGGGGTGGCCGGACGGCAAGCAATTTGCGTTGGTTTTGACGCACGATGTTGATACTGAGAAAGGACAGGAACGATGCCGAGAACTCATTACTCTGGAACAACAGATTGGTTTTCGGTCGTCGTACTATTTTGTGCCGCGGCGCTATAAGGTCTCACACGAATTGCGGAATTATCTGGCTTTGCATGGATTCGAGGTTGGTGTCCACGACCTCTATCATGACGGTAAACTTTACAAGTCAAAAAAACTTTTTCAGTCTCGCGCTTGTGCTATTAATGAGTATTTGCGAGAGTGGAAGGCAGTGGGTTTTCGGTCTGGCGCTATGCATCATAACCTTGACTGGATTAAAGAGCTTGATATTTTGTACGATGCTTCGACTTTCGATACTGATCCCTTTGAGCCTCAACCTGACGGGATGCAGACGATTTTTCCCTTCTACGTGCAGAGAAACGAAGGACAGGGGGGATATGTTGAACTTCCCTATACGCTCCCCCAGGATTTCACGGTGTTTATTTTGATGCAAGAAACCGGTATTGATATATGGAAGAATAAACTAAATTGGATTGCAGAGCACGGTGGTATGGCGCTTGTCATTGTTCACCCTGACTATATGTTTTTTGGTAAAGGCAAACCATCTATTGATGAATATCCCTCTGCATTATACATAGCATTTCTTGAATACGTTGTGTCAACATTCAAAGGTTGCTACTGGAATGTGCTTGCAAACGATCTTGCAAAGTTCTGCTGCGAATATTATGCACAATCTCCGGTCAGATAGGGGAGTTTAATTATATGAGAGTATGCATGGTTGCCTATTCCTTTTATGAAAATGACACTCGTATTCGGCAATATGCCGAATCACTGATAGAAAGAAGAGTTCAAGTTGACGTAATTTCATTGCGCCAGAAAGGTCAGAAACGATTTGAAATAATAGGTGGTGCGAAGGTATTTAGAATCCAGGAACGCGTGTTAGATGAGAAAAGAAAATGGAATTATTTTTTCCGGGTATTATTATTTTTTATCAAATCACTATTTTTTTTATCGGCCCAACATATACGTTCACCGTATGCCCTTGTTCATGTGCATTCGATTCCTGATTTTGAAATTTTTGCTGCTGTGCTGCCAAAATTGATGGGAGCAAAGATTATTCTTGATATTCATGACATTGTCCCTGAATTTTATGCAAACAAATTCAATGCCCGACCGAATTCTTTTGCTATCAAGACACTGATACGCATAGAAAAGATATGTTGCGCTTTTGCCGATCATGTTATTATTGCGAATGATCTTTGGGCGGAAAAACTGTGCAGGCGGTCCGTAAAGCCTAAAAAATGCACTGCTCTGATCAATTACCCTGAATTGCAGATTTTTGCCCGTACCCAAAAACAGTTGCGAGTTGATAACCACTTTTCTTTGATATATCCGGGATCACTTAACCGGCATCAGGGGCTTGACATTGCGATACAAGCAATGGCTATCGTCAAAGATAAAATCCCCGACGTTCATCTTCATATTTACGGAGATGGGCCCGAAAGGGAAAATTTAAAGGCTCTGATCAGTGATCTGAAGCTTGATAATATTGTGCTGTTGCACGACCCAGTCAGCCTTCCTGAAATTGCTGATCGCATGGCGTCATCGGATGTGGGAATTGTTCCTAAGCGGTCAGATAGTTTTGGCAATGAAGCTTTCAGCACAAAAGTTATGGAATTTATGGCGATGGGCCTGCCGGTGATTGTCTCGGATACGAAGATTGATCAGTTCTATTTTAACGAGTCATTGGTAATATTTTTTAAAGCTGGGGATGAACTCGATTTGGCTGAAAAAATACTGTCTCTCTATTACAATCGAACACTTCGGCAGCAATTGATTGATAATGGCTTGCAGTTTATCAAAAGCAACAATTGGAAGGCTAAAGAAAAAATATACTTTCAAATAATTAATTCGATTTTTGGGGCATCAGTAATTTCCGAAGAGTAATTATTCTTGTTTTTACTATTTGTTTTCATGCGTGAAATAAGAGAGTTATTTTTATATTTTTTCTGAGGAGGGATTTTAATGGGACCAGCCAATACCTATGTTATCATAACACCAGCACACAATGAAGAGGCCTTTATTGAAAAGACCATAGTGTCAGTCATCAAACAGACGGTGTTGCCGTCAAAATGGATCATAGTGAGTGACGCCTCCACCGACCGTACCGATGAAATCGTCAATTCTTATATTGCAAAAAACTCCTGGATGAAGTTTGTCCGTAAAGACGACCGCTCTGGTTCCAATTTTTCCTCCATAGTTGATACTTTTAACATTGGATATTTGCACCTGCACGATGTTTCCTATGACTTCATCGGTAAACTTGATGCAGACATCCAACTTCCCGTTTATTATTACGAAACCATTCTCAACAAGTTTCGAGAAAACCCCAAGCTTGGCGTAGCCGAAGGAAAAGCAATCGAATACTATGAAAATAAGAGTCGACAGCACGTATACAAAAAAAACGGTGTTGGTAGTATACATGTCTTTCGCAGAGAATGTTTCGAGGCAATTGGCGGATATTTTGATACAAAGGAAGGTGGTGAAGATACCATCGCTGAGGCTGTAGCCCGCATGAAAGGTTGGGAAACAAAAACTTTTTGTGATATTTACGCTTATCACCTGAAACCGACAAACATCGTTGCGGGGAATCCCATCCAAAGGCAATGGCAGTTGGGCAGGCGTGAATACTTTTGTGGAAATCGCCCGCTTTTCGAAGTGGCGAAATGTTGTTTTAAAATTACCGCAAGACCCTATGTTATTGGTGCAATCGCAAGACTATCTGCATATTTATACTTGTGGTTCAGTCGTACTCAAAGAGATCTTCCTGGTAATGTCATTCGGTTTATCTGGCAAGAACAATTGAATCGGTTAATTCCCTTCTTGAACTTATTACGGAACCGATAGAAATGCATGAGAAATTTTATAATCGGGACCGAATACAGCTTTTTTGTCATTGATGCATTATTGTTAGGGTGTAAAGTGAAAAACATATCACATTGTGAGCTCTTATTCCCTTTTTGCACGATGCAACAGGATAGTAGGTCTCAAGATGTGTCATGAGTATTTTGGATTTTCTGCATCCCCATTCGAAAACAATTTGGATCAGCGCTTCCTTTTTCTCAGCGAAAACCACAAAGAAGTTTTAGCCGCATTATTATAAAGGCTTTTGCAATATTCTGTGGCAATGTTGGTGTAGGTAAAGGCAGAATGCTCAAGTTCTTGCTCAGACTCCCCCTTCTTCCGTTGCAGTTGAGCCCTACGCACTATTTTTTATTTGGATCTTATGGAAAGGATTCAGTAATAGTAATTTTGAAGCTCATTGTTGTACTTTAGAGGAATATTACAAAGGAAATAATCGGGCTTTTGATTTGATTTATGTGAGTGGCGTTATAATGTATATGAACGATTCAGAGGTAGCAAAATCAATGATAATATTAGCGAGCTTACTAAAACCCAAGGGTTTTCTTTTTATCAGGGATTGGGGCCATAACGAAAAACTACTCTTGGCACTGGACTCATTAATAGAACTCCATCTGATAGGATTTGCCCAAAAAGCTCATCTTTCATGCGTCAAATATCGCCGCCCTTATCCTCCTTTTATCACTCACAAAATCGCAAAAAGATGGTCAAACTTGTTTACTCAATTTATTTTGAAAGTATCAACACACAGAATTTTCCATATTGTTTGGTATTGGCTATCGCTTCTGAATTTACCACGCGGAGGAAAAGAATGCTATTTTGTGTATATGATGCAGCACACAACAGGAAAGCGTTAATATTAGTCGCGATTGGCAAAACGGGGAGTTACCCCTGTGTCTAAAGACAGAGTATATGATCCCTTATTCCCCATGTTGAACCAACAAAATGCTTGTTAAATCTGTCATAACATATTATTATATAATAAATAACAATCGTTTATGATGGAGTTCTCAGTGTTTTTTGGGCTTATTGGTCAAATTAACACTGTTGACGTAGGAAGAATAAACTAAAAGGAGGTGCAAAGTGAAAAAAATATTTTGTTTGATCATGCTCCTTATTATGGGAGGGGTGGTTGGCAATGTTGCCGGCTCTGAGGTTGCGACTATTGTGTGGAAGGGATATACGTGGAATTTAAGGAATGATGGTGTGTCGTCGCCTGGATATGGCACTTGGTCCCGTGCCAACATTCTTGGCCCCGATGCAAATGGTTACCTCACTTTTAAAATAACTAATCCTACTCGTGTACAGCCCATAGGATGTGAGATGTCTTCTCAAAAGGTAGGTTGGGGATATGGAACTTATACAGTAGTTGTTGAAGGAGACATGACTGCTTTCAATAAGAACATAGTCTTTGGTGGATTATTCCCATTTTTCTACGGAACTCCATATATAGAGTTTGATGTAAACGAGGCCTCAAAGTGGGATGGAGATTACCGTTATACTGTAATTGATCATGTTGTGTGGTATGGGACTTTTTCTCAACGGTTTAAACTTGTTCAAGTATCGGATATTCCATCGGATACCGTTCAAACCCACAGACTTATCTGGCAACCGGGAATAGCTACGTTTGATTCGTTTATTGGAACAGGTACGGGGGGTAAAAATTATTTTCATACAGAAATTAAAAGTCACGTTCCGGCGCCAGGTTCCGAGGTAGTTGTATTCAATATGTGGGTGTATGCTGGGACGGCTCCAGATGCGACTGATTTAGCTGCACCGGAGACATCAGTCATTATTAGAGACTTTACATTTACTCCTGAGGTTTCCAGTACCAGTCCCCCTATTCCTCCTTCGAGGTCGAAGAAAAGAAAAAAATGAAGTCGAAACCTTTGTTAGGAGTGGGGGATAAGAAAAAGAAAGAGGAAATTTTAAACCATATGGAGGTGCAAAGTAATAAAGTTCTTTTGTTTTATCATGTTGTTTCTGTTTCTCATTGGATGTGCTGCGGTCAACGCTACGGTTCCTCTTAAACTGGCAGACGGAACTATAGTAACTGCCAAGGTCAGTTCTTATCGGCTATTTACCCAGGCCAATCTTTCCTATATGCCCCTTACCGGGTTGACCTAAAGTTCATCTCAGAATTTGGCTGAAAATCTTTTTGCTCTCAGCCAATTAGCCGAAGTAGCAGGAAAGATGAATATGCATTAATTTCCCATAAAATAACAGAGTTCCCTGGAGGAAAGCCTCCCCTTCATTTTAAGTGATAGGAGACCGTAAGATGTATAACGACTATTTTGGGTTTTCTGAATCACCATTTGAAAACAACCTGGATCAGCGGTTTCTTTTCCTCAGCGAAGACCACAAAGAGGTTTTAGCCGCGTTACTATACTTTATTAAGGAGAACAAAGCTTTTGCAATGCTCTGTGGTGATGTTGGTGCTGGGAAGACCACGCTGATAAACTGTTTTTTGGACCGATTGCCAAAATCTCATACCCCCATAATCATATCTAATCCTTCGGTAGAATATCGTGAAATCCTTCTTTATGTGGCTTGGTCATTAGGTGTTACTGATAAAGGGCAAAAAATTTTAGATCTCATCGATGAAGTGAAAAATGCTTTGGTCGAGAGAAAAAAAGACGGAAAGTATTGTTTCTTAGTCATTGACGAAGCTCATCTGCTTTCTGATCAAAGCCTGGATGACATCCGCCTTCTGTCAAACATCGAAACCCCTGACCGTAAGCTTTTACCAATCCTTCTTGTTGGGCAATATGAACTCAGCTATAAACTCCAGAAAGTGAAAATGCGCCAGCTCCGTCAGCGGATTAGTGTCAATCGGTTCCTCTCTTCCTTGGATTATATTGAGACCTCCCGTTATATTGACCACCGCCTGAGATTGGTGGGATCAAATTTTGATTCTTGTTTTGAAACAAATTGTTTGCCTTTGATTTATCGATTAACCGATGGCGTTCCCCGCCAGATCAACCAGATTTGTGATAACGCTTTCCTGATTTGTAAAGCAACAGGACTTAAAAAAGTAAATAAAAAAATAGTAAAAAAGACCTATAAAGCCTTGCGCAGTGACATTCTTTTTACCCCAAAGTATTTTAAAGAAAAAAGTGGTAAAAGTTTTGTGCCTTGGAAAATTCTTAAACCCATGGCTCTGGGAAGTGTGATAGTTCTTCTCTTTATTGGAGGGCTACGTTATGCTGATTTGATAAAGCCCTTGGTATCCCGAATATCGCTTCAACCACCTAACCAGAAAGTGACCACTCCAAATGTGCAAAAGGAAAGTACTCAAGAAAAAAAATCTCAAGCGCCGCAACCTCTTTCTGCGACCCAAAACCCTTCTTCAGCTGACGCAAGTTCTCAGTCGGGTGAAGGGATAAGTTCTGTATCCACTCCCACTACAACCCAAGACAAATCTCTCGAGGCTTTTTCCCAAACTCCGGCAGATGCTTTTGATAAGCTAAACCCAACTCTGCTTGCTTTGAATGATGCTGAAAATGTTTCTCCGGCAGGTCCGCAACTGCCTCCTCCTGTGCTCCCACCTTCTTCCCAAGAAGCTAATCCTGCTTCCGCCTCTGAAAAACTTGTGGAAAAAGAAGCTGGGG
>Ga0209777_10004012_pt1 | contig 17704 bp, 15 predicted proteins | sample FrelakmetHBP12HB_FD_187147 | JGI IMG/M metagenome (GOLD analysis project Ga0209777, IMG submission 187147) | Freshwater lake sediment microbial communities from the University of Notre Dame, USA, for methane emissions studies -HBP12 HB (SPAdes)... | ecosystem: Environmental > Aquatic >...
CTTTGCGGCGATCGCCGAAGCCGGGCGCTTTCACAGCGACGACTTTCAGGCCGGCGCGCAGCCGGTTGACGACGAGGGTCGCCAGCGCTTCGCCTTCGATATCTTCAGCGATGATGAGAAGGGGTTTTCCCGACTCAGCGACGGTTTGCAGGATGGGCAAAAATTCTTTCATGCCGGAGATCTTTTTCTCATAGATCAAAATATAGGCATTTTCATATTCGCAGATCATCGTTTCGGCGTTGGTTGCGAAACATGCGGAGGTGTAGCTGCGATCGAAGCTCATTCCTTCGACGACTTCGAGCGTTGTTTCGAAGCCTTTGGCTTCTTCGACGGTGATAGTTCCGTCTTTGCCGACGCGCTCCATTGCTTTTGCAATGATTTCGCCGATCTCCGTGTCGCCATTGGCAGAAATAGTGGCAACCTGGGTGATCTCTTTATTGTCTTTAATGGGTTTGCTGAGTTTTTTCAGTTCGTCGAGCACGGTATTGACAGCCAGGTCGATCCCTCTTTTCAATTCCATGGGATTGGCGCCTGCTGTGACATTGCGCAGCCCTTCGCTATAAATAGCCTCGGCAAGAACTGTAGCGGTCGTCGTTCCGTCGCCGGCTTTATCGGCAGTTTTGCTCGCTACCTCTTTGACCATCTGTGCGCCCATATTTTCGTGGCGGTCTTCGAGTTCGATTTCTTTTGCAACCGTTACGCCGTCTTTTGTGATTTGGGGCGCGCCATATTTCTTGTCGATGACAACATTACGCCCTTTTGGTCCCAGCGTCACTTTCACAGCGGAAGCGAGTGTGCGAACGCCGATCAGAATCTTGTGACGGGCATCTTCTTTGAACTTAATATTCTTTGCAGCCATGGTATAACTCCTTGTATCTAATTAATTTATTCTTCAATGATGGCAATAATATCGTCAGCTTTGAGGATCACATACTCCTCATCGTCGACCGTCACTTCTTGTCCGGAATATTTATCCATCAAGATGACATCGCCGACTTTGACGGGTATTGCCAGGATTTTTCCGTCATCCAGGCGCTTTCCTGTACCGATCGCAACGATTTTTGCGCGCTCTTGTTTTTTCTTTGCGGTGTCGGGAAGGATGATCCCCCCTTTCATCTTCTCTTCCTGTTCCAATCTTTGGGCGAGGACGCGATTTCCAAGGGGTTTTAAAGTGGTTTTTTTGGCGGTTTGCTGAGCCATTGTTTTTTCTCCTTGTTTTTATCCAGCCAACTGGCTGAAATCGAAACGGTTTATTTTGTTCTACTTTACCGAACCAGACAATTTAGCGCAATAAATTTAGCAGTTGTTGCGTTTGATTGCTAACGCATGACTGATGGAGGTTCAATGAAAAGAACTTGGGTTATTTCGCTGATAATGTTAAATTTAAGTGTTTTAGGTGCAAGGAGTGTTGATATGATTCCCGAGCGTAAAGAAGTTCCTTTAAATGAACGATGGAACGTAGAGGCTCTTTATCCTGTCTTGACGGATTGGAAAAAAGAATTTGACTTGGCCAAGGGTCGAGAAGCTCAGCCCCGGTGGCCGAATTTAAAATATTTTGAGGGCAAGCTAAAAGACCCGCATGAATTGGCGGCTTTTTTCGATGCCTATCTCGCTTTGGATCGCACGCTATCGAAACTCTATACTTACGCTCACTTGAGGCTGGATGAAGATCTGGGAAATGATGAATTCAAGCAAATTTTTGGTTTGATCTCCTCGCTTATCCATGATTTTCGTCTTGAGTATTCCTGGGTCGATCCGGAGCTGCTTTCAATGAGCGAAAAGGATTTCAAACATCTCGCAGCTCACGCCAAGCTGCAAAATTATCGGTTCTATTTAGAAAAACTTGGCCGGATGCGCCCCCACATCCTCTCTCGAGATATGGAATCGCTCCTTGCTCTGAGCTCGAAAGCTCTTGAAACGCCCTATAAAACATTTGGAGCTTTGAATAATGCCGATATGACATTTGCTCCAGCGGAGACGAGCGCCGGAGAAAAAAGGGAATTGACATCGGGTACCTATCTTTTATTTATGCGCGATCCTGATCGAGACCTTCGAAAGAGCGCTTTTATTAATCTTCACCGCGGCTATGAAGCGCATGCCAATATGATGTGCGAATTGATTCAAGGGCAGGTCCAAAGCCATCTTTTTGTCGCCCGGGCCCGAAAGTTCAAGGATTGCCGCGAAGCTGCACTATTTCCCAACAGCATCGATTCGGCCGTCTATGACAATCTCATCTCTGTCATTCACGAGAACTTGGGGCTGCTTCATGAATATATGCATCTCCGTAAGGAAGTGCTCGGAATCGAGGAACTTCATTCTTATGATCTATATGTTCCCTTGGTTCCTGAAGCGCAAACACGGATGGATTTTGGCGACGCCTGTCAGCAGGTGATCGATTCTGTCGCTTTACTCGGGGACGCGTACCAAGAAGCTCTCCAAAAGGGTTTATTGGAAAATCGCTGGGTCGATCCATTTGAGAATCAGCGTAAGCGAAGCGGAGCCTACTCCAGCGGCTGTTATGACAGCATGCCTTATATTCTCATGAATTATCACGGCACTCTTAATGATGTGTTAACGCTTGCACATGAAGCGGGTCATAGCATGCACAGCTATTTGAGCCGAAAAAATCAGTCTTACCTTTATGCGGATTATCCTATTTTTGTTGCGGAAGTGGCCTCAACTTTTAATGAACAGCTTCTGCTCAAAGGGTTGAAAGAAAAAGTGAAAACCCCCAAAGATCTCGCATATCTTATTAATTATGAGATCGAAGGCATTCGCACCACGATTTTCCGTCAGGCGCTTTTTGCTGAATTTGAGTTGAAAATACACGCTTTGGCTGAGCAGGGGGAGACTTTGACGCCCACCCTTTTGAAGGATATTTATTTGAAGCTCAATCGCGTTTATTACGGTCCTGAGTTGATGCTGGACAGCGGCCTTGAGTATGAATGGGCGCGCATTCCTCATTTTTATTATGATTTTTATGTCTATCAATATGCCACAGGCCTCAGTGCGGCGCTCGCTTTATTTGAAAAAGTCAATGAGTCGACGGAAGCGCGAGATCGTTATTTGCAATTCCTCTCTTCAGGGGGAACTCGCTATCCGCTCGACCTTTTACGGCTCGCCGGAGTTGATCTGCACGACAAAACCCCGGTTCGGGCGGCAATGAAACGATTTGCAACTCTTCTCAATGAATTTAAAAAACAATTGCAGAAAAACGCCCTTTAAAGTAACTATCCCACATGCAAGCCCCCTTTCAGGGGGCGGGGTAGATAAAAATGAGTCTTAAGCAGAATCCGGGTCGAATCAAAGGTAATTTTGTTGTACTGAATGATAAAGGACTCCATACGCGCCCGTCTACGGAGCTCGTAAAATGCGCCGCTGGATTTAATTCGCAAATCCATTTGTCTTATCGCAACTATGTCGTCAACGCCAAGTCTTTATTGGGTATTCTGATGCTGGCCGCAGAAAAGGGCTCGCGTATTTCCATTGAAGCTGTCGGCGATGATGCCGAAGAGGCGATACTCGCTTTGCAAAAGTTAGCCCAGCGCCGCTTTAACATCAATTATTAGACTCCTTGGTTACGCAAGAAGTCTATTGAATTTCAAAATGTCCGTCGAAATAGCCGACGACAACTCGTCCGGCTATATCGAAAAAGAAACCCGTATCAATGACGCCGGGTATGTGGATCATCTCTTCATGAACTTGCTCCGGATAGGACGGAGGCGTATCAAAGACGACATCGTAGATGAGGTTTGTGTTTTCGGTGATGAAGAAGCTGCCGTCTTCATTTAAACGCCATTTGCCGAAATAGCCCTTTTTTTCGAGGGCGTTTCGCGTTGCGGGAGAGCCGAAAAAGAGAATTTCGACAGGAAGTTTGCCGACGCCTACCTTTGATACCCGTTTGGTTTCATCGATAATGACGACCATTTCGCGACTGTTAACCGCCAGAATTTTTTCCCGTACATGAGCGCCTCCGCCTCCCTTGATCATTCTTTTGAGAGGGTCGATTTCATCGGCGCCGTCCACAGTAATATCAATATATGGAACCTGATTGATGTCTTGCGCCGGCAGGCCGAGTTTTTTAGCTAAATCGTGCGACCTTTTCGAGCTCGGAACAACGGCTTTGAGATAGAGACCCTGCTTCACGCGAAAAGATAGGGCTTCGATAAAATAGTTGGCCGTGGATCCGGTGCCAAGCCCAACGATCATATCATTTTTAATGAGATCGGCCGCTGCGCGACCGGCCGCTTTTTTTGCGTTTTCGATAGTCATAATGCAAACATACGATAAAATGTGCGTGAATTCTAGTGGAAAATTATATGAAAAGATTTTAACATATGTCGGTGGTGCGAGGTTACTATGACATTACAACAAACTTCTAAGCAACTGGCTCAGGAAAGTTCAAAAACTCAAAAAGCACGTGAGAAATTGCGGAGGCATTGGTCGGATCTTGAAAAAAAGATCACGGCGGAAGCGCTTCAGGAAAAAACGGAAGAGATTCATCGCTGGATTGCCCGCCATGCTCATTTACGCATTCATCTTAAAAATAAAAACATCTCGTTGTTTGACGAAAATCAAAACGCCGCCAAGATTAGCCAACGCGTGAAAGTCATTGCGAAAAAACTCAGTGATGATATGCAGCGGGTGATTGGTGCGATTCGCTTTGACGACTGATATCTAAGAGCCTGTTCGAAATCACGGTTCATCGATTGTTTAGGTTGCTGAAAATAGTTACGTTAGATACTCTGATTGCTTGCTAAACAAATGTGCTTCTTGTTCTTAAAATCATGATCCGGCCCCATATGAAAAATGTGATTGAGCTGCTCCAGGAAAGGGGCTTTATCGATCAGATGACAAGCCAAGAGTTAGTGGAGCATGTCAACAGTGCGAGAAACGCGTACGTTGGATTCGATCCAACGGCGGACAGTCTTCATTTGGGCAATCTGGTCGGAATCATTGCTCTTGAATGGTTTCGTCGATGCGGCCATACCCCTTACGTGATTTTAGGCGGAGCCACAGGACGGATTGGCGATCCCAAAAGCGTCGAGCGCCCTTTGCTCGATGAACAAACTCTTCAGTCTAATCTCCAATCGATTCGGCGCTTCTTTGAAAAAATTTTCCGGGGCGGCGGATCGAAGCCGGTTATTTTGAACAATAATGATTGGTTTGCCAAATTTTCTCTGATCGACTTTTTACGCGATGTGGGTAAGCTCTTTCGCGTGGGACCGATGCTTGCCAAGGAAACCGTGAAGCAGCGTCTTAATTCGGAAGAGGGTCTCAGCTTTACCGAGTTCAGCTATCAGATTTTACAAGGCTATGATTTTGCTTATTTGAATCAGCATCACACAGTGACGATTCAGATGGGGGGATCCGATCAGTGGGGTAATATTACCTCCGGCACCGATTACAATCGTAAAATCGGCGGTTCGATAGTCTACGGCATCACATTTCCGCTTCTCACCAAAAGCGATGGAAAAAAATTTGGTAAATCGGAAGAGGGCGCTATTTGGCTATCGGAAGAAAAGCTCTCCGCTTACCAATTTTACCAATATTTAGTGCGTGTTTCCGATGCTGATGTGATCAAACTGCTTCGCATGCTGACTTTTCTGGATATGGAAGAGATTCGCTCGATTGAACAGCAGATGCAAAAAAGCGATTACGCCCCCAATAGCGCGCAAAAGAGATTGGCTGAAGAAGTGACCCGTTTTGTCCATGGCGAAGAGGGACTGGAAAAAGCTTTAAAAGTAACAGAGGGCATCGCTCCCGGAACAGAAGCCCAGCTCAGCGCTGCGTCGTTTAAAGAGTTTATGCAGGATATGCCTCACGCGGAAATGAATCAAAACGATGTAATCGACGTCAAACTGGTTGATCTTTTCGTTCGTGCCAATTTAGTTTCTAGCAAGTCGGAAGCAATACGGTTGATTAAAAATGGCGGCGCTTATCTCAATAATGTGCGCATTGACGATCCCACATTTGTGATTTCGGCTCGAGACTTGATTGACGAAGCATATTTGCTGCTGAGCGCAGGCAAAAAAAAACGATTTTTGGTGCATATTTCAAAATAAACTGTTTTGAAAAATATTTGCCAATCAGTATGTTGAATTCGTGAAGCTCTTGAAATCCAAGAGTTCATGTTCTACGGCGGTCAATAAACGCTGTTGAAAATCGACATTGAAAATGAGGTTAAAAGATGAACAGAAGGAGCGAGGAGATGTCCACGGTAACAAAAAAGAAACTTATACAAAATATCTCTCAGAATCGCGGAATGCATCCTAATGATGTACGAAGTGTGATTCAAGCATTTCTCGATGCGATGACCGACACTCTTTCGCATGGCGATCGTCTGGAATTTCGTGATTTTGGTGTTTTTGAAGTGGTTCAGCGCAAGCAAAAAATCGGCCGTAATCCGAAAAATGCAGCCGTACCTATTTTGATCCCGGCTCGTAAAGCAGTGAAATTTACGCCCGGTAAGAAAATGCGCAAATTGATTGATGTTAAAAAAGCGTAACACCTAGTGATTATGAATCCCTCTCCCGTTTTTCCGGAATTACTTGTCCGAGGGAATCGTACTCAATCAATCTCTTCTTCTGTAGATTTCGAGCGGCTTTCAATCGAGAGTCCGCTCGAGCATTATCGTTTTTGTAGATCTCTGCTTGATCAGGCGCGGCATTCGATCAACTCCTCTGATTTTCTCCATGCATATGAGGCGGCTTTGCGCTGTCCCAGTGCGAAAAGATATCAACCGTCGATGGCGGCTCTTGCCGTGCTTTCCCATGTTTTGGGGAAATCTTTGGAACCGCTCAACGCTCAGCTTTTTCCCTCGAAGGCCCCCATGGGAGACAAGGAAGAAATTGATCAAAATTATCGATTGTTGCCGATTCCCATCGCTCGTGAGTTGTCTCATCTTTGGGAAGAGCTTGGCTTGTTGGAGAAGAATGAACAGCTCATCGATCTGGGAAATGACGCCAAGCAGTGGGTAGAGAGGTGGGGAAATAATGTTGATCCACTCTTCTATCGCGAAATGGATTTTGTTGAAACGAAAGATCCAATTTCAAAAGAGACATTGGATGGAACGGACGACTTTTTGGGCATTACCCGATTATCGACGCCAGCAACCCATGCGGCGTTCACTCTCAGTGGTTGGAATACCGGATTGGGGGTGCTGAAGTTCGGGGAAGTGGAAATTCCCGCGTTTGGCCCCCAGGGATTTCCTTTAAGCGAATCCGGTGGTTTTGGTCTCGCGCAGATAGGGGCTCATCAACCGGTTATTGCAACAAACTCTGAGCAGCTCTCCTTGAGCGGGTGGAGTCGTTGTTTTCATGATAAAGAGATTTGGCTCTCTTTGAATGCGATGGCCAACGCCCAAACGGTTTGTGTCGATATTCGCTTTGTGGGAATCAAATCTTGCTCAATGTCTGACCTATCCGCGAAAGTGCCGCTTGCGATGGTGTTTTATGTTCGCGCTTCCACGTGCACTCTCGAGGATGGTTCAGTTCTTCATCCGAAGGGTTTGCAGCGCTACCAGGGAAATGGACAAAAAATTATTTTTGATCAGAATTTACAGCTTGAGTGTTCGAAAATTTTAAAATTGCAGATCATTCCTTTGGCCGGCTCCGGCTGTTTTTGGAATGCTACTTTCCTCGTTGCTTTTGAATTCAATCCCTCTCAGGATCAGGCTGCGTTTACTTTTCGCTTCTGATGTGATCGCTTTAACAAAAGCAAACCCGAAAAATTCCGCCCTTTTGTCAATTTTGCAATTGCCACTATAATTCCTTCCTTTTTATCCGGAACAAACAGATGAAACGCATTTTTCTACTGCTGGCTCTCTTTCCCATTCTCCTTCGGGCGGATTGGGATCAGCTATTTTCAGAAGCAGTAGGGAAAATGAACACAGGGAATGGCTCGGTTAAAATTTTACCAGAATATTCTGTGGTAAATTCTAGAAAATATCCCCTCATTTTTTATCTTATTTGCAATAATCGTCGCCGTTTTAAAAATCTCCTGTCCCGCTTTTAATGCGGAGCTCATTGAATCTATGTCCTCATCGAAATGCCAAGAATGCATTATACGCGGTTCTTTCCACCAACATTCATCTTCTTTTCGCTGAAGTCTTTCTTTTAAATCATGAGCGGTCGATTCAATCTCTTTTAAACATGACCGTAAGTCATGATTTAAACCAACAACCGTTTCTTTTGTTAGCAGAAATGAATCAACATTTCTAATGTCTTTCCCTTTACTAATATCGTTTGTTGTATACATGTTTTTTATTCTCATGTTTTAGTTGCTGAAAATAAGTGACAAAAGGCTTGCTGCGGCTTTGCCATTTTGATCCTCTAACGTCAGCCATAGTTCTACTATGGCCTTCTCCTTCGGACCACTGCGCTTCAATCTGGCCTTGCCTCGCTGGCGCCCTTTGTCACTTTTTTGACGAAGTGGATTAGTAGGCAAAAGGATATACTGCCTTACATGGTTACACACCATTCTGGAAGCAATTTAGAAATTCCCCACTCTTTACGACGTTGTTCAACAGCCTGCAAGGCTTTTTGAGCAATTTCGTTGCCATTCCGTGCCGCAATATCTAAATGTTGCATTATTGTCTTTACATCCTGCCAAGCCTGTTCCTTATCAAATTTAGATGCAGTCGGGCTGTTTTGAATTATGACTAGATTAATTAATCGATCTTGAAGCATTTTAATCTCATGTTGCGTTCTTTTAAGATCGGAATTTAAATAATGAAGGTTTTTTTGCGCTCCTGAAAATGGGTTAAATGCCGCTATAATTGATCTTATCATGTCATCAACTGCTTGAGTGGTCGCTGGTAAAGGGTTCCACGTAGTCCCATACGAACTGATTTTTTCGTTTCCTCTGATTTCTTGACTTGACCAGTGTGCTGGCATCATAACACGCTCTCCTAATATGCGATTTTTCGAGCAAAGTTTATAAACAAGGGTTTCGATTTTTACAATCAAACAATTTTTTGAGGCATTCCTGTGAAAACGGGAATGCCTTTCACCGTGCCCAGTATGGGCAATCAGTAGTCGATGAAAATCCGATCACAACCCTAAAAGGAGGGAATGTGTAGACAGAGAGGAAAGGGTGTCCAATGAAACTTTTACGCAATGCCGCCTTTCCCGTATTTTAGGGAAATCAGTGGAATCGCTCAGCGGTCAGCTTTTTTCTTTAAAGGCTCCCATGGGTGACAAGGAAGAAATTGATCAAATCTTTTGAATTTAATCCCTCTCATGATCAGGCCGCGTTTACTTTTCGCTTCTGATGCGATAGCTTTTGCAAAAGCAAACCTGAAAAATTCCGCCCTTTTGTCAATTTTGCAATTGCCTCTATAATTCCTTCCTTTTTATCCGGAACAAACAGATGAAACGCATTTTCCTACTGCTGGCGCTCTTTCCAATTCTCCTTCGGGCGGATTGGGATCAGCTATTTTCAGACAATGAAGATCCCGTGATTTTTCATAACGTCAGTGTAATCACAGGCAATTTGAATTTGTCGCTACAAGATGTCGTCGTTCAAGGAGCCCAGCCGATTTCGCTCATGCGAACTTATTCCAGCTCCGGCGCTTTGGAAAGGTCCCAGCATCACGAGCATTCAGATTCAAAAGTACTCCGGAGAGGCCGGCTGATGCAAGGGGGTTGGAATCTGCTGCCTCACAACAATCTTCTGATCGAGGCGGCGTACGACAAAACACAGTTCAAGGCGTACCTCGCAGAGCCGAATGGCAGTATGATCGTGTATTCCTATAGCCACAAACAGGATGGATCGAGTGTGCTTTTTCTTAAACCTGATCGCTCGATCAGCCAATCCTTTGGCTGTTTAAGCGCGCGGACAAATCCGCAGAATAATCTGCTTCAGATCAACATTATGAAGGGAGAAGCAATTCTCTTTTTGCCCAACGGAGGAAGCAAAATCTATCGCGACGATCCGCCCTTGTCTTCTCAAAGGCTCAACAACGAAAGATTTTTTTATCGATTGGAAACGGAAATTTTTCCCGATAGACATCAGCTTCAATATTCTTACGACAAAAAATTGAATCTGAGCCGGATTGTATCAAAAAATCCTTCCGGATTAAAAGTCTACGCATCGATCGATATCAGCCGTTTTGTTGCCGAAAAACAGAAAACTTCCCGTCTTCGGATCAATACGTCGGATGCACAGCAATTGGATTATCAAACGGTCTGTCATGATGATCGCGAATACTTGAGCGAAGTGCAAAGCAATTGCCGGCCTCAGGAATACGCTCATTTTACTCCTGCTCGCAAAGGCATTGGCTCTCGGTTGGCCGCTTTCGATTTGGGTGGACATAGACAGTTTGATGTCCATTACTATTGCCCTGCGAATCGGTCTCAAGAACGAAAATGGGCTGAAAAACCTGAGCAAAAAGAACCTCAGATCGACAAGGTGAAGTCAATCTTTGAGCCTGTGGGATCAAATGGCGAAATGGTTGCAGTCGCCTCTTTTACTTATTATCCGGAACGGACCGATGTCAGGGATGCCGAAGGACTTTTGATTCGCTACCACCATAATTCCGAGCGGCTGCACTCTGTCGAGTATTTCGATGAAAAGGACAAACTTCGCTCTTCTCAGAAGTTTTTCTGGGATGGATCCAATCTTCGCTGCAAGGCGATGTTTGATGCCAACAATCAGCCCATATTTGCCAAGACCTTCATATATGCCGGAGGAAACGTCGTCGAAGAGGTTTTGTGGGGTAATTTGTCGGACGATCGTTTGTCTCCTCTCCAAATTAACGATCAGGGACAGCCAACAGGCGCGGAAAGCTATAAAAAAACATATTCCTATTGGGAAACAACCAATCTCATCCACAGCGAAAGCGAGGAGGAAGGACCGACGTATGAATACTTTTACAAACTGGGGACCGATCTTCTCGAAACGAAACTGACCAAAGATCATGAAGGCCATATCCTGATCAGGGAGTTTCGCCTTTATGACGAAGACAATCTTCTCGTCGCTGAGATCTCTGATAACGGAACTTCGTTCTCTTTGAATGATCTGAGTCAAGTCACACAGCGTATCGAAAAACACTATCAGTTAAATCCCCGCTCCGGTCTGACTGAAATGGCCACAGAATTATTCTGGGATCCGGTCTCTCAAACGCAAAAATTGCTCAAGCGCACGAAAATTGCCTACGTCAATCAACGAGTAAGCGAAGAATGCGTTTTCGATGCAGTCGATGCGCATCGCTATACGATTTATACGGAATATGATGCATTGGGGCACATACGGCGAAAAACGACGTCGCTGGGACAGGAAAACATCTATCGCTACAACGGTTTAGGCAATCTGGAAGAGGTCAAAGAAGTCGGCGCTCCCAAAAAAATCTATACGTACGACAACGCGGGGAGGCAGATCTCTTGCCGTGATTTGGAAAGTGAAACGACGACGACCTCTGCTTACGATGCCAAAGGGCGAATCCTTCGGCAAACCGATTCGAAAGGCAATCGGATTCAACATTCCTACGACTGTTTTGGCAATCGCCTGACAACACGGCTCCCCGCAATCATGGACGTTGAAAATAGGGTTAGCGAACCGCTTGCCGAATTTGCATATGACATGCATGGCAATTTAACGATGGCAAGGATGCCGCAAGGGGAGACGACGCAAACGTCCTACAATCTCCTCCGAAAGCCGACCCTCATTATTCATCCCGATGGTACAAAAATCCGCCACGTCTATAACAAAAATGGAACGTTAGCCCTGACGATTCTGTCAGAGGGCACCGAAATCCATTATGGCTACGATCTCTTTCAGCGCATGACGGCCACGATCATTTACTCGGCCGATCAAAAGATCCTGAGTGAGGAAAGCTGGGTCTACGACGCCTTTCAACTTTCTTCTCATACCGATTCCCGCGGCCTGAAAACATCGTTCACCTACGATGGATCCGGCCGTAAAATCGCAGAATTTGCTGACGAGCGAACGACCGTTTATTCATACAATGCTCTCAACTTTTTAGAAAAAACGGATAATGGCGTTTGCGCCCTCATACAAAAACGAAATTCTGCCGGTCTGGTCGAACAGCAATGGGAGGAGGACTCCCTGGGCCGGATTGAAAACCGGATGCAGTTTTTCTACGACACGGAAAATCGCAAAGAAAAAGCCGTTCGCACTACCTCTTGCGGCGAGGCGATTGATCTCTTTCATTACCGCAATGGAAAACTGGATCGACACACGGATCCCAATGGCGCTGCCACCCAGTTCATTCAAGACGAGAATTTCAAAAACGAGCTCGGTCAAAAAGTGTTGCAAAAAACAGTGGTCGATCCTATCGGAAACGCCTCAATCGAAACGCAAGATGCAGGGGGCCGCCTGGCCGTCATTGAAAAAAAAGCCCCCAACGGCCAAACAGTTTCCCGCGAGACATTTTTCTACGATCTTTCGGGCAATCAATCCCGGCGGATTTCTACCATTTACCAAGGGGGTAGGCCGCTCAGGGACGTCATCGTTGCCTGGAACTATGACGCCATGGGCCGCGTTGTCGAAGAGATCGAGGCGGGACAAAAACGAACTGCTTGCGAATACGATACAAGAGGCCGCATCGCGTGCAAAACGCTGCCGAACACGACTCAATTGCGCTACTCTTATGATGGCATAAACCGGCTTACCGAACTGCAAAGCTCCGATGGGACGATTCATCTTCAATATATTTACGCGCAAGGTCCCGATCCCATTCAAATCATCGACCTCGTTCAGGGAACGACGCTGCAGCGTACATATAATGGCTTCGGCCAAATTGTTCGGGAAACGAATCCCCAGGGCTTTGTCTTGAACTGGAACTACGATTCCCAGGGACGTTGCACGGCATTTACTTTGCCGGACGCTTCCGGAATCGATTATTCCTTCAGCGGATCGCATATGAGCGCCGTTCAGCGAAAAACGCCCAGTGGCCGGATCGTATACGAGCATCAATACCTCGCGTTCGATCCTAATGGCCATGTTGCTCGGGAGCAGTTGATTTTCAACGTGGGATCGGTTCAAACCGCCCGCGATCAGATAGAGCGTCCATTGCGCCAGTCATCTCCCTGGCTTGAACACTCCGTCTCTTATGGCCTATCGGGACTGGTGGAAAAAACGCAAAACTCTCTTTTTGGTGAGAAAATTTGTGCTTACGACGCCCTCAATCAGCTCACAAAAGAGGGCAATCAGACCTGTTTGTTCGATTCCATGGGCAATCCGTCTGATTGCACGACCAATGACCTGAACCAGATTATGAGAGCCGCCGACTGCGAGCTGATCTATGACGCAAACGGCAATCCTGAAAAACGCATTCGATCCGATGAGATTGTCGATTATTTCTATGATGCATTGAATCGCCTGACCGAGATCGCTTACGGCAAAATAAAAAAAGTGCGCTACTCCTACGATCCTCTTTCCAGATTGCTGGCGAAAGAGATCGATGTACGCGAGGGAGAGTGCTGGCAAAAACAGAAAAAGATTTTTTATCTCTACGATCAGGACTGCGAAATCGGGACATGCGATGAAGAGGGGCGTCTTCTCGAATTCAAGGCCCTTGGATTAGGCGTCAAAGGAGATGTCGGCGGCGCGATCGCCATTGAGATCGCCGACGCCATCTATGCGCCGTTGCATGATTTTCGCGGCAATATCATCGCACTGCTCTCCGGTGACGGCCGGATCGCCGAACAATACGACATCGACGCATTTGGAACGCAGCGGCTCTCCGCCCCTTCTCAGAATCCCTGGCGCTTTTGTTCCAAACGCAGTGAAGAGGGGTTTGTCTTCTTCGGTCTTCGCTTTTACGATCCGTCATTGAAGAGATGGCTCACGCCCGACCCCGCGGGTTTTGCTGACGGACCCAATCTCTATGCCTATGTCCGCAACAGCCCACTCAACCGTTTGGATCTCTTCGGGCTTCTTTCGTTCGGGTTTGATGGATTCGACAACGGCCCCAACGTCATGGTCTGTATTCCGGTTCAACAGTATGCAAATTTGCCGGACAAAAAGGGCCTCCTCTGCAGGGGAGAGATTAACGGCGTCACGGTTGATTTTTATGCCTTCTATAATCAGTGGCATAAGCTGCAGTTTACGCCGGAGGAGCTGGAGAGTGGACGGATCAATCTCGCCAACCATCTTCACGAACTCGTTCCATCTGATGGAAGATCGATCGTCCTGACATCATACGGAAATGGGATCGATACAAATCTCGGGGAGTTTTATCAGGCGAATGAGGAAGTGGCCGATACGGTTGCCGGTTCCTTCATGCTCAGCCTGTATAATCCTACAGAAGGTAGGGTTCGGGACATCCACCGCACAAAACTGGAGAGACAAGGGACCGACACTCCGATTGTCTGTAAAGCGCGCCAGTTCATGGTTTGGGCGTCCGATCAATTGCACAAAATCAATCCGGACGCTTTTTGGCTTTCCATTTGCCATAGTGAAAACGGCGTTATCGTCAAACGGGCCATCGAGGGCATGACCGACGAGCAGCAGGGAACTCTTCGCAACGCCCTGCATATTTTTGCCGTCGGCCCTGCCGAACCTCTTCGCAAAAATCAGGGCGCCTCCGTGGTCAACGTCTATTCGGAAAAGGACTATGTGACAGGATTTGGACCCTTTGGATATGCTAAGTCGTTCATGGATAATTCAGATTACGATATCCGTGTATTGGAATGTAAATCGAGCCGATCGGATCGAACTCTTTGGATTGCCGACCATGGATTTCTAAAGCCGACATATCAAAAGGCTTGGGAGGGTCAGATCGATGATCTACAAGCAAAAATAGGATTTTATGGCAGGAGCACAAATGCACAAACTCGCTAAAATAATAATATACCTAGTAATTACAATGACGGGGCTTCCTTTGAATGCAAAAGAAAATAAATCCAGCGAATATTTAAAATTTGTTAATGAAATATCAAATTCATTCGCCAAAGAAATGGAAAATGAATATGGCCTATATTGTATAGGAAGCGGCGGAAGCATGCCCTACGATGTTGAAGAGATAGAAGTGCATTTTTCTGCAAGTCGCACTGCAACAATAGAGGAGACGAGAAAAATGGAAGTTTGCGGCATTCAAAAACTTTTAAATAAAATCAATGCGCACGAAAAGATCCGGCCATATTTAAGAGAATATCCATTTAAAGCAGACAGAGTGGGCGTGACAATTTCATTTGGTCCTTCAGATGAATATCCCCATGACGGCTCTGTGGCTCGTGTAAGTTTAATCAAAAATAAAATACTTTATAGAGCAGCAGAAATGCGCAAAGAGATGACCGCTCCGGGAGCAGACTGCAGAGATCCAAATAATATCATTGAGTTTCCTCCGCGGGAAAGAATTGTCGAAAGGCTTGTCCCACTTTTTGAAGAGCCGTATGAAGACGCCGTAAAAATTGTCCGGGGATCATTTGAAGAAAATAAAGACAAACCTTAGCAGAGAAGATCGCTCGACTAGGTATATCTCGTCACTCATGGATTTACATTGACCATGGATTTCTAAAGCCGACATATCAAAAGGCTTGGGAGGGTCAGATCGATGATCTACAAGCAAAAACAGGATTTTATGGCAGGAGCACAAATGCACAAACTCGCTAAAATAATAATCTACCTAGTAATTACAATGACGGGGCTTCCTTTGAATGCAAAAGAAAATAAATCCTGCGAATATTTAAAATTTGTTAATGAAATAACAAAATCATTCGCTAAAGAAATGGAAAATGAATATGACCTCTATTGCATCGGAAGCGGTGGTCAAATGCCGCACGATGTTGAAGAGATGGAGGTGCTTTTTGTTGCTCATCGCAAGGCAACAATCGAAGAAACGAGAATAATGGAACTCTGTGGCATTCAAAAGCTTTTAAATAAAATCAATGCGCATGAAAAGATTAGACCATATTTAAGAGAATATCCATTTAAGGCTGACAGAGTTGATATATCGATTTCATTTCGCACTGAGAACGATGAACGTCCTCATGATGGCTCAGTAGCTCTTGTTTATTTGGCTAAAAATAGAATTATTTATAGAGCAGCAAAAATGTGCAAAGAGATGACCGATCCGGGAGCAGACTGCAGAGATCCAGATAATATCATTGAATTTCCTCCGCGGGAAATAATTGTCGAAAGGCTCGTCCCACTTTTTGATGAACCGTACGAAGACGCCGTAAAAATCGTTCAAGGAGCGGCATCCGCAGAAAATAAAGACAAACCATAGCAGAGAAGGCCGCTCGACTAGGTATATCTTGTCACTCATGGATCTACATTGACCATGGATTTCTAAAGCCGACATATCAAAAGGCTTGGGAAGGTCAGATCGATGATCTACAAGCAGAAATTGGATTTTATGGCAGGAGCACAAATGTTCAAACTCGCTAAAATAATAATCTACCTTGTAATTACAATGACGGGGCTTCCTTTGAATGCAAAAGAAAATAAATCCTGCGAATATTTAAAATTTGTTAGTGAAATAACAAATTCATTCGCCAAAGAAATGGAAAATGAATATGACCTCTATTGCATCGGAAGCGGCGGAAGCATGCCCCATGATGTTGAAGAGATAGAAGTGCTTTTTTCTGCCTGTCGCACGGCAACAATAGAGGAGACGAGAAAAATGGAAGTCTGCGGCGTTCAAAAACTTTTAAATAAAATCAATGCGCATGAAAAGATCCGGCCATATTTAAGAGAATATCCATTTAAAGTTAATAGAGTTAGTATCTCTATTTCTTTTGGCCCTTCAGATGAATTCCCTCACGATGGGTCGGTAGCTTTTGTTTATTTGGCTAAAAATAAAATATTTTACGATCGCGCAGAAATGCGCAAAGAGATGACCGATCCGGGAGCAGACTGCAGAGATCCAGATAATATCATTGAATTTCCTCCGCGGGAAAGAAATGTCGTAAGGCTCGTCGATCTTTTTGAAGAGCCCTATGAAGACGCCGTAAAAATCATTCAAGGAGAGGCATCCGCAGAAAATAAAGACAAACCATAGTAGAAGAAGTCCGCGTTTACTTTTCGCTTCTGATCTGGTGAATCGCTTCAACCATTAACATCGGATTTTTGGTCTGAATAAAGAAAGCATCGCTTAACTTTCTGCCGCCAATGAGATCTCGGTCTCCGGTTGCTTTGAGATACTGGCCTGAGCGCTTCCAGAGTTGATCTGTCAATTTTTTTAATAGAGCAGAGGGCAAGCAATCCGCTTTTCCATTAAATAATTGATCCAAAGCATCTTTTTTGATTTTGGCTTCATTAAATACGGGAATTCTCCTCAAATCGAGTGTATGGGCTGCATGAATAATGCATCGCAGGTATTTGAGATCAGGATGATCATTTTCATTCAAAACCCCTCGGTTTGACCAGAGAATGGCTTCTTTGAATAGCTCAATTTCAGAATTGTTTTTAAAGGTTTTTGATAAAATGGCAGCTTTTTTAAAATTGACTGCATCTTGCAATTCGTATTGCTTATAGAGCTCCGGATTGGCGGAGCTCGGGAATTCCTTTTGTCGGCCCGTTCTTTGAAAGGAGGCGGCCATTTCCAGTTTTGCCAAGAAGGAAGGGCCCTCTGCCTGCTGTTGAGCGACCCAATTTAAAAAGCCGTTGATGTCCGGATTTCCGCTCTCAATCCGGGTTTGTGCTAATAGATCCACGATATCTTTAGCCAAAGCTCCTTGCCTCAGTCCGTGAGCCAATCCGTGATTGAAGCGCTCAACGATGTGCCAAACGCCAT
>Ga0209777_10004013_pt1 | contig 17704 bp, 11 predicted proteins | sample FrelakmetHBP12HB_FD_187147 | JGI IMG/M metagenome (GOLD analysis project Ga0209777, IMG submission 187147) | Freshwater lake sediment microbial communities from the University of Notre Dame, USA, for methane emissions studies -HBP12 HB (SPAdes)... | ecosystem: Environmental > Aquatic >...
TCTGTTCCGTCCCAACAGGCCGTGCTGGCGGGCCTGGGCAATGGCGATCTCCAGACGCCTGATGGCCAGGGGGTACTCGGCCCGGATGTATACGATGCCGTGGGTCGATCCGATGGCATAGCCGCCGATGGCCATGCCTTCAAGCACGGTATGGGGGTCGCCCTCGATGGCGCTGCGGTCCATGAAGGCCCCGGGGTCCCCCTCGTCGGCGTTGCAGATGACGTACCTCTCCGGGCCCTTCTCCCTGGCGGTCAGCTCCCACTTGAGCCCCGTGGGAAAGCCCGCACCGCCGCGGCCGCGAAGACCGGACTTCTTGACCTCGTCGACGACCTGCTGCGGGGTCATCTCGGTCAACACCCGGGCCAGGGCCTCGTAGCCCCGCAAGGCCAGGTAATCGTCGATGTTCTCCGGATCGATGATCCCGCAGTTCCGCAGCGTGATCCGCATCTGCTTGCCGAAGAATCCCACGTCGCCGAACACGCGGAAGAAACGATTGTAGAGGTGGTCTTCCTCGACCGCCAGCCGGGCCACGGGCCTCTTCTTGACCAGGTGCTGCTCGACGATCTCGGAGACGTCCTTGTCCTTCAGACCGCCGTAGATGGTGTACCCGGGATTGACCACCATCAGCGGTCCCTTGCCGCACATGCCCAGGCAGCCGGAGATGTTGATCTTGACCCTGTCCTGCAGCCCGTGCTCTCTCAACTGCTCCAGCAGCAGGGTATGAAACCGTCCTGCCTCCTTCTTGCGGAGGCACGAGGTCCCTTCACAAACGGTGATCGCATAGTCTATAGTCACGGGACTGCCTTTCTAGCCGATAACCCATTCTTCGATGACCTGTCCGCCCTTGAGATGTCTCTCAACGATGTCCATGGCCCGTTGCCTGTCGATCCGGCCGTACCGGACCGGGATCTTCCCGGCCTCGACGACCTCCACGGTCGGCTCCAGGTTGCAGCGGCCTGCGCAGCCCTTCTGGCTCAGGTACACGTCCGTCAGGCCGCCCCGGCTGATCGCCTCTCGGAAGACCTCCATGACCTCCTTGGACCCCGCGGCGATCTCGCAACTGGCCATGCCCACATAGACCCGCTTGGTGGAGAGGTATCCCTTGCTGATGATGCGGCTGACCGCCTCAGCCCGCTTTTTCTTGATGGTCTCCAACGCATTCGCCACTGTCCGGCCCTCGTTCAATCTGAAAGATAAACGCATTGCCCTTTTCTCTGGGTTCGACCCAGATCCGCCCACCGTGGGCCTCCAGAATCTGCTTGGTGATATACAGGCCCAGGCCCGTGCCTTTGACCTTCTTGGTCAGGTCGTTGTCCAGCCTGGAGAACTTCTTGAAGAGCCTCGCCCTGTCCTGCTCAGTCATGGGCGTAGACTCATTGTAGACCTCCACCTCGACCTGATCACCCTCCTGGCGGGAGGCGATCGTAATCTGCCCCCCATCCGGCGTGTATTTGATGGCGTTGCTGACCAGGTTGTTGGCCACGATCCGCATCAGGTCCAGGTCCGCATGGACGCGGACCGCAGGCTCCACGTCATGGGTGATCCTCAATTGCCTCCGGGAGGCCATGGAGGCCAGGGCATCCAGGGAGATCTCGAAGACGTCCTTGCGGAGCAGGATCGGCGTCTTGTGAAGCGACAACTCCCCTCGCTCGATCCGGCCCAGGCTCAGGAACTTCTGCACCACGCCCGTCAGGTAGTCCAGGTTCCGGGCAATGGAATCCACGGCCTTCTGCTGCTTGAAGTTGATCATGCCCAGGTATCCATCCCGGACCGAATAGACGTTCATCACGGCAGAGGCCAGTATCCCCTTGAGCTCATGGGCCACGAATCCGAGCAGGTCCACGTAGCTCTTGTTGGCGGCCAGGAGCTTCTCATTGGAGATCCGCAGACTCTCTTCTCTCTCCTTGAGCCCGACCGACATGGCGTTGAAGGCCTCGGCCAGGCTGTTGATGTCCTTGACCGATGTATGGACGTTCACCTTGTAGCCCCAGTCGCCCGATGCCAGGCACTCCGTACCCCGGACCACCTCGGTCAACGGCCTGGAGATGCTGACCGCCAGGACCAGGGAGAGAACCACCCCCAAAAGGGTCGCCCCCCCCACGATCATCAGAAACAGCCACAGTATCCGGGCCGCCATGTCGTTGAACGGCTGCTCCAGGATCCCCACGTAGAGGATGCCAATGACCCGGCCGTGCATATCGCGGATCGGCTCATAGGCGGTCTTATACCAGTTGGTCACCACGAAGGCCCTGTCACGCCAGATCCCGCCGTTCTCAACCACGGCCTTGTAGACCTGGGCCGAAACCCGTGTGCCCAGGGCCCGCTGGCCCGACTCGTCCAGGACGTTGGTGGCGATCCGGACATCGTCCTGGAACACCGTCACGGTCCCCACCGGCTTCGACTTGTAGTTGTCGTTGCCGAAGACCAGGGTGCGTATCCGATCCACGAACTCGAAGTCCCGATTGATGATCCGGCCTCCGTACACCACGGCGGCCACGCGGCCCTGGGCGTCCAGGACCGGCACCGCGTATTCCTTGGCCATGACCGAGTCCAGGCCTTTCACGTCCGAAGGCCTGGCCCTTGGCGTGTCCTTGACCTCGATCAGCCGGCCCTGGGCGAGGCTCGGGTCGATCCTCGCCAGCTCCTGCTGGGAGATGATCCGCGTGCCGCCGGAAGGCCTGCGATGCTCCATCGCCGACTGGGCGATCTCACTCGACACCGACCCCAGATCCGGGCCCTCTACTCGCACCAGGTAGTGCACGTTGAGGTGCTGCCTCAGCCTCCGCATGTCGGTCTGGCCTTGGATATCCACGAGGCGGAAACCCTCACCGATCCGCTCGATCTCGCCGGCATAAAACGACCGAGCCGCCTCCAGGGCCTGGCCCACCTCCGCATCGACCCGGCCCATGATCTCCCTCTGGATGACGTAGTAGCCCAACAGGGCAATCAGGGACGACAGCACGAGGATGACCCCGATAAAGGACCCAAGAAGCCTTGTTTTCAAGGATATGGCCTTCATCTACTGCCCTCGGGTCTTCTCCACGGCGTTGACGAAATAGATGATATTTTCGATCTCGTTAACCAGATTGACGTTGTTGATGACACAGCCTTCCGGCCCCTTCAGACAGATGGGGGCGAAATTCAGGATACCCTTGATCCCGGCCGATATCATCAGCTCCATTGCCTGCTGTGCTGCAAAGTCCGGGACCGCAATGATCCCCAACTCGATCTTGTGACCACGAATATACCCCCCTAGCCCTTCGAGTGGAAGGACCGGCACATCTGCCTCTACGCAAAGCTTCGTTGGATCAATGTCAAACCCAGCCTCGATCTTGATACCACTGGCCTGGAACCCAGGATAACCCAAGAGAGCCTTACCTAGATTTCCAATCCCAACCAAGACAAATTTGTGCATCTTGTCCTTACCCAGGACCTTGTTGATCTGTTCGATCAATTCGTCGACCTTGTAGCCCCCCCTGCGGTTGCCCGTGATTCCAAAGATGGAGAAGTCCTTGCGGACCTGCGTGGCGGTCACGCCTGCAGCATCCGCAAGATTCTCAGAAAACACCCGGACGAAATTAAGCGACTTGAGCCTCAGCAGCGCGTTCTTGTAACGCGACAACCGAATGATGCATCCCCGATTCGTCATCATCAACCAACTCTACCCTATAATCGGCCAGCAGTGGACGATTCTTCATTATGTGGACCATATAGAAACGGCAGGAAGGCTCAACTACACAGTAGATAGTAGCACATAATACGACCGAGTCAACTATCTGTTGTGATTTTTTTCACTTTATCCCACACCAGACCGTATCGACCTCACGACTTTCGATCGAGTCGCCGGTAGCTGATGGCCTCTGCCAGGCCTTCAGTAGTGATTCGATCACTGCCGTCGAGGTCCGCAATGGTCCGGGCCACCTTGCAGATCTTGTCATGGGCCCTGGCCGACAGTCCAAACTCCTGCATGGCGTGTTTGAGCATCATCTCGCCGGCAGAATCCAAGGCACAGTACTTTTCCACCTCCCGGTGGGCCATCACTGCATTGGTCTTCACCGAGCCGTCGCCAAACCGTCCGGACTGGATCGACCTGGCCTTCATCACAATGGCCCGCAGCATGGCGGAGGTCGTCTGATCGGACGTCGATCGGAGCTTGGCAAAGGTCATGGCAGGCACCTCGATGTGGATGTCCATCCGGTCCATCAGAGGCCCGGAGACCTTCGATAGGTATCGCTCGATCTGGTTGGGCGTGCACCGGCACCGCCTGGTCTGCGAGCCGTAGTAACCGCACGGGCAGGGATTCAACGACGCAATGCACATGAACCTGGCCGGGTAGGTGATCGTTCGCTTGGCCCTGGCTACAGTGACCGTTCCATCCTCCAGCGGCTGGCGGATCATCTCCAACACGTGGCGTGGGAACTCGGCAAACTCATCCAGAAACAGGATGCCATGATGGGCCAGAGACAGCTCCCCTGCCCTGGCATTGGGACCGCCTCCGATCAAGGCAGGCCCGCTGGCGGTGTGATGGGGCATGCGGAACGGCCTGGTGGCCAGCAGGGACTTGCCCCTTCCGAGCAGACCCATGGAGGAGTAGATCCGCGTGGTCTCCAGGGATTCGGCCAGACTCAGCGGCGGCAGGATCGTGGCCAGGCGCTGGGCCAGCATGGTCTTGCCCGTGCCCGGCGGGCCGATCATCAGGACGTTGTGCCCCCCTGCTGCGGCCACGGTCAGGGCACGCTTGGCACTATCCTGACCCTTGACGTCCGCAAAGTCCACGTCATAGCGGCTCTCCACGCTGAACACGTCGTTGACGTCCACCGTCCTGGAGTCCTGTGGCAACTGCCCGGACAAGAACCCAACCGTCTGGGCCAGCGAACCGACCCCGTAGACCTCGATGCCCTGCACCACCGCCGCCTCAGTGGCGTTGTCCATGGGCACGATCAGACCCTTGAATCCCCGGTCCTTGGCCGTCATCGCCATGCTCAGGGCCCCATTGACCGGCCGAACCCTGCCGTCCAGGGCCAGCTCCCCTACCACCACGTAGTCCCTGAGCCTCTCGCTCCGCAGGCATCCGGACCCTGTCAACATACCCAGGGCGATGGGCAGATCAAAGGCAGGACCTTCCTTCTTGATGTCTGCAGGGGCCAGGTTCACCAGGGATTGGGTCTTGGGATACGGATACCCGGAGTTGACGATCGCGCTTCGGACTCGCTCGGTGCTCTCCTTGACCGCCGCATCCGGAAGGCCCACGATGACGGTCTTCTCGAACCCGCCCCGGGCTACGTCCACCTCCACCTCACACAACACCCCATCAATCCCCTCCAAGGTCACGCTGTGCAGTCTGGCCAACATAGCCTTTCCTTTCTCTTGGGAATGAGAAGGCGCATTGTAGGCAGGCGGACCTCGACGTGCAACAGGATTCGCTACCTGACCAGGGCAATGCCCAGACGAAGGGCCTGGGTCCGCTCTCGGTAGTTGAGCAGGCTCTCCGCCAGGCCGTCGACGTACTGGACCAGCAGGTACACATCCAGATTGCCGGCGAGCAATCGATGCAGTGGATAGGTCAGGTCCAGTTGCGTTGAGGCGCCCCTCTTGCCCCACCGCAGGTGCGACCCCGCCACCAGACTGTCGGCCTTTCCGAGCTTCACCTCCAGATCGAAGTAGCCCCTGTAGTCACTGAGGTCGGGATTGCCAACCGGATCATTGTCCAAGTAGGCCCACAACTTGGGCGAGATCAGCAGTCCCAGCTTGCTGGCCTCGTCGTAGAAGACACACGTCGGTTTGACATAGGCGAAGTTCGTGCTCCGTGAGGCATCTCCGTCGCGGCCGTTGGACTCGTGCTGCAGGCCGGATTGCACGAAGAACCCCTTGGCATAGGGAATCCCGGAGATGTTCGTGGACAGGAAGTGGATCTCGGGCTTGTAGCTGGTGTCCTCAAACGGCGCAGAGGCCGCTTTCAGGTCCCAGAAGGAGGTCTGGGTGTAGCCGAAGTAAAGCCCGGTGACCCAGGGAAGGCGGCGGGCCAGGGAGCCGTCTTCGCTGAACAGTCGGTACTTGAGACTGACCTGGAACTTGCTGTACTTGGGGTCGGCACCAACGAGGAAGTACATCGGCTCATACGACTCCAGGTTGGGCAGGTAGGGCTGATAGAGCCTCTTCATGGACTCTGCCGTAGGGTAGAACGTCGATGGAACCCCCGGTGTGCTGGCGGCCTCCTTTTCCCGGCCAGCCTGCGGGGATGAGTTGGGCGGAGCAATGGGCGTTTCCGTACTACCGGCCAGGGCCGTCGCACCAGCCACCCACATGACCAAGAGGGGTAGTGTTGTCATAGCCATATCCTTTACGATAGCTGAGGAACGTGGAAGGAATCCCCATTGCCTGTCCACCATTCATTATCCACTATTCACCATTCACCATACACTACCCAGTGGACTTGGCCTCCAGGGTCAGGTCGCAGAACAAGCCCGCCTGGTACTTGTGGAAGGCCAGGGACGCCACCATGACCGCATTGTCCGTGCAGTACCTCTTGGGTGCGACCATCAGCCTTCGTGGAGGCCGTGACTGGTCGCACATCCGCTGCACGGCCTCGCGTAGGGCGGTGTTGGCGGCCACCCCGCCGCCGAGCAGGACGGTCTTTGCGCCCGCCCGGTCCGCTGCCCGCCGGGTCTTCTCCACCAGGACCTCTACCACGGCCGCCTGAAAGGATGCGGCGACGTCCGCGATCTCCTGGCCGGTCATGGAGTCGATCCGATTCTCGCCCTTCATATCCTGACCCCGGCAGTGGTAGAGCACCGCGGTCTTGAGGCCGCTAAAGGAGAAATCCAGGGACTCCCGGCCCAGCAGGGTCCGCGGGAACGCAACGGCCTTGGGATTGCCGGATCGCGCCGCCTTCTCGATGCTGGGTCCGCCAGGATAGGACAGGTTCAGGAGGGTGGCCACCTTGTCGAATGCCTCGCCTGCTGCGTCGTCGATCGTCGTGCCCAGGAGCTTCAGGTCCAGCGGCGACTGACAATCGTACAGGCAGGTGTGTCCGCCCGAGACCACCAGGGCGACCGCAGGCAAAGACAGGTCCTGCTCCTCCAGCATCGCCGATTGGAGGTGCGCATGGAGGTGGTTGATCGCGATCAGGGGCTTGGCCCACATGAATGCCAGGGTCTTGGCAGCCGTGACTCCGACCATCAGGGCAATGGTCAGGCCAGGCTGGTTGGCCACTGCAATGGCATCCAGGTCGCCCCTGCCGGCCCCTGCCTGGGCCAGGGCCTCGGCAATGACCGGGTACAGGTTCTCGATGTGGGCACGCGAGGCGATCTCCGGCACCACGCCGCCGTACTTCTCGTGCAATTGGACTGAAGACGCGACCACGGACGAGCGGACCACGTGACCATCGGTGACCACAGCAGCGGCCGTCTCGTCGCAACTGGTCTCAATGCCCAGGATGTGGATGGGTCTGTCTGCCATCGGCTGGGACATCGTAACCGGCACGACCGCGCGTGTCAAACGGCTGGGCGGGAAGCGGGCAAGCCGGTGTTCGGTTTTCGGTATTCGGTATTCGCGAACAGCGAGCATGGCGAGCTCCCGAAAAGGGAGCGTAGCTCCCGCCCGAACACCGAATAGCCGGGTGGGCCTCAGCCCATGCGGAGACCTACCGACCGTGGCCAGTGACGGACTTCGGCTTGGCAGGTGGATCCTTGACCAACAGCGAGCCCCTGACACAGGGAAGGCACAAGATTGCATCTACTTCGACGCCTAGTCCCCGTCAAGCAGGTCCGGGCGCCACTGGCGGGTGCGTTCCAGTGACTGTTCGTGGCGCCACGCCGCTATCTTGGCGTGGTTGCCGCTCAGGAGGATCTCAGGGACCTGCATGCCCCTGAAGACCTCGGGCCTGGTGTACTGCGGGTACTCCAGGAGGCCGTCGCTGAAGGACTCCTCCCTGGTCGAATCGTCGTCGCCCAGTGCACCAGGGAGCAGACGCACGACTGCGTCGATCACGACCATGACTGCCAGCTCCCCGCCGCTGAGCACGTAGTCGCCTATGGAGATGGGCTCTGCGCTCAGACCGGTCCGGATCCGTTCGTCGAAGCCCTCGTAGCGGCCTGCGATCAGGATCAGGCGTTTCTCGGTACTCAGTTGGCGGGCCTTGGCCTGGTCGAACCGCGGCCCTTGCGGGGTCAGGAGGATCACCCTCGCCTCGTCAGGTGACTGGGCCCGGACCTGGTCAAAGCATGAAAACAAGGGGCCGGGCATCATGACCATGCCCGGCCCGCCGCCGTATGGCTTGTCGTCTACCTTGTGGTAGTTGTCCGTCGCAAAGTTGCGGATGTTGGTCAGGACGATCTGCACCAAGCCGCTGTCGCGGGCCCGTCCGAGGATGGACCCAGCCAGCGGCGATTCGAACATCTCCGGAAAGAGCGTCAGGACATCGATCCGCATGGGGGCAAAGACCGGGTTAAATGGTGGAATGTTAAATGGTTAAATGGTTGGGGTAGTGATCCGACTGCCCATTTAACCTTTTAACTATTTAACTATTTAACTCCAGTTAGTCGCCTACCGCGACTAACTGGCTGGCTTTGCCTCCTCTGCCTTCTTTGCCTCCGCTGCCTTCTTGGCTTCCTCTCTCTTCTTGGCTTCCGCTTTCTTCTTCTCTTCCTGTGCCTTCTTGGCTTCCTCGCTGGCGGCCTTGGCAGCCTCCCTCTCGGCCTTGGTGAAGGGCAGGCCCTTCTTGCGGGCAATGACCCTGGCCTTGGCGCGGCGAGTGGTTCTCTCCTCGGCCACGGCGTTCTTGATGCCCTGTCTGAGCAGAATCTGGGAGACGGTGTCACTGGGTACTGCGCCCTTGCCCAACCAGTACAGGACCCGCTCCTTGTCGATCACCAGTTGCTTGGATTGGTCCTTCTCGATCGGGTCATAGTGGCCGAGCTTCTCCAGGATCCTGCCGTCCCGCGGGGTGCGAGACTCGACTGCGTTGATCCGGAAGAACGGCCGGTGCCGTCTGCCAATCCTTGCCAATCTCAACTTCACTGCCATGGTCTTCTCCTGATAAGGGTATCGTTAATTTCCGTGACCTGCCCTGTGCGGATCACGAAACACGTTTACAGTATAAGGCATAGCCATTGACGAAGATCGCCAGGTTGGCCGGGTCTACCTCGGCGTCCGCGGCGATCCGCTGGATCTGCTGGTCTGTCAGGGCCGCGGCCGCAGCCTTTTCCCGGGCCGTCATGATGGCCACCGCCCGCTTCAGCTCCTTCAGCTCATCGGTCGTAGGGGACGCCAGCATGCCCAGATCCGACGCCCCGTCCACGCCCTCGAATTGGCGGCGGATCATCTGGCCGTAGGCGTCGCCCACGAAGCGGGCGACCGTGTCCAGGTACTGCTCGATGGTCACATTCTGTTCTATCGTCGCCTCTTCTTGGCCTTTCTGGGGATAATGCGTTTGCGCTGCGACCGCTGCTTGATCTTGCGGCCCGACTGGACCGCAGCGCTGAGGGCCTCAACGTTCATCCCGCCCGAGAACAGGCTCCGCAGGCCCCCGGAGCTGCCGCCACTGAGGGCCTTGATCATGTCACGGCTGCGGACAAAGGTCTTGACCAGGGTGGAGACGTCGTGAGGCTGTACGCCGGCCCCGGTCGCTATACGGCGGCGACGGGACCCATCGATGAGGTCGGGGTTACGCCGCTCCTGCAGCGTCATGGAGTAGACAATGGCCTCCATCTGATCCATCTCACCGCCATCCAGGTCCATGTCCTTGAGCTGGCCGCCCATGCCGGGCAGCATCTTCAGCATCTCCGCCATGCCGCCCATCTTCTTGAGGGCGCTCATCTGTTTGAGGAAGTCATCGAAGCCGAAGGTGCCCTTGACCATCTTCTGCTGCATCTTGACGGTCTCTTCGGCCTGGAAGTGCTCCTGGGCCTTCTCCACCAGGCTGACCACGTCGCCCATGCCCAGGATACGACCGGCCATGCGGTCGGGATGGAACTCCTCGATCTTGTCGAGCTTCTCCCCCACGCCGATGAACTTGATGGGCTTGCCGGTCACCGCCTTGACGGAAAGGGCTGCGCCGCCACGGGCGTCACCGTCGAGCTTGGTCAGGATCACGCCGTCCAGCTCCAGCCGATCGTTGAACTCCTTGGCCGAGTTGACCGCGTCCTGGCCGGTCATGGCGTCGCAGACCAGATAGATCTGGTGCGGCGTGACGGCCTTGGCCACGTCCTGCAGTTCGGTCATCAGGGCGTCGTCCACGTGCAGACGCCCGGCCGTGTCCAGGACCACCACGTCAAAGCCCTTCTCCTTGGCGGCCCTCACCGCGTTTCGGGCCACGCCCACCGGGTCCTTGCTGTCTTCGGAGTAGACCTCGATCTCGGTCTGCTGGCCCAGGACCTTCAACTGGTCCACGGCCGCCGGTCTCTGCAGGTCGTCCGCCACCAGCAGCGGGTGCCTGCCCTTGGAGACCAGGTACTTGCCCAGCTTGGCCGCGGTGGTGGTCTTGCCGCACCCCTGGAGACCGGCCAGCATGATAACCGTGGGACCTGGAGAGACGAAGTAGATCCGCGTGTCCACCGGTCCCATGAGCTTGACCAGTTCGTCGTGCACGATCTTGACCATCACCTGGCCCGGGTGGAGGCTCTTGAGCACCTCCTGGCCTATGGCGGCGTCCTGGACGTCCTTGCAGAACTTCTTGACGATGTGGTAGTTGACGTCCGCCTCCAGCAGGGCCTTGCGGACCTCGTGCATGGCGTCCGAGACGTTGGCCTCGGTGATGCGGCCGCGGCCCGACAGGGACCTGAAGACCGAGTTGAATTTTTCGGTTAGCGAGTCAAACACGGCGTCCTCAACTCTATCTCCCAATGGACAGGGATAGGCGTCCAAAAAGGAAAGTCGTGATTGTAAAGGGCTTAGGGGGCCCTTGCAAGCGTAAAATGGCCTGCGAACCGTCCGGAACTGAATTGACGCCTGCGCGTCCCGGACCTAGAATACGTGTCTTTATGAATTCCCTGTTTTGAGGACCGGCCCCATGTCCCAGACCGACAAAGGGTATAGTCACACGCTCAACCTGCCGCAGACCGCCTTCGCCATGAAGGCGGGCCTGGTCGAGCGAGAGCCTGTCATGCGCCAGCACTGGGCCCAGATGGACCTCTACGGCCGCATCCGCAAGGCCCGGCAGGGCTGCCCTCTGTACGTCCTGCACGACGGCCCGCCCTATGCCAACGGCAACATCCACATGGGCCACGTGATCAACAAGGTCCTCAAGGACTTCGTGGTCAAGTACAAGAGCATGACGGGCTTCGACGCCCCCTATGTGCCGGGCTGGGATTGCCACGGGCTGCCCATCGAGTCCAAGGTCGTCACCGACCTGGGCTCTAGGGCCGCAGGCATGGACAAGCCCGCCATCCGCACCGCCTGCAAGGAATACGCCGCCCGGTTTGTCGAGCTCCAGAGCCAGCAGTTCCAGCAGCTCGGGATCCTGGGCCAGTTCGACAGGCCCTACCTGACCTTCGATCCACGGTATGAGGCCAACATCCTCGAGGTCTTCGCGGAGTTGGTGGACAAGGGCCTGGTCTACAAGCAGCTCAAGCCCATCCACTGGTCCGTGGGGTGCCAGACCGCCCTGGCCGAGGCGGAGCTGGAGTACAAGGACATCGCCTCACCGAGCATCTTCGTCAATTTCCCGGCAGCAGAGCAGGCCGTCGCGAGATTGGTCGACCTGGGCCTGATCGACAAGGCCGACGCCGAGCAGGCCAAGGTCTGCCTGATGATCTGGACCACCACGCCCTGGACCCTGGCCGCCAATCTGGCCGTGGCCGTGCATCCTCACCTGGAGTATGCGGCCATCCGGTACGAGAGGGCAGGCCAGGCGTACGTCTCCGTGGTGGGCGTCGACAGGGTGCAGGCCGTGATCGCAGCAGGCGGCCTCCAGGCCGGCTCCTATGCCGTCAGCCCCAAGACCGTCAAGGGCCGCGACCTGGAAGGCCTTCGGTATAGCCATCCCTTTGTGACCACCAACCCCACGGACAAGGACGCCTACAAGGTGATCCTGGCCGAGTACGTCACCACGGAGGACGGCACCGGCCTGGTCCACATCGCGCCCGGGCACGGCCTGGAGGACTACGCCTCCGGTATGCACTACGGCCTGGCCGTGTACTCGCCGGTCAAGGACAACGGCTGCTACGACGACACGGTGCCCGAGTGGCTGCGGGGACAGAACGTCCTGAAGGTGGACAAGGTGGTGAACGACCATCTCAAGCAGATAGGCCTAATGTTCCATGAAGGCAAGATCACCCACAGCTACCCCCACTGCTGGCGAAGTAGGGGACCGGTGATCTTCCGAGCCACGGAGCAGTGGTTCGTCAGCGTGGATCGCAAGCTCCCCGGGCTGGACAAGAGCCTGCGAGAGCTGGCGTTGGAGCAGACCCCGAAGGTCCGCTGGATCCCGGGCTGGGGCCAGAAGCGGCTCGAAGGCATGCTGGAATCCAGGCCCGACTGGTGCCTCAGCCGCCAGCGGAGCTGGGGACTTCCCATCCCGGTGTTCATCAACCCGGAGGGAAGGCCCCTGCTCACCAGGCAATCGGTCCTGGCGGTCGCAAGGCACGTGGCCCAGCACGGCTCGGACAGTTGGTTCAGGCACACGCCTCGCCAGATCCTCGGCGACGACTTCCCCCTGCCCGATGGTTTCGATTGGGATCATCTCCAGAAGGAGCAGAACATCTTCGACGTGTGGTTTGAGGCGGGTTGCAGTTGGTACAGCGTGGCCGTCAAGGACGCCCGATGGCCCATGCCCGTGGACCTCTACCTGGAAGGCTCGGACCAGCATCGGGGGTGGTTCCAGTTGTCGTTATTGCCGGCCCTGGGCGTCATGGCACAGGCCCCGTTCAAGGCGGTGCTGACCCACGGCTTCACGGTCGACGAACAGGGCATGAAGCAGTCCAAGTCCCTGGGCAACTACGTGGACGCCCAGAAGGAGGTCGCCAGGTTCGGGGCGGACGTCCTTCGTCTATGGGTCGCCAGCGTCAACTCCCAGGAGGACGTCCGCTGCACCCACGAGATCATTGGCCGCACCCAGGACGCCTATCGGAAGATCCGCAACACCCTGCGGTATCTGCTGGGCAGCACCCACGATTTCGATCCGAAGAAGGACGCCGTGCCCTACAGCGAGATGTTCGCGATCGACAGATGGGCGATGCAGGAACTCCAGAAGCTCATCGCCGAGGTCACGGAGGCCTACGACGACTTCGTCTTCCACCGGGTCTTCTCCCTGCTCTACAACTTCTGCTCGATCCAGATGAGCAGCCTCTACATGGACGTGCTCAAGGACCGGATGTACTGCGATGCCAAGGCGAGTCTCTCTCGGCGGAGCGCCCAGACCGCGATGTACCAGATCCTGGATGCCCTGGTGCGGATGCTCGCCCCGATCCTGGCCTACACGGCGGACGAGGCATGGGCTGCCATGCCTCACAAGTCCCAGGACGTCGACAGCGTGCACCTGGCCGGCCTGCCGAAGGTGGATACGCCCCACCTCCTGGAGCCGAAGTGGCACAAGCTGATGGCCCTCCGCGATCAGGTGCTTCTGGCCCTGGAAGGTCTGCGCCAGGGCAAGGAGATCGCGAGCAACCAGGAGGCCTCGGTCCAGATGCAGGCCACGGACGACGACGCCGCGGTAGTCGAGCGGTTCGGCGTCTCTCAGTTCGCGGCCCTGTGCATCGTCAGTGACGTCCGTGTTGAGAAGGGGCACCCCCTGACCTCGGTGACGGCCCGCAAGAGCGAGCACGCCAAGTGCCAGCGGTGCTGGAATTACTGGCCCAGCGTGGGCACGAATGCCCAGCATCCGGACCTGTGCGAGCGGTGTGCCTGCGTCGTGAGCGAGGCACGCGAGTAGGAAGGTAGTAGGGCGAGAAGGTAGGAAGGTAAGTGGGAAGCGGGAAGCGGGAAGGTAAGAAGGTAAGAAGGTAAGAGGGTAGGAGGATAGGAGGGAAGAGGTGGGCGGGAAGAGGGAAGGACCGTCGGACTGTCCGACGGTATGGTGGCGTAAGCCACCACGGTCTTACGGTGGCACCGACGGTCCCGTCAGCGTTGAAGCTCATCCAGCAGTTGTTGAGCCTCGGTCAGGTCCTGGGGAGAGAGGCCGCCAATGCGGCCTTGAAGATCCAATGCCTCTTTGAGGAGCTTGACGGCGTCGCCTTTGCGATTCAGCTTGGCGCAGGCCCTGGCCATATGGAAGCGCGATCCAGCGCCGGCAGGGACGCCCGCCGGATAGAGCTGAACGCACCGGGTGAGGTCTTCCACGGCCTTGTCGAACCGGCCCAACCGATAGGCGGCTACACCCCGGGTGTCCAGAAGGTCCAGATAATCGGGGGCGATCTCAAGACCCCGGTTGGCCAAGTCCAACGCCTCTTGGGCGTTGGACTGCTCCTCGCAGAGGATCCATGCCAGGTTGTTCATGGCGATCACGTTCCGACGGTCAAGATCCACTATCTTCCGATAGACCTCTGCTGCCTCAGCGAGGCGGCCGCTCTTCTGGTCGACCTGAGCCAGCAGCCCCAGGACCCTCAGGGAGTCCGGCTGCCGCGCCAGCACGTCGCGGAGCACCTGTTCGGCGAGGCGCTGGGCCTGGGGATCAGACAGACTGCTCAGCTCCGCGGCAACGGTCATGGGGGCAACCACGTCCTCCGGATGTCCCTTGATCCACTCGGCAACCCGGGCCCTCACATCGTCCCACCGTTGCTCTTCCCTCAACAGCCGGGCCTGCGAGAACAGGACCTCCGCCTCATCCGGCGAGGACTTGACCAACTGCTCCAACAGGGTCTGGGCGCCCGCCTTGTCTCCCTGTCGATACAACGCCATCACCAGGACGGTCTGACATCGCAGGCGATCGGACGGGCTGCAGACCGCCACCTGCCTCTGCAGCAGGGCTACGGCCTTGTCCGGCTCCCCGGAACTGATGTGGGCCCCGGCCAGGGCCAGGACCACGGCCGTATCGTTGGGATCCAGTTCGCGAAGGCCCTTGAGCGTCTGGATGGCCAGAAGGGGCGACCTCGAGGCCTCGGCCCTCGCCTTCAACAGCAGCAACGTCCGGTCGTTGGGATTGTGGGCCAGTCCCCGCACTGCCACGTCCAGGGCCCTGCCCGCATCGGCCTGACTGAGCAACAAGTCCCCCCACATCGCCCAGGCAGCACGGGCCTTGGGCCAATTCGAGGTCAGGCGCTGGAGACGCTGTTCGGCCTCCGCGAGGGAGGGCGCCACGGCTTCCTCCATCAGCAACCGGACCTTGATAAGCTGCATGTCCACGTCCTCCGGCCAGGATTGCAGGGCCTTGTCCAGCATGGCTCCCGCCTGCGTCGCCCGCTTGGCGTCTTGAGAGGTCAGGAACAGAGGGATGGCCACCTTCTGGATGGCCGCGCTGTTCGGGTCCAGGGCCAAGGCCCGGTCCATGTCGGCCATGGCCTCGGCCACCTTCCCCTGGCCCCTGTAGAAGTCGCTGCGAGCAACCCACACCTCCGGATTGTGGGACTCCAGTTCGACGGCCTTGCTGAAGTCCTGGGCCGCAGCGTCGGCCCGCCCCGCCGCCGATAAGGCACGACCTCGCAAGAGGCAACTGGCCGCGTCGTGACGCCGGGCGACCAGGTCGTCACAGACCCGCATGGCCTCCTGAGGCCGCCGTTGCCGAAGGTAAGACCGGACCCGGGTGGAGGCAATGGGCAACGAGTTCGGGTCGAGCTTCTGGATCTGGCCGAGCAACCGATCGGCCTCATTGAACTTGCCCTGCTGGATCTTGAGCACCGCCAGAGACAGCCCGATCCGCGGGTTGTTGGGGTCGCGGCTCCAGACCTGCTCCACAATATCGCTGGCCTGGCCGAACTCGCCCTGTCCCACGTAGCTCTGCAACTGCAGCTCCCGCAGGGCGGGGTGCGTGGGCATGCGACCGGCGGCCTGTTGAAGGATCTTGTCGGCCTGCTCATACTCCTTGGCCCTGTACAGGGCAGAGACCATGGGGACGATGATCGTCAGATCGTCCGGCGATCGATCCAGGGCCTCCCGGTACGTGGTCATCGCCAATTGCATCTCCCCTGCCCGCTCGTACGCAGCAGCCAGCAGCTTCCGGCTCTCCTGCTCGCCCGGGTTGGCCGACAGATTGTCCTTCAGAAGGCTGACCAGTTGCGAGTGGTTTCGGGCGAAATCCTGCGCAGCGAACCAGACCCTTGCCTGCTCATATCTCCACTGCCAGCCAGCCTCGCCCTCCAGAGTCTTGATCTGGTCAACGAGCTTCTGTGCCCGGCTCGTGTCCGAGAGGACCTTCGGGTAGTCCAGCAACCGTTTCTTGGGCCAGATCGCGTCCGGCTGCTTTCTCTCCACGTCCTCCAGAAACGCGAGGGCCTCGTCGGTCCTGGCCCACCGGTCGTACGCCGCACACAACAGAAGGCCCAGGTCCCGCTGGGCGACGGCACCTCCCATATGGCTCAAGGCCTGCTTGATGACCGCCTCACATCGGGTGTGGTCTGCCTGATCGAGCAGAAGAAGGGCCAGTATCCGGACCGGTTCTGCCGCGTCGGGGAACTGCGTGATCGCCCCCTCCAGGGTCCGGATCGCCTCCTGGGTGTTGCCCCCAGTCACCGATACCTCGGCCGATGTCAAGGCCATACGCAGCTTCTCGGCGGCGTCCGCCGGAGTGATGCGAGCCAGCAGTTCCTTGGCCGCCTCCGTGTCGCCCCTCTTCAGGGCCACCTGGACTCGGAGGAAACGCGGGACATTGCCCGCACCCGCCTGGCTCTCCCAGGTGGTCAGTTGTTGATCGATGCTCGCCCAGCCGGGATCGGTCCCTTTGGCCCCCTGCCCGGCGAGCATGTAGATCTGCGATTCAATGTCCGTCACCCTGGCCTCCGCGTTGTCAGGCGCCTCTTTCGCCACCGCCTGGGCATATTGGCGGGCGCCTGCCCAATCCCCCATCCGGGCCAGGTGTCTGGCCATGGCCAACCGGCAGGCCAGCACGCGGGGGTAGTCCGAGCAGGCGGTCTGCAACTGGGCCAGGGCCGATTGCAGGTCACCGGCCTGAGTATAGGCAGTAGCCAGCAAGAGGCGCACCTGAGGGGACTTGTAGCCCAACGACATGGCCCGTTGCCAGGCCTTGATGGCTTCCGCGGGACGCTCTTGCCGCTGCCAGAGTCGCCCCTCCAGGAACGCCGTCACAGGCGGCATCAAGTCCTTCTCCCGCAGCTTGGCAATACACTGGGATGCCTGATCCAGTTGGCCGGACTCGATGAACAGCTCCGCGGCCGCAGGCATGAAGTCCCAAGATCGACCCCCGAGGGCGTCCAGTCCCTTCTGAGCAACCTCCGCCTGTAGCGATGGCTGGGATTCCGGGCGCAGGGCCAGTGCCGCCCACGTCTGCCACAGGGCCAGACTCGCTGGAGCCGTCTTGGACAGGGCCTCCAGGTGCGGTTGGGCCTTGTCCAGACGACCCGCCAGGATCCACTGCTGGGCCAAGCGGATTCGCACGTCGTTGTCCGATAGAGCCAGTGACTCGGCGGCCTCCAGGTCTGCCATCGCCTTGGGGGACTCGCCTTTGCGCAGAGAGAAGCCGGCTCGCACGATCAACGCCAAGGCCGAGGATGGGTTCTTCACAACCGCCAGGTCGTACCAGTAGGCAGCCTCATGAGCCACGGTCTCAGGACGCTGCTCTGCCAGACTGCCCAGGGCCTCGTAGGCGGGGACATGCTCG
>Ga0209777_10004014_pt1 | contig 17704 bp, 19 predicted proteins | sample FrelakmetHBP12HB_FD_187147 | JGI IMG/M metagenome (GOLD analysis project Ga0209777, IMG submission 187147) | Freshwater lake sediment microbial communities from the University of Notre Dame, USA, for methane emissions studies -HBP12 HB (SPAdes)... | ecosystem: Environmental > Aquatic >...
TTGATCTGAGCCGAGTGGTCCACAAGAATTTTTGCAAGTCGTTCAACACGAGGATCAGCCAAAAGAGACTCCTTCTACAATATAAATATAACAAGCAGTAAACAAATTATATCAGTTATGAATACCAAGCTAATTGCAAAATTGGTGGCTCTCCGGGAATTCCCGTGATGAAGAGGGAAATTGACAAATGGGTATCACCCTTTTCCACTCAAGATTTCCAGCATTTTTGGGTGCAGACCGGGCGGGGCTGCCAGCAAGGAACAGGGCGGTGCAAGATATTCATCTCGCCCGTCCAGATTGGTGACAATCGCCCCGGCCTCGGCGGCGATCAGCCCTCCGGCGGCCAAATCCCAGGGCTTGAGAGACAATTCCCAGTAACCCTCGAAACGACCGGCGGCCACGTAACACAGATCCAGGGCAGCCGAGCCGAGGCGACGGACACCCTGTGTCATTCTAGTAAAACGGCCAAAGTAATCGAGATTGTTTTTCGGCGTGGACCAGATGTCGTATGGAAAACCGGTGACGAGCAAGCTGCGCTGGAATTCCGTTACGCGCGAGACCTGGAGACTGCGTCCGTTACACCAGACCCCCTGCCCCCGTTCGGCCGCGAATAATTCGTCCCGCATCGGGTCGTAGACCACGCCCAAGGTCACAACTCCGTCCCGGGCATAAGCGATGGATACTGTAAAAATGGGAATGCCATGGGCATAGTTGACCGTTCCATCCAGAGGGTCTACATACCACTGATCAACCTCGCGGCCGGGAACCAAGCCAATTTCCTCGGAAACGATCTGGTGTCCGGGGAAGAGGCGCTGGATCTCACCTAGCAAGAATGCCTCCGATTGGCGGTCCACTTCGGTGACAAGGTCAATCACGTCCTTATAGTCCACCTGGTGTTCGTGCTCGTATCCAAGGCGCAGAAGTTCACCGGCCTGGCGAGCCAGCCGTTCGAGGTCTGAAAGCGCAGGTTTCATGGTTAGTGGTGTTTGAATTCGTCAAGAATAAGGAAAAGCAGCAAGTATTTCCAACTATCACCTTTGCCGCGTATTTTTTCATCTATCAACCTGGCGGCTTACCTTAGTGCGATGCCACTTCAGTAAGAATTTCAAATAATCGAGGCACTGTAACCTGCAAGCTATAATCCTGTTCAACCTTCTTTCGCCCTGCTTTCCCCAAGTCACTTCTCAGGCTGGCGTTCTGGGAAAGCATGCCCAGCGCTTGCAGCCACTCTGCAGTGTTGGAAGCCAGGAAACCAGATTTACCCTGTTCAACGATAAGCGAGTTCACTCCTACGGGTGACGCAATTACCGGGAGTCCACACGCCATGTATTGCACGAGCTTGTAGCCACATTTTCCCCGTTCGAAAGGACCATCTGGCAATGGCATGATACCCACATCAAACGATTGAATGTGCGCGATCTGGCTATCCTCGCTCCAAGGCAGGACCTCTTTGGCCATGCCCGGGAGGGGATCTTGATCCCCAGAGCCGACCAGCACCAAGCGCACATCATTCTGTTTAATGGCCTCTTCCAGTGCATCCCTGATTAACCCGAGATACGGAGCAGTAATCGGAGAGCCAATCCACCCAATTCGAAATTGATCGCCTGTCTTCCCTCGGATTGAGTAGCGGTTCGTGTCCACCACACTGGGAAGGTATTTAATCCTGTCGGCCCCGGCCTGGTGAGCATATTCAGCCAGGTAATCGTTGCCAACCACCACCGTAGCTGCCTGGCGCATGACCTTGTCGATTTTTTTCCCCAGAAAGGCACGAATCAACGGATTGGCATGCATGTCGTACCGGTGGAAAACGGCATCATCGTAGTCTATTACGCAGGGAATACGCCGTCCTGCCAACGGGCTATCAGCCCAAGCGGGCAGCCAGGGAAATAATTCTTTTTCAATCCACAGGAGATCAAAGGGGTGGCCTTTCATCAAACTCGCAATACGTCTAATGTAAGCCACAGCCATGGATGAAACCGACTGGCGTTGCCCACTGTACAAACGGCGCACATACTCGTCGCCCAACAAAGAGACAACCTGGATTTCAACCCCCAAGGAGTTCAGGGAAGGGATGTATTGAAAGAACCTTACCCGGCTGCTGGGGGCAAGGGAACTGTAGCGGGTCAAGGCAAGGACACGCATTTCTATTCGCCTCTATAATCTCTCAGCAGTTTAGGAAGTGTTCTTAAAAACATTCGATATGCCTGGATGGTTTCTATAAAGTTTTGCCCAGATAAGTTGGCTAGACTCCAGCCCAAACGCGCCCAAAACTCCACCAGAAGGGAAGCAATCAAAATTCCCGTCGCCGAGGGAACTCCAAAATGCTTTGCGACATAGGACACCCGACTATTAAGCACATAGTATAATCTCTTGGCCTTTATCTGATAAGAGGCCCCCCCGCCATAGTGAAGAGCTCGAGCATCGGCCAGATAATAACTTTTCCAACCAGCCTGTTTTGCCCGGTAAGCAAGGTCCAGGTCTTCAAAGTACATAAAAAAACGTTCGTCAAACCCCTTTAACTCCTCGAACACCTTCCGGCGCACGAGGTAAAAAGCTCCTGTTACCTGGTCTACTTCCCGGCTTTCTCGATAATCCCAGTCCGTTATGAAGTGGGATGGGAATCGGCGAGGCCACAGGCGGTCCAGACCGAGCATTTGGTAGAAAAGAGATTTTGGAGTGGGGAAACGAGTCGCGTTACGCTGGACAACCCCTTTTTCATCAACAAGTTGAATGCCGAGGATACCGAGACGCTCATTATGTTCCCCTTCCAGGAAACGCAATGCTTTCACAAGGCTATCCGGAAAGAGCTTGACATCAGGGTTGAGGAAGAGAATATACCCAGATGTTCCCATTTTCGCCCCCTGGTTGCAGGCGTAAGCAAAACCTTTATTCTCATGGTTCCTGATCATCGTGAGAGGAAGCGTAAAATCTTCCAGACTGTCCGCCGAACCATCCATCGAGGCGTTGTCTACCACGACAGCCAGGCGCAGGCAGAGAACGGAGGCCGGGCAGGCGGGAGAAATAGATTGCAGACAATCGCGTAGTTGAGCTCCAGTATTCCAGTTAACAATGACAATATCAAAATCGATCATAATGACGGCTTCCCTGAAGGCTGCATAGCCCGTTCGATCTTACGAATGTGATAACCTAGTAAATAAGGGTGCAGCCAGCCACGTTCCATTATCCGTAAGAGTCCCACGCCGGCGACCTTGCGGATCTTCTGGACTTCCCGGCGTTTGCGCAAGGCGCGGGAAAGTCCTCGCAAAGCGTCCTTTTTTGCTTTCAATAGGAGGCTTCCCCGTCCTCGGAGTGAGTAATTAACCTGATATATGAAATTGGCCATCAGGTGGGATGGCAAGGCTTCCCATAATAAAGCGGAGGGCATGTTTTGGACGAACGACCAGATGAAATTCCTCTGCCAGTGGTAGAGCGCAAAATCACTCTGAGGCCCAAGGGTGGCCGAGCCAATATGGTGTACAACAGCATCCGATACATACAGGCACCGAAAACCCTGCAAGCGCAAGCGGAAGCCCAAGTCTATATCCTCATGGTAACTAAAAAAATCTTCGTCAAACCCACCCAACTGCAAGAACGCCCGGCGCGAATACAACGCCGCAGCAGCGCAGGGGCTGAATACTTCTTCGGTTTTCAATCCAAATTGAGCAGCTGGAAAACCAGCATACCGGCGCCAGGCCAGCCCACTGATATGAAGGACATCCCCTGCACCATCCAGCAAGTGCGGGGCGTTGGCTTGAAGCTGCCGGGAAGCGAAAAAAGAGAACTCAGGGTAGTCCCCGGCTGCTCGAAGCAGCTTTTCCAACCAATCCGGCTCAGGAAAGGCGTCAGTATTCAGCATTGCAAGCCATTGTCCGCGGGCGAGGCGCGCCCCGAGGTTGTTGGCAATGGCAAAACCCTTGTTTTCATCCAACTTCTCCAGATGCAAGGCCAATCCCGGCCAGCGGTTTTCCACTCCATCCAGCGACCCATCCTTGGAGCCATTGTCCACAAGGATCACTTCAAAATTCCGGAAGGTCTGTGAGGACAGGCTTTCCAGACAGCGCGGCAGGTGGACAGCGCTGTTCCACACAACCAAGATGATGGAGACGAGAGGGGATGGGATAGTGAGGCTCATTTGGTTTGTAATTCAATATTATTGAGTGAATTGCTTCCATGATACCATCAGGTATGACCATCCAACAATAATCCTAATTGCATACGACAGCATTCCTGAAGAGCCTGAAAGCGTGCGGTCTGAACGAGGCATGCAGCCTGACAGTCCCCTGCAGCTTGCTATGATTTCGGGGGGCCTAGAAAAGTCGCGGCACCAGGTATGCGATGCGGCAAATGCATGGAAACCGCACCAGGTGGGATGGGAAGGTCTTTCGAGTCCATCCCAGACCGGGTTTGAATGGTATCCGGAATGGGATCCGAGGCGGGGCGCGAAGGCGGAGGCGAGGGTGGCCAAGCTGGCCGACGATAGGAATTTAGAAGCCGGATGGCCGGTAAACGGTAGAAGTTGCCCCGGCAGCGACGGTCGCGGTCTGCCTCCCGCTGGATGGCCCGGCGGGCATGGAAAGCCTGCTGGAGCAGGAACAGGGCGGTGTATTTCTCCCATGTCAGCTCTTCAGACGGGGAGAGAAGGGCGCGATTCCCCGATATCTCAAAGCAGCCCCGTTCAACCAGTTCTTGCAGGGTCGACTCCCCATAGGCATCGAGATGCCAATGGAGCTGCCTGTAGATGACCTGCATGTATCCCATGCGGCAGAGAGCCGAGTAGAGCTCCTGGCAGAGGCGCACAGGGTATTTGCCTCGCAGATCCTGCCAGCCCAGGCCACCCGACCATTTCCACAGGATGCCTTCGAAGAGGAGGCGATCAGCGGGCATTGGCTTGCGGCGGCGGTATTTCCGGGAGGAGTCGAGGTCAGCATGCAAGGTGAGGAAGGTTTCCTGCAGGAGCAGCCATTGGGCGTCGGTGAGACGGTGAGATTCACAGCCCAAATTCGCGTGCAAATTATTTAATTTTTGAGGAACGAATACCCGCCGGACAGGAATGCCACGACAGTAGAATTCCCAGCGGAGGAGAGCAGGCAAGTCCCTGACCAGAGAACGCAGATGCTCCTGCCTGCCACCGAGTTCATGCAGGGCTTTGACTACCTTCTCATGGGTTCCAACGAGCTTTGTCGCGAGGCGCAGCCAGGAGCACATTTCGGTAAACGGCAAAGGGCGGGTAGTGATTTTAGTGACCTCCAGCAACTTGAGGCGGTTTTCATCCATCATCCGGTTGAGAGCCGCAATCCAAGCGCACTTTTCGGTTGGAGGCAGGGCAGAAGAACCCCGTAATTCAGGAGATGATCGGAAGAGATCGGCACAGGGGTGGGGGTTATGGCTGGAATACAGGCCATGCCTGAAGGCGTTGGAGTTGCCAGGCTGGCCGCCGCGCTTTCGCCCGAGGCTGGCTTTGCGTTTACAGCGGTGACTCAGAGAGGAACCGGGCGGCCAAGGGCGAGTCTGAGGGGAAAGGGGAGGGAGGCTGGTGAGCATGGGAAACGAGTAGAGAGCAGAAAACAGAGAGCAGGAGTGTTACCGGCAAAAAGACGGAAGAACACAGAGGAGGAGAGGCGGGCCGGTAAATCTAAAATCCATTTTACTATCCAGGCCAGTCTTGCGAAGGGACTATTTCTGGCAAAATTGCGGATAAGACCAGGCTTCTCGTTAGAATGCAACGTCGAGGTGCAGTAAAACCTTCGCAAGGGTGAGCTGTTACCGGGGCAATGATAGTACATATGTTCTAATATTGGAAGGGGCCAGATTTAACATTTGAGAGGTAATGAAGATCCTGGGGTGTTGGCGGGCGGTTTTACCGCCCGCCAACACCCCAAACCCCGAGTTTATGAAAATCGTATGAGATACTACGGGGGGATTGTCAACTAATCCATTCGCCTGTATAATCCCCTTATCTTATCCACCGGAGTTTCTCAACCATATGGAACAAAATGACGCCCTTCTCGGGCAGGGGGTTGCGCCTGAGAGCAATCCACCCGCCGATGATGCGAACAACAATCATACAAACATGGAAACCCTCCTTGACCAGGAGGGCATGTCCCTGGATTTTCCCCAACCCGGCGAAATCCGTACCGGAGTAGTGGCCAGCATCAGCCAGTCACAAATCCTGGTCAGTGTTGGCGCGAAATCGGAAGGTGTGATCACCGGCCGTGAACTGGAAGCCATCCCGGCTGAAGAGCGCGCCGCGCTGCAAGTGGGCCAGGAGATCCTGGTTTACGTATTGTCCGCCGAAGATTCCAGCGGAAATGTTGTGCTTTCATACACGCGTGCCCAAGAGCAAAAAGGCTGGGGTGAAGTCGAGAAGATGCTCGAAGAAGGCGGCTCTTACGAGGGCAAGGTTGACGGCTTCAACAAAGGCGGCATCATCGTCCCTGTTTTTGGCCTGCGCGGATTCGTGCCTGCCTCGCAACTGGGCATCTCCCGACGCATGGCCGTCACCGGAGATACCCCGGACGCGCGTTATGCCAAAATGATCGGCGAGCCAATCACCGTGCGTGTCATCGAAGTGGATCGCAAGCGCCGCCGCTTGATTCTCTCCGAACGCGCTGCTTCCAGCGAGACCCGCCAGTCCATCAAAGAGCGCGTGATTGAATCGCTGAAAGAGGGGGAGGTTTACGCCGGTAAAGTCACCAGCCTGGCTGATTTCGGCGCTTTTGTCAATGTAAATGGTGCCGACGGCCTGGTGCACCTGTCCGAGATCTCCTGGGAACGCGTCCAGCACCCCTCCGAGGTGCTGGAAGTGGGCCAGGAAGTGCAGGTCAAGATCATTAACATCGACCGCGAGAAGAAACGCATCGGCCTGTCCATCCGCGCCCTGCAGAACGACCCCTGGCAAAGCAAGGTGGAAAAATTCAAAGTCGGCCAACTGGTCGAAGGGATCATCACCCGCCTGACCAAATTTGGCGCTTTTGCCCGCCTGGAAGGCGACCTTGAAGGCCTGATCCACATCTCCGAGATCAGCGAGAATCGCATCGAGCATCCCAAGGAAGCGGGCCTGCACGACGGCAGCGTGGTCACACTGCGCATCATCCGCATTGACCCCGAGCAGCGCCGTATTGGCTTGAGCCTGCGCAAGGTCGACTCGGGTGCTTACAAAGATCTCGACCTGAAGCAGCTCGACCTCGAAGGCATCAACCTGGAACTGGTGGACCAAGATCAAGACATGGAGGTCCCGGTACCAGCACCGGACGTGGTAGTCCCGGTACCAGCACCGGACGTGGTAGTCCCGGTTCCAGCACAGGACATGGAAGTCCCGATTCCAGCACAGGACCAGAAACAAGTTGAACAGGAAAGCGCCATCCCGGAACCGGCAGAAGACAAACCCTCCAAAGACGAGGAAGCCCCCAAAGAGTAGGAATGAGAAACCCGGTTTCTTCCAGAAGCCGGGTTTTTGAATTACCATGCTACCCCTCATCGTAGACGCCCACGAAGATATTGCCTACAACATCCTGAACTTCGGACGGGACTATACCCGCGCCGCCGTCGAAACGCGCCGCCTCGAAAACGAGAGCGGGTCAGCAGCTCCCGAACACAACGGCGAGACGCTGCTCGGCTGGCCCGATTACCAGCGCGGGCGCGTGGCTGTCGTCTTCAGTACCCTGTTCGTTACACCCATCGGCCGCAGGACCGGCGAGTGGGACAAACAGGCCTATGCAGATTTCGAGGAGGCTCACCGTCTTTACCGCAGCCAACTGGATGCTTATTCCAAACTGACAGACGAAACCCCCGACCAATTCCGTCTCATCGCCTCACGTGCGGACCTGGAATCTGTCCTGGCCCATTGGGCCGATCCCAAGGCTGAAAGCCATCCCGTCGGCCTTGTGCCATTGATGGAAGGGGCCGAGGGGGTGCGCACCCCGTCCGAACTGGAAGAGTGGTGGGAGTGGGGCGTGCGGGTCATCGGTCCGGCGTGGGCCGGCACCCGCTTCTGCGGAGGCACGCGGGACCCGGGCCCGCTCACCGATGAGGGCCGCCAGCTGCTCAAGGCCATGGCAGATATCGGGTTCACGCTCGACCTCAGTCACATGGATGAATTATCGGCGCGGCAGTCCCTCGACCTTTATCCCGGCCCCATCATCGCCAGCCACGCCAACGCTGCCGCGCTCCTGCCAGGCTACGACGGGAACCGCCTGCTGCGGGACGATGTGCTCCAGGGCATCCTCGAACGGGATGGGATCATTGGCGTGGTGCCGTTCTGCAAGTTCCTGGATCCAGAATGGAAATTTGGCGACCCGCGTGACAGTGTTACGCTCGAAACGCTGGCTGCCCATGTGGACCACATCTGCCAGATGGCCGGGGATGCCCGGCACGCGGGCCTGGGCAGCGATTTTGACGGCGGCTTCGGCGTGTCAGCCGTGCCTGCCGGAATGGATACAATTGCCGACTTGCAGAAACTCGGACCCGTTCTGGCAGCGAAAGGGTATAATGACGAGCAAGTTGCGGCAGTTCTGGGGAAGAACTGGCTGCGCCATCTGCAGACATTCCTGCCATGACAACTCCTGACAAACCATTCCCAACCCCCGATACAACTCCAGTGGGTATTCCATCGCGAATGCGCACCCGCTTTGGGCTGTTAATGACATTGCTCGGCCTACTCGTTTTTTTGGTTGGGGCCCGCCCGGCGCTCTTTGGCCTGGACCGCAGTCCGGTGGTCGGGTTTGTGCAGATCGCGGTCTTCCTGGTGGGACTGGCAATTATCTGCATCGGTGGATATATTGGCTTGATGTCCTTCTGGAGAAATGGAGATCGCACCATCCCCGCCGACATCGGTTCGCGGTTGGTCGCGACCGGGTACGTGGTGGCTGTTTTCTCCGGCATGGCGGACGTATTTGGCTTTGGCACACAATTGCCGCCACGGGTTCCGGTCTTTGGTCCCTGGCAGGCAGCCGGAGTGCAGATTGGCGAATTGCTGATCACGATTGGGTTCCTGTTATTGATCCCGATCCACAGGCGACAGAAAGCAAAAGCAAAATGAATGAAAAAAAACACCGGCACTGGTGGTTTTTTTTATGCCCCCGTGGAGATTCGAACTCCAGTTTTAGCCTTGAAAGGGCCACGTCCTGGTCCACTAGACGATGGGGGCTTGTTCGAAGGGCAGAGCGGCAGGATTTTACCATCCCCTCCCACACCGGTCAAGCAATTGATCAAACCGGTTTATTATCTGTAAGCACTGCCAGCGTATCCACATGCCGGCGGTTGAACAGGATGGCCGGGCTTTCAATGCGGAATTGCGGAATCAGAATGGCCTTCAGCGAGGCATTGTAGAGCGGAATAAAGTCGCGGATGCCCTCCACCATGATGGTGGCAAAGTCAAAGCGCCCGCCCCACTCCAGCGTCCCTTCCAGCTCGTAGACTTGTGTGGTGACCCGAATGGTATATTGGGCCAGATTCTGATAACCCCCACGCGCCAACGCCTGCGGGCCCATATCCTCACGGCGGGTCAGACAGACGGCGAAAAGGTTGGTTTTAACCAGGTCGATGATCTCGTACTCGCCTACCAGTTTGGTTGGCATGTGGATGGGCGCCAATTTGGCATCCAGCACCTCCATGAAAGAGGTGGTGGTGTCGTTCAGCATGCCAACCATACCGGTATTCGGAACCATCATCTTTCCAACCACCCGGTAACTCAGGGTGACAAGGTCGGCTGAGAGCAGACGATGGGCGGCAGCGGATTTAGGCATCTTTCCACACTCCTAAGCGAGATCAATCCCGGATGGGCCGCCTTCCATCACGTTTTTCAAGCGGGGGAGGCATTCTGCGCTTCGAGCCGGAAACTTTACCCGTCTCCGGGTTAAGTATGGTAACCAGCCAGGAGATGGCGCGCGCGTCGTAATCGCGTTTTCCACATACATCACATACCCAAGCCGGAAAGTTGGGGACGGTAACGAGTTCTTCATCGAGCCAGGTGAAGTAGGTAATGTGCCGCAGGTGCATCACCCCGGCCTGGCATTCAGTGCATTGATATGACTCCTGGTGTTCGTCGGTCATTGGGATACTCTCAGAGACTCATTCAGGATAGATACTCCCGCGCTCGACCCGAGGCGGTTCGCACCCGCGGCAATCATCGCCAGCGCGTCCTGGCAGGTGCGGATTCCTCCCGCGGCTTTGACGCCAGTTCCGGGTCCGACCACCCGACGCATCAGTTCCACATCTTCCACCGTTGCTCCGCCCGGACCGAAGCCGGTGGAGGTTTTGACAAAGTCCGCCCCGGCGGTCTGAGCCAGCAGGCAGGCCAGGATCTTTTCACGGCGGGTCAGCAAAGCAGCCTCAATGATCACCTTGACCATGGCTGCGCGCTCATGAACCTCCTGAGCCACAAACAGGATATCGTTCAACACCAGAGCATAGGCCTCACCCTTAAGCGCACCAATATTGATCACCATATCCGCTTCGTTGGCGCCGTTCTCGATCACGCGGCGGGCCTCGTAGACTTTATCTTCAGGCAGCAGCGCACCAAGCGGGAAGGCAATCACTGCACAAATGCCCACGCCCGCATCTTTGAGAAGACCGCGTACCAGTGGCACATAGACCGGGTTAACACAGACCGTGGCAAAATGGTATTGGCGGGCTTCCTCGCATAGCTTTTTGACCTGTCCGGCGGTCGCTTCCGGTTTGAGCAGGGTATGGTCAATCCAGGCAGCAATCTCAGCACCGACCGGCCTGGTTAACGGCAATGGCGGGGCAGGGAGCTCCTGTTCGTAAGAATCAGCCATTAAAAGAACTTCGCGCAAGGTTTGCATAAATCCTACGGGGCGGCCAGAACAGCCTGGTTCGATGGGATAATTACAAAATCAGTAAAGGGCCAGTAGACCACCAGCGCCTTGCCGAGGACATTTTCTTCCGGAAGGAAGCCCCAGGCGTGTGAATCTGCCGAGTTGTTGCGATTGTCTCCCAGCACAAAGAGCTGACCTTCAGGAACCGTCCATTCGTTAGAGTAATCCGGGGGGGCAGCGATATAAGGTTCTTTCAACGGGGCATTGTTAATATAAACGGTCCCGTTGGCGATCCTGACTGTCTCACCGGGCAGGCCAATAATGCGTTTGATGTAATCTTCATACTTGTCGTCGAAATCAGGCAGGCCGAACAGGCTCTTCCAGAAAGAGGTATCGGGAACCATCGGGGGACGGAAAACGATAATATCGCCGCGCTGGTAATCACCCGCCTTGTAAGCCAGGCGACTGATCAGCACGTATTCGCCATTATTCAGGGTGGGAAGCATGGAAAAGCCTTCCACGCGTACACGGGCAGAAATGACATTGATCATCAGGAAAAGGATGACCGCCAGTCCAACCGTCTCCAGGATTTCACGCAGGAATTGCTTCCATTCCTGTCTGGCAGGTGCAGCATCCGGCGCAGGCTGGGTTTCAATTTCAGGGGAAAAATCAGTCAAAAAAGCCTCCGCCGAGGATTATACCATCTGCAAGTTATACTCTTCCCCAGGCGAAATACGTCGGCACTCGGAGCACACGCTCGCCCCGCTTCCAAGCCTGCTCATCCAATCGCTTCATCCTGCGGATTTCCTGGTCTGGAATCCAGCCCGCCAAATCGGTCTGCAACACAGCCCATTCCAGGTCCCGTTCCGCAGAGGTGGGTGGACGTTCCCCGCCCGCATGCAGGGGGCCAGTTTCCATAGGACGGATACCCGCCTGCTGGAATAAGAGCGCCAGCCGGCTGCCCAGCCCCGGGTCCGCGCCCTGCCGCCGCAGAGACTCGGCTTGCCAGCGTCCAAGCGGAGCAAGCTCATCGGGCTTATCCACGCGGGAGGCGTAGTCCGGTTCGGCCAAAGCCAGCACGGCGCCCCCGGGGCAGGTGACACGTTTCATTTCAAGAAGGGCCAGCAATGGGTCACGCACCCACAGAAGGAAGAAGTGACAAAAGGTAATATCAAAAACTCCGGAAGGGTATGGCAGCGCCAGAGCATTCCCGCAGACGAGCTCTGCAGACCGGGCATGTCTGCGCGCCTCGGCGAGGCGGACAGGCTCCAGGTCCAGCCCATGAACGACGGCAGGGATGGCAAGGTCAAACAAGACCGCCCCAGTTCCGCAGCCAACTTCCAGCACCCGCCGCGCCCGGGTTAAACCGGCGCGATCGAAGAGGTAGGCACGCAGGTCACGCGTCCAGGCGGCCTGCTGGAGGAAACGGCTATGCCAGTCCATCTTCTTTCCAATTCAAGATGAACCTGGCTTGCTCTTCGGTTTCGGGGGAATGGGGCATGAGGAGGCTTTGCTCGGCGCGGTAATATAGTTTGCGCAAATGAAGCAAGGCCTCGGTGGGCTTCATCCCGTGGCGGACGAGCCAGCAGCCGACGGTTGTGCCGGTGCGGCCTATGCCGCCCACGCAATGGAGATACACTTTGCGATCTTCGGCGAGGGCCGCGTCGATGGCATCCAGAGTTGCAGCCATCGTCTCAGGAGCCGGTACCTTGAAATCGGGAAAGGAGAAGCGCTGGCGGTGAACCTGACGTTCGTACGTCCCGGCTTGCTCCTGCATGACCGGGAGGTAATCCGGGAGCTCGCCCTCGCAGGTCAGGTCGATGATAGTATCGAACCCGGCATTGAGAAAGGCGGACAGACGCCGGCGTGTGCCGAACTCATCATCATTCAAACCGGGATAACCGCCCGCCAGGAACCGACCGGGGAGTACCCAGTAAGACTCGGGGATGGGTTTATTGTCCATGATAATAAGAAAATATTATGAAATTCAAAACACTCACTAAGACTTTTCTGCCAGCATTCCTTGAACAATCTCAGCCGCGTCCCCCACAAAAAGCGGACACAGGGCAGTGAAAACACCCTGCCCATGCGCCTGCTGAAAGCCTTCAGGTGTACTGATATCGCAGCCCAATAATTCACGACAAAGGATGGCAGCGTGCCTGGACTCAAAACGCTGCAAGAACTCCTGCCCCAGCCGGTAGGCAGCTTCCTTCCCGGCAGGTGTATCTGCTCCGTGCGCCAGACCGAGGACCATGAGCGCCCCAGTCACCGCCCCGCAAACCTGACCACGCCGGGCTACCCCGCCGCCAAAAGGCGAGGCCAGTTTAAGCGCCCAGCTCTCGTCCAACCCAAGTTCAGGCGAAAAGGCCACCAGAACGGACTGCGCACAGTTGAAATTCTGGCGGAAACGGCCGACGGCGGTTTCAGCGGGATTGGTCATAGCAGGCTTCATCCTTATTCAGGGTTGTCCGGGCTCTCATCCCCATAGATAAACAGGTCGCCGATTGATTCGCGCAAATAGTTGCGCCGGATGGCATCGCCGAAGACAGGAGCCACTGAGAGCAGGTGAAGTTTAGGGTGGCGCTTCTCCGGCGGGATATAAATGGTATCGGTCGTGACGATTTCGGTGATCTGCGGCACGGCAGCCAGTTTCTTCAGCCCGCCGTGCACGAAGACCCCGTGTGTACCGGCCACCCAGATTTCCTGGATACCCTGCTCGATCAGGATGCGGCTGAGTTCCATCACCGACCCGCCGGTGGCAATCTCATCATCATAAATGATAGCTTTCCGAAAGCCTTGCACCGGGCGGCCCACCAAACCGCTGATGGTCACTTTGGTGTCGGAGAGGCGCTCCTTATTTCCAGCCGCGACCGGCAGGCCCAAGCCCTTGGCAAAAAGCGCAGCTGGCTTGGCCGAGCCCATGTCGGGCGCGACCACCACCGTCTCGGCCAGATCATGCGACTGGAAGTAATGGCGGAAAACAGGGCGGCTGGTCAACGGATCGGTGGGGACGCTGAAGAAGCCGTGAGTTTGCGGCGAGTGCAGTACCATCGTCATCACATGCGTGGCACCGGCAGTCCGCAACAAGTCGGCAATCAAGCGGGCCGTGATCGAGATGCGCGGCGCGTCCTTCTTGTCCGAACGGGCGAAGGAAAAATAAGGGATGATGGCATGGACTTCCTTCGCGGATGCAGAGCGGGCAATATCCAGCATCATCAGCAGTTCCACCAGATTGTCGTTGACGGGGGGTGCAAGCGTCTGGACAATGAATACGATGCGCGACCGAACACTGGCACCGAGCTGGATGTACAGGTTGTCATTGCTGAAACGGCTGACCCGCGTCGTTTCCAGCGGCAGGTTCAGGTAGGCAGCAATATCGGCGGCCAGTTGCGGGTGGGAACTGCCACTGAAAATGCGGATCTCGTCGGGGTCAAGGGTTGTTTTACTGGCCATTGCATAAATTCCTGAACTACTGCTCCCAAGAAATAACCTAACGATATATTTTCTCCCAAGGATCCCTCAGGAAGTTCCCCAGGATTTTATCCGCTTCGCCCTGGGTCGGGAGCACGTCGCCATCCGGCTCGACATACAGCCAGACTTTGCCCGCGCCGGAGGGAACTTCGTCCTCGATGGTCTCGTGCGCCACCGGGTTCTCGGCAGAGTACGGGACGGGCAGGTCCCAGCGCAGGGTCAGGCCAAGGCCGGCGGCCTGGTTGTGCAAGGCATGGAGCGCTTCGTGCAGGGAGGCCTCGGAAGCACCCAGCGAAATGCTCTTGACTTTCAGTTCCGCCAGTTTTGCAAGGATCTCGCCCGCCTTAGTGACACTACGGGGTGTGACGGTCAGATGGACAGTGGTGTACAGGTCTTCCGGCATGACCGTTTCCAGCGCTTTCCAGGAGGCTTCGTTCTCCGGGTCGAGAATGAAAAGGAGGTGGTCGAGACCGGTCTGCAGGAGGGTGTGCAGGTATTCCTTATCGGCCAGTTTCAAACCATCCGAAAGCAGGCCGGTGACTTGACCAATCTTCTCGGCGTGGGCAATCAGGGCGGGCAGGTCTTCGCGCAGGGTCGGCTCACCACCAGTGAAGGTGATGTGCGGGATGCCAACCGCCCAGGCCTTATCCATGATGGTCTGCCATTCCCTGGTGGTCAGCTCACGGTCGACACGTTTGGTGGGAGCGAGGGAGGTATCTGCACCGGCTGGCAAGCGATAGGTGAGAGCACAGTCGAGGCGCAGGGGCGCAGTCAAGTCGTGGGAATGCGGCGCAACCCGGTCAAAGTCGAGGAATGTGGTCGGGTCCAAATCTGGGGTATGGATGAGGGTCTGGACACGGTCGCGGAAGTCGATGTAATCCTTGTGCGCTTCCGCCAGGCTGATGCGGTAACGTTTGGCAATCTGGCTGGCAGTCTCTTCAGGCGAGGTGCCTTTGATCATGTGAAAGGCAAATTCAGCAGCAGTGGGATTCAGGTGCAAAACGGTGGCGGCATTGACGATGAGGATGCCGGAACCGTCCTTCATCAGGCGAAGGTGCAGCCGGTAGGGAGGTTCGCCCGGCCCGGATTGGAAGGTGTGGGTCTCGGCGGGCAAAGGTGTATGTTGCACCGGTTTCTCAGCCAGAAGCAGCCCAATGGCCACAATGACCAGTGCCAGGACGATTTCGATCAGCAATCCATATTTTGGAATGAAAGCACAGGCCACACCCAGCAAAAGAACGAGAGCCAAAATTCGAACCGGCAGCCCTTGCAGCCTGAGATGGCTGATCTTAACGCTAGCGAAGATGATCCCCAACAGACCGAATACAACCATCACGAGGCTGAAGAAAATCAACGACGCACTTTCCAGCCGGCATACTGAGGTTGTGCGGGACCAGCAAAGGTCATAGAAGATCTTCGAGATTTGCAGAAGGAATGTATTCGACATGTTTTCCTCTCAATCAGTCGCGTACAAAGTGCGGCATTTCGAATGGGATTTCCAACGAAAGCTCGACAAAACCGGCATATTCGCCATTGAGGTACCAGGGGGATTGATAAATGAGTTTCTTGACGCCGTTCTTTTCGATGGTATATATGTTGACCTTGCGGCTGTCCAGCAAACGTTCAACTTTGCCGCGAGCCGGGTCGGGGTGGCAATCAAGCATGTTCTTTCCAATGAGGGCGCGCCCGCCATCCTTCGCCAAGTACGTGGCGGCCTTATCGTTCATCTCAAGGATAATGCCATGTGGGTCACAGACGGTGGCCGCGGCAGGGAATTCTTTGATCCAGGCGTTTTCTTTGCTCATAGTCTACTCCATGATGAAATGCGGAATTTCTTCCGGTAGTCTAAAAGAGATTTCGACGAATCCGGCATACACGCCGTCTTTGTGCCACGGCGACTGGAAGAAGAAACGTTTCTCGCCGTCTTCGGTATTGAAGTAAGTATTTGCGGTTTGCTCCTCCATCATGCGCTCCAGTTTGCCGCGCGCCAGGTCAGGATGGCAGTTGAGAACGTTTGTGCCAAGCAGGTCCCGCCCGCCATCTTCGGCGAAGAGCGCCTCGGCCTGGGTATTCATTTCGAGAATGAGACCGACCGTATCACAGACCATGATCTCGGCCGGAAGCTCTTCGACCCAATCGCCTATACTCATGTAACCGCCTCCAGTGCAAGCGATTTCTCAAACTGCAACGGGCAGCCGCCGCCGCACTCAGCTAGCAAGGCGCAACCGGTGCATTTTTCCGGCAGAGCCTGGCGTTCACGCAGCCTGACCGCCAGGTCATGATTCCAGATGGAGTCCCAATCGTCAGCCAGAAGGTTGCCAAGCTGGTGATAATACGACTGGCAAGGCAGCACCCCGCCATCCGGCTCAACGCACATATTATAGAGAGCTGCCGTACAGCCCTTTACGCCCAGGTCCAGAGCCATTGGGTCAAAGCCGCAATACTGTGTGGGCGTATACCAAATCAGACGCTGGCCGCGCGCAGCAGTCTTTTGGCGGGCGACTTCTAGCAGCGGGGTCAACTCAGACTCGGCCAGCCCGGTACCCACCAAGGCTCCGCGGCCCGAGTGGATCAAAGCGTTGAGTCCGACCGTCGGGACGCCGGTGTCGGCCAGGAAATCCAGCGTGGCCGGGATGGTGTGGGCATTCGTCCTCAGCATGGTGGTATTGGTCATCACGTAGAGCGGGCTGGCAAGGGCATTTTTCAGCCCTTTGACCGTCTGGGGGAAAGCTCCCCTTGTGCGCACCATAAGGTCATGAACCCCGGCATCGCTCGACTCGACCGTGATCTGGACATGATCCAGCCCGGCAGCGACAAGGCTCTCAACATAACGCGGGTCTGACAGGCGCCGGGCATTGGTATTCAAACCGGTGATCTGTCCATTCTTCTCTGCATGGGCGATGAGTTCAGGCAGATCATCACGCAGCGTGGGCTCTCCGCCGGTGAAGATGATGTGCGGAATGCCGAGTTCCCAGGCTTTGTCGAGGATATGCTTCCAGTCGATGGTGGAGAGTTCTCCCAAACCCAACCATTCGTCCTCCCCCTCCCTTGAAGGGATGGGGGAACCAGAGAGGTCAGCACGAACGTTATAGCAGTGGGTGCAGTCATTGTTACATCGATAGGTAAGCGCCAGGTCCAGGCGGTAGGGGGCGGTGGGACGGGTCGAGAATGGCATGACCGTTTCCAGCCCCAATTCGTGGATCGGGCAAGCCCCGTCCGGGCGGACGAGTTCCTCGATCTGGCCGCGGACAGTTCCCAGGTCCGCGCGGGCCTGGGCGGCACCCACGTGGTATTTTTGGCGGATCAGGCGGACGGCGTCCTGTTCGGAGGTCTGCTCCAGGGCGAAGTATGCCATCAGGGCGGCAGTGGGGTTAAGGTGCAGGATGCGGTTGGCGTTGACAATCAACGTTCCGTGACCGTCGGGGTCAAGCCGCAGGTGAATCCGGCTCTTCTCGTCG
>Ga0209777_10004015_pt1 | contig 17700 bp, 11 predicted proteins | sample FrelakmetHBP12HB_FD_187147 | JGI IMG/M metagenome (GOLD analysis project Ga0209777, IMG submission 187147) | Freshwater lake sediment microbial communities from the University of Notre Dame, USA, for methane emissions studies -HBP12 HB (SPAdes)... | ecosystem: Environmental > Aquatic >...
TGGCCGTAAGTATTCCTTCCCCAGCATTTGCCCCCGCCAGTCGTTGTGATGGCGCAGGTGTGATAGCCACCTCCTGAAATCGCCGCCACTCCGCTAGATAACCCGACAACATCCACGGGGGTTTTTCGGTTGGTTGTGGTGTTGTCCCCAATCTCGCCGTAATAGTTATATCCCCAGCATTTGACCCCGCCCGCCGTTGTGATGGCGCAGGTGTGATAGCCACCTCCTGAAATCACCGCCACTCCGCTAGATAACCCAACAACATCCACGGGGGTATAACGGCTAGTTGTCGTATTGTCGCCAAGTTGGCCGTAATTATTCAGTCCCCAGCATTTAATTCCACCCGCCATTGTGAGGATACAGGTGTGCTGAAATCCCGCCGAAATCGAGGCAACCCCACTGGATAAGCCATATACATCCACAGGAGTATGACGATCTGTTGACGTGTTGTCCCCAAGCTCGCCGTCATAATTATATCCCCAGCATTTGACCCCGCCCGCCGTTGTCAGGGCGCAGGTGTGATAACCGCCTCCGGCAATCGCCACTACCCCGCTCGATAGTCCATTAACATACACGGGGGTATGACGGCTAGTCGTTGTGTTATCCCCAAGCTGGCCGTAACTATTCAATCCCCAGCATTCAATCACCCCCGACATTGTGAGGATGCAGTTGTGCTGGAATCCCGCTGAAATCGAGGATACAGACTGGTATATTGAGATATTGACATTGGAAGTTACATTGCCCCCGGCTCCGTCCGAAACCTGGATGATCACTGAGCAATATCCTGTGGAATTTCCCGTGCTAAAATTTATATTGCAATTCACTCCCGTATTTGGGCCGCTTCCGCTGACTGTTACCCCAAAAGAGCATGTCGTACTTACCAAAGAACAGGAAAGCGTCTGACCCGCGTCAATGTCCGTCGCTATGCCGTTGGTCTGGTTGTAAGTTGATCCGCCCGTTATAGTGATATTGGAAGGAGCTGTCTGCCATGTAGGCGTATGATTCCCTACTATAGTAATGAAAATCGTCTGGCCAATTGTTAGAGCCGGTGAGCCATTGTCCGTCGCTGTTATTCTTAAATTGCAATTCTGAGCAGGCACAGGCGCCGTGAAGCTGACATTGCAATTCACTGGCGAGCCGGAACCGCTTATGTTCACAGTAAAGCCACATGTGGTCCCATTATTCGAGCAGGCCAGCGTCTGACCGATGTTAGCATCCTGCGCTGTGCCATTTGTCTGGTTGTATACAGACCCACCTGTTATCGTGATGTTTGTCGGCGCCATTGACCATGTCAGCGCCCTGTTGGGGATGGTAATGGTGATTGTCTGTCCAATAGTATCCATCGGCGTGTAGTTGTCAGACCCCATAACCCTCAAATTACAGGTCTGGGGCGCCCCGGCGGTAAAGATTATAAAGCAACTGACTGGCGCTCCACCTGAGCCGACTACTAAGATATCAAACCCGCAGCTCGATCCGTTGGATGAGCATGCAACAATCTGGTCCATAATCGGAGAGCTAAGTACGCCGTTATATTGAGCATAAAGGGAACCCGATGTAATAGTGATGTTTGAAGGCGCCGTCTGCCATGTCGGCGCATGATTGACCTCGATATGGGTGAAAATGGTGGTGGTAATGGCCGGAACCGCTAAGCCGTTGTCCCGAATAGCTAGCTCGATGGCAATAGTGCCCGGAGCGTCGCTCTCGACCGCCACGCCATATTGGTCGCTTTCCGTGGGGCCGAGGGCGGGGAAGTTTTTCCAGTCGGTAATCGTCACCGCCAGGGCGCATTGATCGTCTACACCGAAGACTGTCGGCTGATCCGGGTCGCCTGATGGATTCGGGTCACATAAACGGCCTGACATGTGGCCTGTGGCTGTGCTGCCGAAACCGTCTCCTATGGGATGGATGGTTGCGGTAACAGCGACGCCCGCGCGGCCAACCGTGCCTTTCTTGCTGGAAACATTGGCATTGAAGGGGATAAATATGCCGACGGTATAGATAGTGGCTTGCAGGTTTGGGGCGGATATGACCCAGGGCTTGTCGTCAATATCAACTTGCTTGCCGGTAAGGTAGTTGAAGTAAACGTTCTTATCCATCGTGGTGCAGGCCATGTCGCTGTCTATATCGCAGGTGTTCCAATCCTGGTTGGGATTATCCGGCTGTAAGGCGCCGATAGTATAGGCCTTTCCATTGAGTAAATTGAGGAGAATGTTTGAATCTATTGTGGTTATGGCGCTGTCGCCGTCTAAATCGCCGTAATGGTAGGTGGTTGGCGTTGGCGCCCTGGAGGGGTTTATAACATTGCCTGACGCGACGGACGCAAAAATAAACACACCCGCCACCGCTCCTGCAAGGCCGATCAGCGCATTCTTTATCGGCATGGCATGTACCCCTTTCAGAGGATATTTTTTAACTACATTAAATACTATATAAATATGCTTAATATATTTATAGCACAAAACACAGAATGTTGTCAAGTGGCCCATTTTTTAGGCCGTAGGCTATAGGCAGTTAGGCTGTAGTCGGCAGAATAAGAGGTTGTTTTCTTTAAGCCTGAAGCCTTGCCTAAGATTCGGATTTGGGGGGCTTCCGGCGCATGCGGGCGTGGTAGTAGGCGTTTTTGATTCCATCCGTAGAGGCGGCGTTTTCTTCGGCGACTCTGATGATCTCGAAATCCTTCTCGAACAAATCCCGGATTTCCTTTTTGGTGAAGAAGTAGTCGTAATGGCCCTGGTGGACGACGTATTGTCTTTTGCGCCCGGGGACGTGTTTGTCCCGGATGCTGTAGACGGTGAGGAGGTAGAATCCGTCCGGTTTGAGGACGCGGATGATGCTTTGGAGGTAGCGGTCCCATTCGTTTTTATGGATGTGGTGGAGGCAACCGAAGTCTATGGCTATGTCGAAGAAGCGTTCCGGATAAGGCAATTGGAAGACATTGCCGACGCGGAAGTGGGTGCTTTCGCTGACCCCTGTGCGGGATGCCTGGGCGCGCGCGCGCTTGATGGATTCGGGGTGCGAATCCACGCCGTGGCCTTCAAAGCTGTGCCGCGCGAAAAAGATCGCGTTCCTGCCGTCTCCGCAACCGAGGTCGAGCACTGCGCCCCGCTGCTTGTGCCTTTTGACCATTTTTAGGAACTCTTTGACTTCTTCGGTCACTTCCATTGAATAACTATGACCGCCTGACGAACGTCTTTCCGGGGACGGTTTCGCCTTATCGCTCCCGGTTTTGGCCTTTGTATCGCTCATATTGGCGATTGAATATAATAAAAATACGCCGCGTTGTCAATGATATTTTTAGGGATAATGACGTAACATATTGATTTCATTAACTAATATTTAAATTTTTCTTGCGAGGCAAAGAATGAGAAAAAGGCTTTAGCTTTAGGCCTGACGCCTAATCTCTCTTAGCGCCTTCCGAACATCCGTTCCAGTTCTTCGTAACTTATACGGACGCTTATGGGCCTGCCGTGGGGGCAGGTGAGGGGGTAATCGGCTTCATCGAGGGATTTCAGCAAAGCCTGCATTTCCTCGAGCGATAACGACCTGCCCGCGCGAACGACCCCATGGCAGCTAAGCCTTGCAAAAACCTCGTCCAGGCGGTCGGTAAGGGAGTCTATCGCGCGTATTTCGGAGAGGGTTTCGAGCAGGTCGAGGACGAGCGCCCGAGGTTCGGCCTTCCCCAATATGGCCGGAAGCGCGCGAATCAGAAAGGATTTCGAGCCAAAAGCTTCAACCTCAAAACCAAGAGAGGCTATAACGTCCATGAACCTGTTCATTTCCCGGGTTTCCTTGAGGCCAAGCTCGAGGGTTTCGGGGAAGAGCAGCGCCTGACGCTGGATTCTTCTCGCGGCGTAATCGCGCTTGAGCCGCTCGAATGCCGTGCGCTCATGGGCGGCGTGCTGATCTATAAGAGTCAGCCCCTCCGTTGATTGGCAGACGATGTAGGTGTTGCGCAATTGCCCGAGTATTTCCAGAGATGAAAAATATCCTTCCATCTTAGGCTCAGTGACCGGGGTCAATGGGGATGGGGCATGTCGTAGCTCGATTTTCGGGGGTGTTGCGTTTTTCAACACCGATGGTCGCCTGAAGAAATCGGATTGCGCGGATGCCGAGGGCGGCTTCGCCTCGATGTTTTCCACCGCTTTTAAAAGCGCCTGCCGGACATTTTCCTCTCCATGTTTTTCCTCGGCATGATGTTGTGGCGGAGTATCGGCAGGGGTTTGGCGTAGCCCGCCAGGTGATGCTTGAGCCGTTTTCCTCTCGAATGCGCCGAGGACAGCCTGGCGAATGAGGTCGTGGATGCGCCCTCCCTCCCGGAAGCGAACCTCGGCCTTGGTGGGGTGGACGTTCACATCCACCTCGGAAGGAGGCAACTCGATGAACAGCGCCACGACGGGGTAGCGGTCCTTTGGCAAAAAGCCGCGATATGCCTCGATTATCGCGTGATTTGTGAGCCTGTCGCGAATGAACCGCCCGTTGACGTAGGTGTAAATATGGGAGCTTGAAGAGCGGTTGAGGTCGGGGAGAGATGTGAATCCGTGAATATGATGCAGGTCGTCAATATCGAGTCGCATTTCGCGCATTTTTTCCAGCGTGGCCATCCCAAGCGAGTCGGCGATTCGCCCGGAGCGATCTTGGGACGGCGGAGTATCCATAATCTCGTGACCGTCATGAAGCAATTGAAAATGCACGGAGGGGTGGGCCAGTGAGATGCGGCACAGGACGTCCGTTATGTGGCCCAGCTCGGTGGATAGGCTTCGGAGGAATTTTTGCCGCGCGGGTACGTTGAAGAACAGATTGCGCACTGTGACAACGGCGCCCGGCGCGCAACCAGCCGGTTCCACCGCACCCAAAACGCCGCCTTCAACCCTTATCCTCACGCCCTCGTCGCGGTCTTGTACCCGCGTGAGCAGCTCGAAACGCGACACCGACGCGATACTGGGCAAAGCCTCCCCGCGGAAACCGAAAGTGCTTATGGCAAACAGGTCATCATCGGTGGCAATCTTGGATGTGGCATGGCGCTCGAGGGCGAGCAGCGCGTCGTCCGGGGTCATGCCGGCGCCGTCATCGGTGACTCGTATAAGCCGCCTGCCGCCCGCTTCAGCCTCGACGCGAACCACTCCCGCCCCGGCATCGAGGGCATTCTCGACAAGCTCCTTCACCACCGACGCGGGCCGCTCGACAACCTCCCCGGCAGCGATCTTGTTCGCAAGCCTCTCCGGCAGAATCCTTATTCGACGCAAGTCAGACATCGCAATTACACGATTCTCAATAATTCATCAATGATGCTCAAATATGCCGAAAATTTGTCGCTCCAGCGGTACTTCTCCGAAACCTTTTTTCGCCCGGCCTCTCCCATTTTTTTCCGCAGAACATCGTCCTTCAGCAATCGCTCGATGGCGGCGGCGATTGCCGACACATCGCCAAATTCCACGAGCAGTCCATCCATGCCGTCCTCGACAACCTCAGGCACCGCTCCCGCCCTCGCGGCCACCACCGGCTTTCCGCTCCTCCAGCTTTCGAGGTACACAATCCCGAAGCTTTCCGACCGGCTGGGCATGCAAAACACATCGCCGGCCTCGAACAGATCGGCTTTTGTCTCATCGTCAATCACGCCGAGATCGAGGATGCGATTCTTGACATGCTCCGGCAATGCGGCCACGTGAGCAATATAATCCGGCCGCGATGGGCCTGCCATTACAAGGTGAGCTGCGCCCCCTTTTTCCCATAGTATTTTCATAGCCTCGACCACGTGTATCGCGCCTTTATCGTAAGTGCGCGCCGACAGGTTGAAAACTATTGGGCCGCGAATGCCGTATTTATCGCGGAATCGTTGCGCATTCCCAGCAGGCTGCGCCTCCGGCTCGATGCCCAGGCCAACAATGCGTATCTTCGAGGCCTCCACGCCCATCCCGATCAGCGCATCCCGCTCGATCTCGGTCTGCGCGATAACCCGATCGGCTTTGTTGAGTAGCTCGATCTGGTAGGGTTTTTTGTAACCGTATCCGAGGCGGTCGGGGATAGCGAGGTGCATAAACGGGCTGAAAATCAGCGGCACGCCCTTTATTATCGCCAGCCGCCATGCCGCCCAGAAAAGAGACGTGAACGGCAGCGCCGCCGCGTGTATCAGGTCATATTCGCCAACTATTTTCGCCAATTGGTCAATCGCCGGCAATAACGGCCCCGGCATGGCGAATCGCCCCTTAAATGATAATCCCGGCAGAGAGCTTAGCAATGTCATGGTTTTACCGTGGAAGGGAAGGTAGCGGGGCCTTATACGGCGCACGGCTACGCCATTGATTATCTCCTCGGGTTGGTCAACATGGCGAAAATCGCCACGCCACAGCGAATCCACGTCCAGCGCGGTGGTGGTGAGCGCCTCGACCGCATGGCCCTTTGCGCAAAGACCCTCCGAGAGCATGCGCATGTACCACTCCGACCCGCCCATCGCAGGGTGATAACGCTGAATAAGGTGCAGAAACCGCATCGAAAATCAATGTAGCGCAAAAACGTTCTTAGGGAAACCAGCTGAAACAAATCTCAAAATCCGTTGACAACTCGGCGCCGCGCAGTTATCATATCAAATGACGCTTGGGGGGCGTATTTTTGCTCAGGAAAAGGAAAGATTGTCAATGAAAATTACCTTCCCGTTCACCGCTCTGGTGGGCCAGGATCGAATGAAAACAGCCCTCATATTGAACGCCATCAATCCGCGCCTCGCCGGTGTGCTGATTCGCGGGGAAAAGGGGACTGCCAAGAGCACGGCGGTGCGCGCCCTGGCGAGTCTTTTGCCCGAGATTGAGGCGGTGGAAGGTTGCCCGTTCGGTTGCGATCCCGATCAGCCGGAAAGGTTTTGCCCGATTTGCAAGATAAAGGCGATGGAAGGCCCGCTGCATCGCATAAAGAGGAAGACAAAGGTGGTCGAGCTGCCGATCAACGCCACAGAGGATCGCGTGGTCGGCACACTGGACCTCGAGCATGCGCTGAAACATGGCGAGAAGCGGTTCGAGCCGGGGGTGCTTGCGGAAGCGCACCGGGGCATTCTTTACGTGGATGAAGTGAACCTGCTTGACGATCATATCGTGGATGTGCTGCTAGACAGCGCCGCAATGGGCGTCAACACGGTCGAGCGCGAGGGGGTCAGTTATTCGCATCCGGCGGAATTTATCCTGGTCGGCACAATGAACCCCGAAGAGGGCGAATTGCGTCCCCAGCTGCTCGATCGCTTCGGACTTTGCGTCGCCATAACCGGCATTATGGATAGGGGCGAGCGGGTCGAGGTTGTCAAGCGATGGGGCGCTTACGAAGATGACCCCATTGGCTTCAGGAATCAGTGGGAACAAGAGGAGAAAAAGCTTGCCAAGCGGATTCTCAACGCGCGCGAGTTGATGCCGCGGGTGCAGGTGTCCGATAAGATTCTCCAGAAGATAGCGCAGGTGGCCATTGAAATCGGCGTTGACGGCCATCGCGCAGACCTTGTCATGATGAAGGCCGCCAAGACCATGGCCGCTTTTCGCGGTCGCGACGTGGTGAGCGAGGAGGACGTGCTGGAGAGCGCCGAGCTGGCCCTGTATCACCGCGTCAGGAGAAAGCCTTTCGAGGACGTGCTGCTCGATATGGATCAGGTCAGCGCGGTGATGCGCGGCAAGCCCATGGCCCCCGCCGCTTCAAAACAAAGACAGTAAGGAATTTTAGATTTTAGATTTGTTCTTCAATCGAAAATCTAAAATTACACCATGCCTACCGTACAAGAATACCGGCCGCCCATGTTTCCCTTTACCGCTCTGGTGGGTCAGGTGGCGCTCAAGCTGGCGCTGTCGCTTAACGTCATTCATCCCGGCGTGATGGGGGTGCTTGTGCGCGGGGAGAAGGGCACGGCCAAGTCCACGGCCGCGCGCGCGATGGCGGAGCTGTTGCCTGAGATCGAGGTGGTTGCCGATTGCCTGTTCGGTTGCGACCCTGCGGCCCAGGATCATCGCCTGTGCCCCGTCTGCAGGAGAAAGAGGCGGGATGGCGAACCCTTCGAGGTAGCCCGGCGCCGCATCCCCTTCCTGACGCTGCCAGTCAACGCCACCGAGGACAGCATGATAGGCTCCATAGATTTTGAGCATGCGCTTGTCACCGGCCACAAGCGGTTCAGCCCGGGGCTTCTCGCCGCGGCGCATCGCGGTATACTCTACGTTGACGAGGTGAATCTCCTTGACGATCACCTGGTTGATCTGCTGCTCGATGCGGCGGCGTCCGGGGTGAACGTGGTCGAGAGGGAGGGGGTGAGTTTTATCCATCCCTCCGAATTTATCCTCGTGGGGACGATGAACCCCGAGGAGGGCGAGCTAAGGCCGCAATTGTTGGACCGCTTTGGGCTGTGCGTGAATATCGAGGGCCTCAACGATGCGGACACCCGCGTGAGGATTATTCGCAGGTGGGAGGCGTTTGAGGCTGACCCGGTGAAGTTCATCGAGAAGTGGTCTCACGAGGAGGCGGCGGAGCGGAAGCGCATCAGGCGCGCCATGGAGATGTTCCCCCGGATAATGCTGAGGGATGAGCAGTTCGATGAAATCGTTTCAATCTGTCGCGCCGCAGGGGTTGCCGGGCACAGGGCGGATATAGTCATCGAAAAGGCCTCACGCGCCATTGCAGCCTATCAGGGCCGGGTCGAGGTCACCAGCGACGATATCCAGACGGCGGCATTTCTCGCCCTTCCGCATCGCATCAGACCCGATCACCAGCAATTGCCCCAGGATAATCAGAAGCATGACCAGCGAAAGGAGGAGAGCGAGGAGCAGGAGCAGCCTCCTCAAGACTCCCAGCAAAAAGGCGGCGAGGAGGATGAACAGCGTTCCCAGCAGGACTTCGATGGCGGGGGCGAGAAGCAGCTTTCAAAGGACGAGCAGTTGGGAAAACCGACCCAGGCGTCGTCCCACGGCGCCGAGGACCTCCATGACGCCTCCGCACAGCATGACGGGTCGTTTCAGGAGGAGGTGTTCGAGATCGGCGATCTGCTGCCCATCAGGACGAGCGAGATGCGACACGACCGCGATTCAAGGGCGCGAAAATCCTCCGGCCGCAGGCAAAGGTCCCGCACCAACAGGAAATCGGGCCGATACGTGCGCTCGACAATGACCCGCGCGAACGACGACCTCGCCCTCGACGCGACAATCCGCGCGGCTGCACCCCACCAGAAACAGCGCGAACACCGCTCACTCGCCGTCTGCATCCAGCCGGAAGACATACGCGAGAAGGTCAGGGAGCGCAAAACCAGCACGCTCCTTGTGTTTGTCGTTGACGCATCCGGCTCCATGGGCACCAAGCTCATGACCGAAACCAAGGGCGCCGTTATGTACCTCCTTCTCGAGGCTTACCAGAAGCGCGACAGGGTGTGCATGCTGGCCTTCAAGGGGGACGGCTCCGAGATATTGCTTCCCCCAACGGACTCGATAGAGCTAGCCAAGCAGAAACTGGAAGAGCTGCCCACCGGCGGCAAGACGCCCCTGTGCTCCGGCCTTATACAGGGGTACGAGGTGGTCAGGTCCTCGTTGAGGAAGAACCCGGACCTCCTGCCGCTGCTCGTGCTGATAACAGACGGTCGGGCAAACGTGGGGGCCAACAGGAATCGCTCCTACGAGGGCATATTTCATTCCCGCCTTTATGAGGAGCTTTATGCCGTCGCGGATGCGATGAGCCAGGAGCCTCGGCTTAAAATGATGGTTATAGATGCCGAAGAGAAGCGCATGGGGGCGTTTGGCAAGGCCCAGAAGCTCGCCGAGCGCATGGGCGCCCGCTACCTCATCCTCGAAGAAATACGCTCTGGCAACATCGCCCGCGCGGTTCAGACCGAGCTGGGCAGATAGGGTCACCGGAGCGTATCATTTTTGTAGGGGCGACCGGCCGGTCGCCCCTACAGCCTCAGGCCTAACGCCTGATGCCTAGTTGCAGGTTATTGCAAAACATCGCTTTTCATGGTAAAGAATTGTGTTTATTGGGCGGCAATTAAGTGAATCCCGAAGAAAAAAAGATTATTGCTCCACACCCTGATGTTATGGGGGGGCAAGGCGCGGGAGAAGAAGGGGAAACAGAGCGCGGCATTCGCGTGCAACGTCGCGCCACCATCCGCGTCACGGTTACACTTGTCTGTCTCATGCTAATTCTGGTTGCCGCCACCAACATTTACGTGATGACTCTTGTGCAGATGAGCGCGAAGCATGTGCGTATTATGTTGTTTTGTCTTTTCATCGGCTCATTTTTTGTTATTCCATTCATGGTGACTCTAGGGATACGGTGGGATTTCCCCGCGATAAAGTTCGGTCGTATTGTTTCATCCGGGCGGCGGCCGACCATAGAGGAATCGCAGAAAGCGATTGCCTCGATTGTGCGCTTTCCGATGAAGCTGAGCGTCCTGATGGCGGTCTCCTATATACTGGCCGTGGCTGTTGTTTATTCTATGCTCAAATATTATTTCCATTTCACATCGTTTGAACTGTTGTCAATCGGCCTGATGGGGATGATGGTGGCCCTGAACCTGGGCGTGGTGATGTATTATGCGGCCAAGCAGTTGCAGAGGCCGCAGCTTGAGAGGGCGGCGCGCATCCTTTTCGAAAGCGGCCAGTTCGAGTTTCCCCACACAAGAATCTCACTCCGCTACAAGATGCTGGTGGTCTTTTTTATGGTTGTCGCTTACATCCTAGTCAGCTCGGTGCTGATGGGCTATGGGCAGGTGGATCGCGTTGAACGGGAGCAAGTCGAAGAAAATCTCCGCTACCTTGTCGACATAGACAGCGGACAGGAGAGGTTGGCCGGCTGGTCTGGGGGCGCTTTTGTGTTGGATAGAAATGGAGAATTGCTGATGGGAAAAAATGATAATATTTCCCCTGATGACATCAAGAAAATGCTTGCCGCAAAAGAAGGCGGCATGATTACCGATGAAAGAGCGCATAAGACGATTGCCTTTATCATATCGGCTCGGGACGGGACGATTTCCGGGGTGGTGGGTTTCTGGGGTAAATCGGCCGCGGTGCGTCAGGGTACGTGGAAACTGCTGCTGGAATTGATTTTTGCGGCGATTTTGCTTTGTGTTGTTTCCACGTATCTGGTGGTTAGCGATATTGGCATGCCCATAAGTCAGACGGTGGATTATCTCAAGAAACTTGGGCGTGGAGAAGACATCAAGTCGCTCAGGGCCTATACAGATGACGAGATGGGATCGCTTATCGGAGAGGTGATGCGAACCACTAAAGCCCTCAAGGAGCGAACTCGCAAGTCCGAGGATATGCTTGAGGCGGTCCGCGCCACCGTAGCCGCGCTGAATGAGACCATGGGGGAAGTGCGGACCGCGGGCGGGGAACAAGCTGCGGCGGTGCGCGAGCAAGTTACGGCGGTCGAGGAGGCGCTAAGCGCCTCGAGCGAAATACTGGCCACATCCAAACAAATATCCGAGAACGCGGGGGATGCGGAGGGCGCCGCAGAAGACAACTCCCGCGCGTGCGGGACCGGCCGCAACACCATATTGGAATCCCTCCAGGGCTTCGACAGATTGACTGAATATGTGCAATCGAACTCGTCCTCAATAATGAAAGTGGGTGGCCATTATGACAAGGTTCGCGGTATTGTGGCCGTCATTCAGGAGATTGCCGCACAGATTGACCTGCTCGCTCTTAATGCTCAGATCGAAGCTGCGGGAGCGGGGATGGAGGGATTGAGGTTCACTGTGGTGGCCGAGGAGGTTGGAAGGCTGGCGTCGCGAACAGTCGAGGCGGTGACCGAGATAAGAGCGCTGATCAACATGGTCCATGCGGCGTTGCAGAAACTCATCGCGGAAGCGGCCGAGGGGCGCCAACTGGTTGAATCCGGTTCCGCGCTCGCCGATAATGTGGGAACTACTATAATCGGCATTCAGAAACTTGCCGAAAGAACCAGCAACCTTGCGCGGGGCATCGCGCTTATCACCCGGCAACAGACAACGGCCAGCGAACAGATGGCCGATACTATAAAAAGCATTCACGACAACGCCCAGAGGATTATGGAAAACACAGACCTCGTTCAACGCTCCATGCATTCTCAGGATGACCTTGCCAAAAAACTCGCATCTCTTCTCCTTGCTAACAGGTGACAGGCGCCTATTTGATTTTTATGGAGAAATAATGCCTGTAAATTACATACTATGAGTCCGCGGCGACGAGAGCGCAAATCGGGCAGGCCGGCCGCTTTTTGGGATATTATAGAAAAGGTATTCGGCCGGAGCGGTCTGAAGGGGCGCATCAAGGAAAACCAGGTATTCACGGTCTGGGAGAGGGCAGTAGGGGAGGGGATTGTGAAAAACGCCCGCCCCGTTGCCGTGCGTGAGGGAGTGCTCACGATCGAGGCCAGGAACAACACATGGATGCAGGAGCTGAGTCTTTTGCGCGAGGATTTGATCCGCGAGCTGAATACGGCCCTCGGCTGGGAAGCGATACGTGAGCTGAGGTTCAGGGTCGCCGATTCGGAAATCGCGCCCGCCCGCGATGTGGGAACGAACATAAAGCCATCTCCAAAAAGGGTGGATGTAAAAACGGCTGGCGATATCGAACGGCATCTCGACGAAATAAGCGACCCTGAGATGAGAAAAGCTCTTCGGGGATTAATGGAGAGGGGAGCGGCCAAGAAATGACAGACAAGGGGTTTAAACCCCTTGTCTGGGCTTTGCGGGGGTAAAAAATGGAGCTGCTGAATAAAGTCTACTACGGCAATAGTGTCCTGAGTTGGCTCACGGCCGTGATAACGGCAGCGGTCATTTTCGGGATTTTTGAGGGTATCCGGATAGCGGCGTCGCGGCGAATCAGGGCTGGCGTGAAAAAGATGCCCGGTTCCGTGGGCGATTCCATAGTGGATATCCTGGAAGTACGCACCAAGCCCGTTTCCATAGCGATATTTGCCCTATATGTCGGCTCGACTCTGGTGAGTCTGCCGAAACGTATTGCGCCGTTTGTAAACGATATCGCAGTGATCACTTTTGCGATTCAGGTCGGGATATGGGGCAACGGCGCGATCGCCTTTATCATTGAGGCTCGCCGTAGGAAGCAATTGCAGGAAGATGCCACCGACGTAGCCACTCATACCGCCCTTAATTTTGCCGTCAGAGTCATTCTCTGGTCCCTGATCATGCTCATTACCCTGGACAACCTGGGCATTAACATCACAACCCTCATCGCCGGGCTGGGGATCGGCGGCGTAGCCGGCGCGCTTGCGATGCAGAATATCCTGGGAGACCTTTTCGCTTCAATTGCCATTGTCCTGGACAAGCCTTTTCAGGTGGGTGATTTCGTCAACGTGGACGATTACATGGGCGCTGTGGAGCACATAGGCATTAAAACTACGCGGGTGAGGAGCCTTTCAGGGGAGTTGATCATCTTCTCCAACACCGATCTGCTCAAAAGTCGCGTGCGGAATTTCAAACAAATGAGCGAACGACGCGCTGAAATATCACTATCGGTCTCCATCCGGACGCCGGAGGAAAAACTCGTTGCCATCCCCGACGTTGTCCGCGAAGTCATCGAGGGCATCGAGCAGGCCCGCTTTGAACGGGCGCACTTGAAAAAAATCGGCGAATCGGTATTGACCTATGAAATCATCTACCACGTGAAAAGCCCGAGTTACAACGTTTATATGGACATCCAGCAGAAAGTCAACCTGGGAATTTTAAAAAACTTCAATCAAATGGAAATCAAGCTTGCCTGACCGATTTTACTTTTCCCGAATCGTTTCTTCAATCTTTTGTCCGAAGTGCCTGCCGGCGGATTCGAAGAACGCCATGACCTCGTCGCCCACCTTGAGAGATGTGATCGAGACGGGCGAGCCGTCTGGTCGTGTGAGTCTTATGGTTTCGGCGTTCTGCATGACCAGGCCCGCCGTCTGGCCTTCGTGCTCGGCCTCGACGAGCATCAGGGGCCTGCGCTCTGTCTTCGATCTCCCCACAAAAGCGGCTTCGCCTTCGCCCTTCTCGTTTACGATAAGCAGCGGGTCGCCGGTTTTCAGGTCGGAGAGGTATTTTGTTTTTCCGTCCGGTACCCTGATGTAGGCATGGACGGCGCCTGCGTTGACCCTGAATGGCCGCGGGTCGCAATATGGCGTTTCAACGTTTTCCGCGTAAACGAGCAGCATGCCGGAGCTGGAATTCCCCACCAGCATGCCTTGGCCGGCGCACATTATGGTCGTCGAATCCACGCAGACGCGGTCTCCCATTCCGAGGGGCCTGATTGCCGTGATTTTTACGGCCACCAGTTGAAGTCTTTCGCCGCTTTTATGTAATAATTCGCCCACTTTTTTTACCGTTTCGGGCCTGTCGGTCACCAGCAGCACGCCATCGGCGCCGCGCTCCATTGTTTCAAGCGCGAGTTTGGCCTCCTGGGCATTCGAGATCGCAGCGATAAGCTTTCCGGGCCGCTTTGCGATCAGGTTTTCAAGGGGGATGACCTTCCAATCGTCGCATCTCACCGACAGCCATGCGTTCGGAGGAATGTTCGCGGCCGCTTCCTCGTCCTTCTTCGAGCGGATGGTCACCTCGTACACGTCGGCTCCCGGTTTTAAATCGCCGTCCTTTGCTATGGTGCGTATAAGTCCCAGCGTCTTTACGTCTTTCGTCTTGCCCTCGGGCACCCAGACGGCGTCCGCGCCGGACTCTATCGCAGAGGTCACCAGCTCCTTTTTATATTCACGAACATCCACCCAGAATCTCTTTGCCATTTCTGTCTCCCATAAGGAAAATGATAAATTGTGCGGCGGGCGCCATGGACAAGTTCCGCCGGTGCGGGTTACGGCCCGGCTTCGGGGCAGGGGGAGGTCGGAGCGGTATGTCTTCCTTTGCTGATGAGATCGAGCGCGACCTTTGCGGGAGAGCAGTCGGGGTTAGCCTTGAGCGCCCTTTCGAAGTGTTCCTCCGCCAGTTTCAGGTTGCCCTCCGCCGCGTAGAGCCTGCCGAGTATTAGAAAAGCTTTGTCGGCTTGCGGGTTCATGGCGATGGCTTTGCCAAGCTCCTGCTTTGCCTGTTTCACGGCTGCGACGCGGTCCGCGCTCTTTCGCGCCAACTGGAACAATACCCAGCCCAGTAATGCATAGTAATCAGGCTCGTCCGGTTTCATTTTGATGGCTGCCTCGAATCTTTCGCGGGCCGTCTCGAAGTCGGCCTTGGAGAGCGCCTTTTCGCCTTCCTTGAATGATATTTCAGCCTGAAGCGCCTCATCTTTCGCCCGCTGGCGTTCCTGCACCTCGAGGTAATGGCGATATTCACGGCGCGTGTGAGTGTCAATCAGGACGCGATGAGCGGCGCGAGCTTTATCCAGTATCTCGTTAAGTTTGCCTTGCACTTCCCGAATGTCGTACTCCACAAGGCTGTCCGCATGATACTTCATCTCGATCTCGTGGAACGCCTTGTCTATTTCCCGCTCCTCAGCATTCAGCGTAACCTGAAGCACGCGGAAGTAATTCGAGCTTTTGACGCGATAATATTCCCGCGTGATGGCCGCAACGGCATCCGGCGACAACGGTTTTCGCGCCGACGGGGCGCTCTTATCCAGGAAGTCGGCGTCGGACGCCAACCGGGGTTCGTCTGAGAACTCGATCATCCGGGCGAGCTGGAGAGTCCACAGGAGACGATATGTGCCGTAAAGATCGTCGCGCCCCAGTGTAACAAGGTCCCTCACCAGCGCGCGACCGGTTATCAGAAGCGCGAATTTAAGTTTCGAAGGCTCGAGATTGAGTTGGGCGATCAGCTCGGCGAACCGCGGGGTACGCACTGCGTATTCTTCCTTGTGTTCGTGCACCGGCGCCGAAAACAGCTTTAGGGGATAATGCTTCGCGACGCCTTCGTACATGATTTTCAGAGCGGTGTAATCGAAGCTCGGCACACTGTCGGCCAGCCGGTTTTCCGGCCTGAACTCGAAGTGACCCTCATGCCATGCGAAACAGTTCACCAGCACCTCTTCTTCATATTTGCGCACCCGCTCGTAAAGGGTCTCGTACGTCAGCGCAGTGGCGGCGACGAGGGCTTCGTTCATCCCCAGACCCTGCTCCGTCATAATGACAAGGCTCTTGGAATACTCCTCCTCCGAGATAACGCCGTCGCGGACGAGCATAAGTGCGGGGTTTTCAGTCCTCAGCGTGCTTGTGGCGTGGACAGGCTGGCCATTATGGAAATATATTTCGCGCTTGATCCTGTTACGTTCCAGGACAAGAACTCCCGTGCGCTTGAGGTCAAGCAGGTTTATGAAGAGATGAGGCAAGGGGGTGGTATGGAGATTGCCCTGATGGACGGGGGGTTTTTCGGGGGCCGTGCTCTTGGGGACAGGTTCCGGGATCGCCTCGAAGCCTGTTTCAGGCGTTGCAGTTGGTTGGGGAGCGGCGGGGATTGGCGCTGCGGCAACCTCTGTAGGGTGTTTTTCGGGGGTGCTGTCAGTGCTCTTTGCCGCGCTTTTCAGCAGGGGTTCCAGGGCAAGTATCAGCGCTTCCCGGTTGATGGGTTTGACGAGATAGCCGTCCGCTGCGAACATGGCGACGGCGCGCTCTCCAAGCTCGGGGTGGGACGCATAGCGCTCGCTGGCGAGAAGGACGAGAGTATTGGCAGTCTTCGGGTTATTTTTTATCCTCTGGCACAGGACAGACCCTACGACTTTATCCAGTTGCGCTGCAATAATGGCGGCATGGGGAAGCTCCTTCCTGAATCTCATAAACCCCGTTTCGCCATCCTCGGCCACAAGTACCTGTACACCTTCCCCCTTGAGCCACGCCGCCACCTGTCGCGATACCCCGCGGTCACCATCCACCACAAGGATTTTCTTTCCTGATGGCCCGGTCACTTACCTTGCAATATTCCCCTTACGGTATTCACTACCTGAGATTGGTTGATTGGCTTGGTTATATAATATTTAATGCCGAGGGCATGGGCCTTTTCCCTTGATTCGTCCTTGCCCTCGGTGGTGATAATGACGATGGCCAGAGCCGAGGTCGAAGGGTCCTGGCGGACAAGTTGCGCCATCTTGAAGCCGTCCATCAGGGGCATGTTGATGTCCACAAGCGCCACGTCTATACCGCCCTGGCGTATCGTCTTGAGTCCCTCGATGCCGTCCTTTGCCTCCAATATCTCAATATCACCCAACCGTTGCAGGGCAAAGCGCAACAACTGCCGCATCGTGGCCGAGTCTTCCACTATCAATATTTTCGGTCGCTTCGAGGCCATTTCTATGAAATGATGAGTGATAAGTAATGAGTGATGAATTAAAAATGAGAAACGGATTCCCCTCTTTACTCATCATTCATCATTTTCTTCATTCATCACTCTCTTGCTTTAAGCATCTTCAATTGAATACAGAAAGCGCTCATTTGGTGAGGAGGTCTATGAATCCCTGGATGGTGTGCAGCTTCCTCTCCGATTCGCTGTAAAGCTTCGCGCTGAAAATCGCCGTTGCGGCGTGTCCCGCCAGCAGTGTGAACAATTCGTAATCAACGTTCTCGAATTTTTCCTTCTGCTTGAGCAACCTGTAAATCACCACCGCCCCAATGACCCGTTCCTTGATCTTCAACGGCACGCACACTATCGGATTCAGGGGCGCCGGCGGACCTTCCACCTTGGTGCCGCTCTCGTGATAATAGCTCTGGCCAGTGTCAATGGCCTGCCCTATGATCCCATCCCCTGACCTTATCCTCGGGAATTCATCCACATGAAATCCCTCCATG
>Ga0209777_10004016_pt1 | contig 17695 bp, 13 predicted proteins | sample FrelakmetHBP12HB_FD_187147 | JGI IMG/M metagenome (GOLD analysis project Ga0209777, IMG submission 187147) | Freshwater lake sediment microbial communities from the University of Notre Dame, USA, for methane emissions studies -HBP12 HB (SPAdes)... | ecosystem: Environmental > Aquatic >...
TTGCGAACGAGACTAGCACACAATTGCCTACGTGTCAATAGGTTTGGAGACGATTTCACAAAAATCCTTTGACAAAGAGCTAAATATGGTGCTACTATGTTCCAAATTCGAGAAAAGCAAAGACATGATGAGCCAGGTACCGACGTTTGTCGAAGAGGAAAAGCTGATAGCACAGGGCTATAGGCTCATCGCTGGTGTCGACGAGGTCGGCCGAGGCCCACTTGCTGGCCCCGTAGTGGCCGCAGCAGTCATTCTCCCTCTGGAAGAGCGGCCTTCCTGGCTGAGCCGGGTTCGAGATAGCAAGCAGCTTACAGCCTCACAGCGCGAGTCTATTTTCAGATGCGTGCTGGAGAGTGGCGTGCCCTTTGGGGTGGGCTCGGTGTCCCATGCTCTCATTGATGAGCGGGGCATAGCCCCTGCAACCAGGCTGGCGATGCGACGCGCGATCGAGCAACTCTCAACTCGTCCTGATTACCTTCTCATAGATTTCATACGTCTGCCTGGCATCCGCATTCCGCAGAAAGGCTTGGTCGATGGAGATAGCTTATGTCTCTCCATAGCTGTGGCATCCATAGTCGCCAAGGTCACCCGAGACCGCCTTATGGTGGAGTTGGATAGCCAATTCCCAGGCTACGGCCTGGCTCAACACAAAGGGTACGGCACCTCGGAGCACCTGGAGGCTTTGCAGCGTCTCGGCCCCTGCGCCATCCACCGCAAGACCTTCATGCCAGTGCGAGACCGCTTGCTATAACTTCAGGACATGACCGCCAGCGCTATCTTTAGAAGCAAACTATGTTGCAGTCTCGGCACACCTCGCACTGCGCTCCCTTGCCCTCTTTGTGCATAGTGGCATGGCGCTGGCGCTCCTCGGAAAGCCACACCTCAGCAATCGTTTGATGATTCAAGTCGCCGAATATCTTCTGGCCCAGCGGGTCCATGCAGCACAGGTTCACCTTTCCGTCCCAGAGCACGGTCATGTGGCTGGTGGCATGTATGCAATAAGTGAAGCGGGTCTGATCCTTTTGATAGGTGAGCCCGCCGAAATTCAGGTGCTGGAAAATATAGGGCGATCGGCATGAGGCACTCGACGTTGATTTACTCCACCTGCGGTTGAAAGCCTTCTCTTCCTCTTTGGTGATGGAGGGGTGCTGCACCAGCGACACGCTGTGCGAGATGTGAAGCGAATCTACGTAATCTATCATCTTGGCGACGTGTTCGTAGTCGCTCAGCCCTGTCAGTCGCTTCCTGGTCTCCACCGAGGCCCCGTTTGCCGAGATGTTCAGATGGAATCTGGATACTTCCGCAAGCTGCCTGATTATCTCCTCAGTAAGCTTGCTCCCGTTGCAATAAAGGTGAATCTCGGTTCTGGGCAGGGCGGCGCGTGCCTCCTTTATACGGTCAACCATCTGGGGATCGAGGAAGGGCTCGCCGGTGAGCATGGGGATGAATGTCTTGGGAGGCGGGTCGAGCTTGGTCGCGTCCCTTAAAATCTTGGTATAAAGCTTCTCGGACATAGTGCCGTGCTTCTTGATCTGGTCGTAGGCACAGAAAATGCAGCGGGCGTTGCAGTAATTTGTGGTCTCAACCTGAAGCACTTCAAGCATGTGTTTACTTCACCTGGAGTTACTTTCTCTTGGTCAATATGACTATATGGCTTTGTTTTATCTCGTTAACTTCGCTTATCTCGTCCCTGTGCTTATCTATTAAACCATCTATAGCTCTGGTAACCTCAGGCAGGTCGAAATTGTAGTCGTGGAAACCGACGCTGCCGCCCGGGACAAGATGCCGCCAGATGAGATCGAAATCATTCCTCACATAATCGGGCTGGTGGTTGCCATCGATGAAGCCGAAGATGAATTTCTGCCCTTTGTGGAAGCTGACTTTCTTGGAGTCCATGTTGACGGTCACGATGTTGTCGAATGCATGCGTAGTCTGCTGATAGACCTCCAACTGAGAGCGCCCCTGGAGAAACGCCTGGTAGATGTCGCACATTTTGACCCCATTTTTGTCCGGAGTCTTGTCACTCCTGGGGTCGAAAATGTCCACGGCATACACCTTCTTAGCGTATTTCTGGCCAAATTTTGCCAGTTTGACCGTGCCGCCGCCCATGAAGGCGCCTATCTCAATAATGTCGCCTTCCAGTTTCTGTAACCCCTGTTTTTTCATGAAGTCTATAATGACTTCGTAACCTACAAAGTCATTAGCGCTATCTCTAGGAGGCACGGTGACAGGCTTGCTCAACTCTCTAAAATTCTCCTACTCATGAAATTTTAGATCCGGATTCTAAATCCTAAGCCATATCAAATGCTCCAAACATTTTGCATTTTGCCATTCGAATTTTGAATTTGTTCAGGATTTCGTGCTTAGATATTAAGATTTCCTCCCTCAAGACAGGGCTGCAATAGCCAATATCAACGCTGCCGATGTCCAGGTTGCCCTCTCTTCATCCGGGGGACAGGCTACCTTTTCAGGGAACTTTATCCCCCGGCAGAAGCCCGGCTTGTCATCTCTAAGCTTCAAAGTCCAGTCAAGCAGCATCCTCGCCTTCTTGTGCTCATTTATGAGTGCTAACGCTATAATCAACTCGGAGGTCTCGGCTACCGCGGTAGTATCCTCGTCTACGGCGACCCTGCACCCCCAGTTTTCGATAATGAAGTCGTTCCACTCTCTGTCTATGTGTTCCTTCGCCTGTTTACCCTTAAGCACCCCGGTCAAAACGGGGTAAAACCAGTTCATGGCATAGCGCCGCTTGTTCTCGCCCATCTTGTCGAACAGCTCGGGGCGTTCCCTCATCGCTTTAAGTAGCCTGTTTCCCGCTTCTTCCCAGTCACGCTTATCTATTCCCAGTGTTTTCCCGATGTTTACGCCGTTTCTGATACTGTGCCAGATGCAGCTCGATGAGGTTAGTATGGCTCCTGGCCAGGTTTTACCTGCAGGGCTTACTGCCCAGAAGACCTCACCCGTAGGCTGCTGCAGACTCAACGTGAAATCTATCGCTTTTTCCACCATCGGCCACATCTTTTTCAGAAAACCTGCGTTTTTAGTGGCCAGATAGTGAAACCACATTCCCGTTGCTATATATGCGGTGAAGTTTGCGTCCTTAGTCTGGTCATCCTGCTTCACCTGGGGATAGCTGGAGTACCAACTCCCATCTGGATTCTGAGTTTCATGTGACCACTTATAGGCTTTCATAGCTTCATTGAATCTGCCAGCGAGATCCAGAGCAATGGCGCATTCCACATGGTCCCAGGGGTCTGCAATGTTACCTCGAAACCAGGGGATGGCTCCGGAGGGAAGCTGCTGGCTGATGATAAAGTCGGCCTGATGCCGGACTAGTTCCTGAAGGTCATCGCGCGTCAATTTGAGTCGAAGCTCCCTTGCTTCGGATAGGGTATCAAACACCGAGAGCATTGTCAACATGAAGAAGAAGTTGAGGTTGTTTGGGAACTGGGGAGTCCAGAGGGGCTTTGCCCCTCTGAAGGGGTCTGGGGTGTCCCCCAGCCTCAAAAGTCCCCCAAGATTGCGGGAAACAGGGGGTTGATAACAGCGTTCGTAAGCCCTCTAGTCTATTATGAAGCCCTCATGAACTGGACAACGAGCTTACCGAACACCGGCGAAACGAAATAGCGCATGAATGGCAGGAATAGGGCAGAGTATCGCCTGGCCAAACCCTTGGCATAGTCACCCAGATAATCGGCAAACGTCTTTTGCTGATATTTCAGAAGCTCCTGTGATTTGGTGGTATCGTACCAGTCCAGGTAATAGGGCTCCCTAGTGAATTTCTCGGCCGGCGGCAGGGGCAAGCCCATGATGCCTATGATATTGCCTACCATATCCCGGTATGACATCCTTTGATCGGGCCCGCCGCTAATGACCAATGTGTTCCCCTTTATCGCGTCAAAATTCTTGATAGCATTGAGTACTGCGATAGACAGGTCATCGGGGTGACAGAATTCAACCCGATTGTTCAGCGGGACAGTAAACATGCGCTTGAGGTCACTCACTTCGAAATCGAAGTACATGATTGCAGTTAGACGCAGTATTAGATAGTCAATTCCCGATTCTTTGATCAGGTTTTCTGCGCTAAGCTTGGTCTGCCCATACGTATCTTGGGGACGGGGGACATGCTTGTCCGCGCAAAGGGGCTCGTTAACGTTGGGGGTGGGACCGAACACGGCTACTGAAGAGGTAAACACCAAAGGAATATGTCCGCCCTTCTCCTTTATCAGGTCAACGACTATCTTGGTACCCCCGACATTGACCCTGGCGCATAGTTCGGGCTTCTCGTCGGCTAGAGGAGGTAGGATGCCAGCCATATGTACTACCGCGTCTACCTTCTCCAGCACCTTCCTCACTGAGTCCGGTTTTGTGACGTCTCCCCATGAAATTTCGGCCTTATCCTCAAGTGCCTTGATGCTCTCTCGGTTGCGGGGCGTGTCTAGGTCGAACACTCGCACCTGGAATCCGTCATTCAAGAATTCTTTGCATACGTTTATTCCCAAGCGGCCCGCTCCACCTGTTACCAATACACGCATTCCATACCTCCCGGTTATCGTTTTGAGTTAATTTTCTAGTTAAGCCTTGCCCTTCAAGATCCCCCCAGGCTGAGCCCGAGCTGAGGCCTGTTTACTGAGGTTCTCTCACGCACTGCAGAGCCACCATTTAGGGGTTCCGTGACTATTGTTGATTGGCCTCTGTGGACTTGGGCTGTTACGTACTTGCCTCGTGCATAATAGATTCGGGCCTCACCTGCTTCATCTGGCCGCAACTGAACCGTGAAAATGTGCGAGCCATTCTCAGTCTTAGCCCCTTGAGAGAAAACCCTGAAGCCCCAGTATCTGTGCCCTGTATTTGCCATAACAACACAGGGATAAATCATCCTCCATCGCTGATTGTCTTTTAGGGCAAACGTGAGAAAGAAATGGACATTATAGTCCTCTGGTTTTTCTGCTGGCCTTAAACCGCTTATACCTGCTACACCCCCGCGCAGGAAGCTGCTGATGAGTTGGAACACCTCATCGTCTTTGTCCTTAATCTGATTAATATTCAGATGCGACCGGTTCACGGCAACAAAGTATAGGTTCTCAAAAACGGTGCCATCGGAATTGAACTTGGCCAGGCTGGTCGAGCTCATCTCTATCAGACCGTCGGTATGGCCCCGAGAGTGTCCACCAACGGCAGCGAACTCGGATACATGAGAATCAACCTTGGTATTTAAATCCCAGAGAAATCTGCTGTCCGTTCTCAATTCCGCCCCCGCTCTGGGGATAAGTTTGTCGGGCCATTTGAGGTTGAAAGGCTCGAATCGCAATGTTCCCATATGCGGTGTGGCCAGAGTCAGCAGTTTAGCTACCCTTGATTTCCCTCCCGCAGCCGCATATTGGCGAGCTACAATCCCTCCCATAGAATAGGCAACGATAGAGCATATGCTATTACCGGTAAGTTCGCTGATCCTGTCTACAGCCTTGGCGAGTCTGGAGGCATATGTTGCTGCCGTGCCTAGGGTTCCCCGGGCATTGTCTGAATACTCGAATTGCCACACATTGTACTGCTCCTCTTTTGTCTGCAGCAGCTCATCGAGCTTGGTGAATTGCTCCTCACACCGGGTTGGCCTGGCGGAGCCCGGGAACCTGAACCCGTGCACCAAAACAACATTCTCCCTATCGAACACCGGGCCTTTATGCCAGAGTCTCCAGGAGTAATCGCTAGGCCCGTAATTGAGCATCAGGTAATCAACCTCGATGTTTTGATTATTAGAAGGACACGGGACACTTTCTCCCTTGCCTTTTACCGTGCTCCAGATGCCCCACTTCTTGAGGTCCGGGTCGTAGCAATCCCCTTTTAAAGGTAGAGAGACCTTAAGGGCGTAGTATTTCCCGGCAGGAACCGATAAGGTGTATTCACCCTTTTCATCAGTATGGGTTACCGCTATGGCTTTGTCTCCTAGCCGCGCAGTCACAATCGCCCCCGGTATGGGTATATCTACCTTGGCATCATATATTCCATCGCCGTTTTCGTCCTTGTAAACAGTCCCCGAGATCAGAGCTATTGCTGTGATCGGAGGGGTGGACAAGCACTGCTCGTTAGCCCTCTCTTGATTCGTAATTCTCTGACCAATAGGATGGACAGCATGTCGCTCTTTCTTGGTCATCTTAATATTCTGCGTTTGCGCCATCGTGTTCAGCCCCGATATCATTTCGAATCTTTTCTCGATGCCTCGCCCGCCTTTAACAGTGCCTCAAGTGCTTCAGTAATCAACTGCAATTGTGAAGTCGCTGCTAGCTCCAGAAGTTCCTTGGCGCGGTCACGAGCCAACTGCCATAGCCCGCCTATCATCTTCTGACCTTTCTCTGACAGGCGACAAAGCACCACCCGCCTGTCATCGGGCTGGCTTTCTCTCACAACTATGTCACGTTCTACCAGCCGGTCTACTACTCCGGTTGCTGTCGCTAGGCTCACTCCCAGTGCGGAAGCGATATCGCTCATGCGTGCCGGGCCGTTCAGAAAGAGCAGCAGGACGACTTTGAGCTGAGGCATGGTCAAATCCAACTGGAGCCATTCTGTGGGCAATATCGGGATGAGTTCGCGGAATGCCTTTTCTCCGAGCTGGAGGATGCCTTCTATGAGCTCTTCCTGTTTTGGCCCCTGCTTCATCTGAATCCTCCCGTTCAATTTCTGGCTAAGAGGGTAATATCTAGACAGGTATCTTTAGTAAGGCCAACGCAGTACTTTAGCATAGCGCTAATCATTTGCATTATACTAAATAACTGGCAATCTGTCAATACCAGGCTGGAGTGTGCCCAAGATTGGGAGGAAAAGTTAATGCCGGAGTAGAGCAGTAAGAAATTGTTTGACCCGGCTCTCAGGCTGTTTCCTTGACAACCCAGATATAGGGGCTTATCATAACCTCAAATTCGTATCAGGTTTGTTATTTTGCTAGATCACGGTGCGCTTCAAGCTATCCTTGGCATTAACTTCAAAGATGAGTCTCTTCTCCAGCAAGCCCTTGTCCATCGCTCCTATCTAAACGAGAACCCCGCCCTGCACTTGGTCTCCAATGAGAGACTTGAATTCCTGGGAGATGCCGTGCTGGGCTTTGTCGTGGCGGATGAGCTCTACTCTCGCTCCCCTGACTTCTCGGAAGGGGAACTGACTAAGCTCAGGGCTGCATTGGTGCGCGGAGAGACCTTGAGTCGTATCGCATTGTCGCTGCAACTTGGGGACTATCTGCATCTGGGGCGTGGTGAGGAGGAGAGCGGGGGTCGTTCTCGTCCCAGGAATCTGAGTTGCGCCCTGGAGGCGGTTATCGGTGCCGTCTTCCTCGACCAGGGATTTGATATCGCCAGAAGTTTCATCTTGAAGTTGTTGGGCAGTGAGTTTGATGGCGTAGTCGAGGATAAGTTCACGGACGATTACAAGTCAAGGCTGCAGCAGGTCATCCAATCAGAACGGAAGATAACGCCTGTTTATCGAACCGTTGAAGAGGTAGGCCCGGACCACGCCAAAACCTTCACTGTGGAGGTGCTGGCGGGGGACAACGTGCTTGGTCGAGGCTCTGGCCGCAGCAAGCGGGCGGCAGAGATGGATGCAGCGCGTGAGGCATTGCAGAGCTTAACCGGAGGCTGAGAGGCATGTTTGGCCTTTTCAAAAGAACGGAAAAAGGGGTAAAACGTACCCGCGAGGCTTGGTGGGGCAAGGTTGTTCATCTTTTCGACCGTCCCACTTTTGGCGAGGAGCTTTGGGACGAACTTGAGGAGCTTCTCATCTCCGCCGATGTTGGTGTGAACACCACCGCTAAGCTTACCGGACGGCTCAAGGAGAGAGTGACTAAAGAGAACATCAAAGACGCTGCACTGGTAAGGGATGCCCTGAAAGAGGAGATAGCCTCCATGCTGATGGCAGGAGGAGAGGCTGCGCCGCGGACGGACGGGAGGATAGGCGTAGTCCTGGTGGTCGGCGTCAACGGCGTCGGCAAGACCACCAGCATCGCGAAGCTTGCACATAACTACAAAGAGCAAAAGAAACGAGTGCTTCTGGTGGCAGGCGATACGTTCAGAGCGGCAGCTATCGACCAGCTTAAGGTCTGGGGGGAACGCATAAAGGTTCCGGTAATCGCTCACCAGCCCGGTGGCGACCCTGCGGCAGTGGTCTTCGATGCCTTGGAGTCAGCCAAGAAAAATGCCGATATTGTTATTGTGGATACCGCAGGCCGTCTCCATACCAAGTTTAACCTCATGGAGGAGCTCAAGAAAATCAGGCGCGTGGTGGATAAATCCGGTATCGAGCCCCAGGTGCTGCTCGTATTGGACGCCACCACAGGCCAGAACGGGTTGACTCAGGCAAAATACTTCACCGAAGCGGTAAAGGTCAACGGCATACTGCTGGCTAAGCTCGACAGCACGGCAAAGGGAGGGATTGTCCTCGCCATCTGCGATGAGCTCAAGATACCCATCCTTTACATCGGCACTGGCCAGGAATTGGAGGATCTCGCCTCCTTTGATCCCGAGGAGTTTGTGGAAGCCCTGTTTTCCCGTGAGGACCGGTAATGAGCCAGACTGTAACCATATTCCAGCAAAAGGCACTTCCCAACAAATGGTTTCAGGCTGCCTGCGTTGCCGCTCTGGTTTTCATTATTTACTTTTACACAAGTGACCGTTCAACTAACTGGGATCAGTTTGTGCGCCTGTCCGATGCCTTTCTCCATGGCCGTCTCTACATAGTGAATGCGCCTTCGTGGTTAGAGCTAGCCAGGTATGGAGAAAAGGGATTCGTCATCAATCCACCTGCTCCCACCTTGTTCGTGATCCCCTGGGTAGCTATTTGGGGACTGAGCACCAACCAGGTCATCATATCGATGCTGGTGGGAGCAGTAGCCGTAGGTTTCTTCTGGGTGGCTGCCACCCAATTAGGCTGGAGTCTTCAATTTCGTGTTGCCATGACCGTGCTGGTAGCCTTCGGCACGAACTTCTGGTGGGTCACCACCGAGGGCAGTGTCTGGATGCTGGCCCATGTATCGGCAGTCTTCTTTCTCATGGCTGCGCTGGTTGAGACCACAGGCAAGAACCGTCCCTGGCTGGTTGCTTTGCTCGTGGGACTGGCCGGTCTGTCCAGATTACCTGTTTTCCTAACTTTCCCTTTCTTTGCCTATACGGTAAGCCGGGGAGTAAGCGCTCGGAGAGACATAATTCGCCGTCTGGCTATCTTCGGAGTTGCTTTAGCCGTGATGGGAGGGCTCTACCTGCTCTATACCTACGGTGAGTATGGCACTATCAATCTTGGGTATGAACGCGGCCAGTTCGTTAGTGGGCCCTGGTATTCCAGGGGGCTCTTCAGTATTCACTACATCCCGCGCCAAATTTACGCTATTCTCTTCTATGTTCCTGAAAAGATTGACAAATTCCCCTTTTTCAAGCCAAGCGATCTGGGCCTCGGGCTGTTTTTTACCACGCCTGCTCTGCTCTATATGTTTAGAGCCAGGCTCAATGAAAGGCTGGCGCTAGCGGCCCTTGGCGGGCTTCTGCTCACTTCAATACCCATATTGACCTATGCAGTAGAAGGCTGGGCCCAATTCGGGTATCGCTACAGCCTGGACGTTCTCCCATTTATGGTTCTCCTGGTGGCGTCGGGGATGCGCTACCGCCTGACCTGTTTCGCGATAGCGGTCATCATCTTATGCTGTGGCATAAATCTCTGGGGTACATTGACGGGTTTCTGACGATCTGGATTGGGTAGCCTGCGACCATATCACAACTGCGCCGCCTGAAGTGGCTGTCATACATTCGTGGCCTTTGGTTAGGATATACCTGTAGTACAGGGGCTGCATCAGATGATACAGGTTGCATATGCCATAATCTGGTGGCTTATCCTGCTACTCATCGGACTGATAACATTCCCTCTGGTGTCCAGGGTGTGCGGGGGGCTGCTCGATAAAGGCTACTCCATCTCTAAAATTCTGGGTCTGCTGCTCCTGACATACTTCTCCTGGCTGTTCGCCAGCCTGCACATACTCAAATTCGGGTATGTCAACATCTCCATCTCACTATTATTGCTGCTGGCGCTTTCCTTATACCTGGGCAGAAAGCGTCTGAACATTAAGAATCTGCCCTTGAAATCTATGCTTATCAGCGAGGCGCTGTTCACAGTCGCCTTTGCCCTGTTCTTGGTGTACTTACGATACAAGCCGGATATTTTCTATGCATATACCGAAGACTTCATGGACTTTGCGTTTCTCCGATCGATTTTGCGTAGCAGCTATTTCCCTCCCGCCGATCCCTGGCTTGCTGGCACAAGCCTACCTTATTACTATGGCGGACAGCTCCTTACAGCCGTATTGACCCTGATATCCAAGGTGCCCTCCTCCATATCTTATAACCTGGCAGTAGCGATGTTCTTCGGCCTTATTGGATCTGCCTTATATGGGATCGGGTACAATGTCACGAAAAGAAAAATTTATGGCCTTGTCGCTGTCGTCTTCGTTTGTCTTGCGGGGTTCATCTCAGGGGTATTTCAACTGTCTGCCTTTGTCTTCCACCATGACCTGCTGGGCCACAGCGCAACAGGGGCTCATGGCTTTTTGGACTGGCTTCTCCACTTCGACCTGAGCGCTGGAGTCATACCTAATACTGGTAATCTGTACCCTTATGCTGCTTTTCTCCAGGGAGATTTGCATGCACATACGATGACCATCCCCTTCCAGCTTATGTACATCATGCTTATGTTCTCGTTGCTCAAGAAAGGCGATGACGATGTCAGAAATGGCAGATTAGATTCGTTACTTACTGTATTTATATTAGGCATTAGCTTGGGCTTCTTCATATTTATAAATACGTGGGACTATCCCATCTACGCCGCATTCACACTACTTGCTTTCATATTGTTCAAACTGAATCTCAGCAAAAAGGGTATCTTAGGTGTTATATTGGTGAGCCTTGTACTATACGTGCCTTACTTTGTTACAAGAGATTGGGGTGGGGCTCATGGAGTTGGCATAGTACATTCCAGAACCGATTTGGCCGATTTTGTTGAGCTTTTTGCCCTGTTTTTGTTTGTGGTATTTTCATTTTTCTACGTTTCATTTAAGGGGAGGTTGTTCAAGGGAGAAACGCTTATTTTGATGGCGGTCCTGGCCATTATCATTGCTTCGGTGTCTTTCTTGTTGAATTTCCAGCTTCTGTTGATTCTTATACCTCTGATTCTGGTGCCCTTATATTGCATATATAAAGCCCGTGAAAGAAAAGAGACCGAATTCATGCTGCTCCTTGTGCTCATGGGAGCGTTGCTTGTGTTATTCTGTGAAGTCTTTTATATAGCTGATGCTTTGCCCCGTCCTTCCGAGAGGTTCAACACGGTCATGAAGTTCTATCTGCCGGTATGGATTTTTCTGGGTATAGCATCAGCGTACGGAGTATTTTGGGTGTTGAAGAATGCCAAAGGGAAGCTTAAGGGTGTTTGGATTGCTTTCCTACTTGTCCTTGTTTTATCCTGCCTAATTCAGCCCGTAGGACAGACAGCAGGTTGGGCGAGTGGCAAGCGCGATTATTTCAACATCGGCAGAGATACATTGGATGGGGTAGCTTACGTGAAAGTTGTAGCGCCGGGGGAATACGAGGCTATTCAATGGCTCAACGGACATATAAAGGGGCAGCCTGTCATACTGGAGGCGCCTGGGGGGGCATATCAATTTTCGTCATATGTCGCGACGATGACCGGCTTGCCTACCGTTGTCGGCTGGGTGACTCATGAGGTGATGTGGCGGGGCTCCTGGGATGAAGTAGCAGGGCGAGATACGGATGTAGATAATATTTACAAATCTCCGGATAGCGATGGGGCGCTTGCCTTGTTGAGAAAGTATAATGTCGAATACATATATGTGGGGAAGCTGGAGAAAGAGAGATATGAGGCAGAAAGCTTGCTGAAGTTCGGCAGCAATCGAGAAAGATATACACTGGTTTTCGAAAACCAGGGCGCGAAAATATATCAGGTTCTGCAACGCTAAGACATCTCAAAGTGTTAATGCAGTACTGAGAATGTTGGAGGTCATGGCTAGCAATTGATTCAGATAGCTTACGCTGTAATCTGGTGGCTTGTCCTTGTGGTCATCGGCTTATTGACATTCCCCCTGGTATCCCGGGTATGCGGCGGGCTGCTGGATAAAGGCTACTCTATCTCCAAGATTCTGGGCCTGCTGCTCCTGACATACTTCTCCTGGCTGCTCGCCAGTTTACACCTGCTCAAATTCGGGTACCTCAACATCTCAATCGCATTGCTCCTTCTGCTGGTGCTCTCATTCTTCTTGGGCAGAAAGCGCCTGACCCTTAAAAATCTACCTTTAAAATCGATGCTGATTAGCGAGGCGCTCTTTTCATTGGCTTATGTGCTGTTCCTCGTTTTTCTGTTCTACACACCGGATATTGGTTTTGCTCATTCAGAGGATTTCATGGACTTCGGATTTATCCAATCTATCATGCGCAGCGGCTATTTCCCGCCTCCTGACCCCTGGCTTGCTGGCGAGAGCATTCCCTATTATTACGGAGGGCACATGGCCACTGCTGCTCTGATAATGGTCTCCAGGGTGCCACCTGCTATCGCCTATAACTTGGCCGTAGCCATGTTCTTCGCTCTTACCTTATCCGCTTCCTATGGTATCGGCTACAACGTTACCAAGAGAAAGCTATATGGATTTGTTGCCGTTATCTTTGGTTGTGTGATAGGGTTTCTCTCAGGGGCATTTCAGCTTTCGGCATTTTCCCTGCACAGAAACGTCATGGGCTATGGCCCCACTAATGCGCACAATTTCCCTGAGTGGTTGCGTTCCTTCGATTTTATATCTGCCAACTGGCTGGTAAAAGGTGCTGCAATCCGTAATCCCTTCTACGCCTTCCTGGTAGGAGACCTGCATTCGGATGTGACCGATATCCCCTTCCAGCTCTTGTTCATCACCCTCGTCCTTGCCCTATTTTTAGCCAGGAAGAGCGAGCCTGATCGCAAGATTGCAAAATCCGATTCATTGCTGGCCGTTGTCATCCTGGGCCTTAGCCTGGGGTTTCTTGCCTTTGTAGATACCTGGAGCTTTCCTGTCTACCTACTTCTTGCCATACTCGCTTTCATACTGCTCAGGACGAACCTCGGCTGGAAGAAATTACTAGGTGTTATCGCCCTGAGTATCATTTTCTATCTACCCTATCATCTCGCAAGGGGCTCTGGTGGCTTCAAGGAAATAGGCGTAGTCACCCAAAGAACAGAATTACTGGAATCTATTGAGGTCTTTGCCCTGTTCTTGTTTGCCATATTTTCATTCTTTTACATTTCATTTAGAGGTAGGTTGTTCAAGGGAGAAACACTTATTTTAATGATTGTTCTGGCCATTATCATTGCCTCAGTCTCTTTCTTATTACATTTCCAGCTTTTATTAATCCTGATACCTCTGATTCTGGTGCCCTTATATTGCATATATAAATCGCGTGAAAAAAAAGAGACCGAATTCATGCTGACCTTGGCGCTCACCGGAGCGTTAATCGTGCTATTCTGCGAGGTATTCTACATAAAGACTCCCCTTGGCGGAGACTTCGCGAGATTTGTCACGGTAGTGCACTTCTACTTGCAGATATGGGTGCTCTTCGCTTCAGCAGCGGCGTATGCCGTCTACTGGGTGTTAAGCAATGCCAGGAGCAGATTGAAATATGTCTGGGCAATCTTGCTTTTCCTCCTTGTGCTGGCATCTCTGATTCAGCCGATAGGTCTTGTCACAGAGTGGACAAGTGAGACGCACGATTATTTCGGTATCAACAGGGGGACATTGGATGGTTTGGCTTACATGAAGACTATAGCGCCGGGCGATTACGAGGCGATCAACTGGATAAACGGACACATAGAAGGTTCCCACGTCATATTGGAGGCGCCAGGGGCAGCATATCAGTTTACGTCTGTGATCTCGACCATGACGGGCTTGCCTACGGTCATCGGCTGGATGAATCCTCACGAGGTGATGTGGCGGGGTAACTGGGATAAAGTCTCGGGGCGTGATAGGGAAGTGGATAGCATCTATAATAACCCTGACAGTGGGCAGGCATTATCTGTATTGAGAAAGTATAATGTCGAATACATATATATTGGGAACCTGGAGATACAGAGATATCCGGCGGAAAGCATGCAGAAGTTCTCCAGCGATTCGGAAAGATACAAGCCGATTTATGAGAAAGATGGCGTTACCATCTATCAGGTAATGTCGTGAGTCTTGCCTCACATATGGTATTTGTGAGACAATGTAGCCGCAGTGTCATTCGGCGATGACCAGGGGCTGATGTCAGCTCCTGATGGATTCTGGAAAAGCTAGAATGCAAACAACAGCCTTGGAAAAACTGCAGCGCTTCGCCTCTAAACCTGGCGGCCAGGTTTTTCTGGTTGTCCTTACCCTTGCGGTATCCTTGCTCGTCCGGTTGCTCCTGTTTCGCTATCATGGCTATTATATAGACGAAAACTCTTTCAAGGCGTGGTATAACACCGCTGCCGAAAAGGGTCTGCATAACTTCTACGATTCCACCTGGTCTGATTATCCCCCGTTTAACATCTACATCTTCTGGATTTGCGGTAAGCTGGCGCATGCCCTTGGGCCCGGCAGCCTGTACTTGCTCATCAAGCTGCCCCAGAACCTGTTCGACCTTGCTACAGCCTATCTTATCTTCCGCTTCATCCGTTTGAGGTATTCTTTCCTCTTCGCCTTGGGTGCCATGACAGTGTATGCCCTTAATCCTGCAACCATCTTCGACCTTGCAGTGTGGGGTCAGTTTGATTCGATCTACGCTTTCTTCATGGTCGCCTCTCTTTATGCGCTCATGCGCTCCAGATTCGAGCTTTCAGGGGGCCTGCTAAGTATCGCTGTGCTCACCAAGCCCCAGAGCGTTGTCCTGCTTCCTGTGGTCGCCTATGTGATTCTGAGGAAAGGCGGCTGGAAGCGCTCTGTAACCAGCGCCGCCGTCTTTCTGGCTTTGGTCTTTCTTATTATCGCCCCCTTTCACTGGAACAACCCGATTACTTTCCTTATCGACCGCTACAAGGGATACAATTTGTATCCCTACAACAGTATCAACGCCTATAACTTCTGGGCGCTCCTTGGGTTCTGGAAGCCGGACTCCGTGCCACATTTAGGCCTGAGCTACCAGAACTGGGGCATTATCGCCTTTGTCATTTTCGCCGCTTTCGTCATGTGGCAGCTACATCGCAAGCCTGGGGGAAGGGCGCCCGTCTTTGCTGCCTTCCTCCTGATGTTCGGCTTCTTCATGCTGATGACCCGCATGCATGAAAGGTATCTTTTCCCGGTTTTCGCGCTTCTCGCCCTGAGCTTTTCCCCGCGTCACCCACCCTGGCTCTTTGTGGGTCTCACCGGGACGTTCTTTGCCAACCTGGTCTATGTTATGTCGAAGCTCAATCACAATTCTTTTATCCCCAGCGGACACTGGTCCCTTTACGTTCTGGCCCCCATCAATGCCATTATGTTCTTCTACGCTATCTGGAGCTTCTGGAGGATGCAGCGCACTGAGAAGGTTGAGGTGGAGCCGCCAGAGACTCCCTCTGTTCCGCCACCATCCAAACCGGCTGAAGTCCGACCGCCAGCGGTTTCTCCTCCCTCGCCGGAACCTAGAGCAGCCGAGGAAGCGCCCCCGCTACCTGTCCCCAAAGTAGGCATCCCCAGGAGCCATGCCCTTATCTTGGCGGTTCTCGTCGTTTTCTTCTTATCCATGTCTCTCTGGAATCTCGGAGACAGAAAGGTTCCCACTTCGGATTGGGTCCCTCAAAAAGAGCCCGAGGAAGTCTATCTTGACCTTGGCATAACAACCCGTGTGGACAAGGTTTGGGTGCTGGTTGCGGATGCTAACCCGGTCAACGTTGACCTCTACTGGGGCTCACCGGGCAATTGGACCTACCAGAGTAACCTGGCGGAATCCGGCGTCTGGTTTAAGTGGGATTCGCTGTATCTGGGCCGCGACACTAGGTATGTTCGCCTGCTGTTTAAGGGGACAACGGGGCGAATCGGGGAAATTGCCCTGTTCACGGGCGGCCACAAACTCAATATAAGCAATGTCGTAGGGGACCAGGATAGCACGGTTGCTGCTCTCATAGATGAGCAGCAACTGGTCGGCAACCCTGCCAGCCACGCCTCGGGCACCTACTGGGATGAAATATATTACGTCAGGACAGCCGAACAGACCCTAAAGCTCGAAAACCCTTCCCAGTGGGACCATCCCCCCACGAGCAAGCTTATCATGGCCGCCGGGATAGCAGTCTTCGGACACAATCCATTTGCCTGGCGCATAGGTGGAGTTATCTTCGCTACCCTCGGCATATTGCTCATCTATTTCTTCGCTAAGCGCGTGTTTAAGTCCTCCCGCGCTGGCCTTATCGCTGCTTTCCTGCTCACTTTCGAGTTCATGCACTTTGTCGAGGCACGGATTGCTGTCCCCGAGACTTATGTCTTTTTCTTCGTTATCGCTATGTTCTATTTCTTCTACCGTTACTGGGAAGACCCCCAGCGTGGCGGCAAGCACCTTTTCCTGAGCCTCGTATTCTTTGGGCTGGGGTTCTCCACAAAATGGACTGTCATGTACGGCTTTGTCGGCATGATGCTGCTGCTAATTGTGCTCAAGCTGCGCAAGCCTGTAGTCCGCAAGAACGAAGTCCTCTGGTTCGTTGGTGGCCTGGCGGCGGCTGTGGCTATCTATATAGCATCATACACAACGTACTTCCTGGCAGGCCACGGCGCGCATGACTTCTGGCACTTGCAGTTCGATATGTACCGCTTCCATGCCCATTTGGCAGCAACTCATCCTGCTAGCTCCCCTTGGTGGAGTTGGCCTTTGATGCTTCGCCCGGTCTGGATGTATTTGGGCAGCTTTGACAGCAGTACCGGGTATATCTCCACCCTTGGTAATCCTGCGCTCTGGTGGGCAAGCATACCGGTGATGCTTGCCACCTTCTGGCTCGCCATAAGGTACAGGAACAAGCTCGCTATTTTCATCTCTATCCCCTTCCTGACTCAGTGGCTTGCCTTCCTCACTGTTCACCGCGTGATTTTCATTTACCACTTCTTCCCCAACGTGCTTTTCATAATCCTCGCCATCACCCTCTGGATTCAGTGGTTATGGGATAAGTATAAGTGGGGCAAGTGGGTTGTCGCAGCTTATCTTGCCCTCAATGTTGTCTGCTTTGCCCTGTTCTTCCCCGTGTTATCCGGCCTGCCCATGAGCCAGGGATATTGGCACTGGATGAGATGGATGGTGAACTGGGTTACCATGGGTGTTGGCCCTCACTGAGCACATAGCTAGTCTAGTGTATCGCTAATAACTTGACAATGATGGGGGTTTGGTTTAAGCTGTCTGCATGTGGAAAAAAGCCGACCCCATCGCGTTGCCCCCGGACCAGCAGCGGATTCTCGAAGCTTGGGTTCGCGCCCAGAAAACCCCGCAAAGCATCGTGCGACGGGCCAAGATTGTGCTCATGGGCGCCTCCGGGCTGTCTAACAACCGCATCGCTGTAGAACTGAACACCAGCCGCCCTACGGTGATTGAGTGGCGCCGACGCTCTCACCCATATCAGACCAGGCCGTGGCCGTCGTGTCTCTATCTCCGCCGAGCGCGTCCAGGCTATCGTTGATGCCACCCTTCAGACGAAACCCGCGGGAGCCACCCATTGGAGCCGCCGA
>Ga0209777_10004017_pt1 | contig 17694 bp, 9 predicted proteins | sample FrelakmetHBP12HB_FD_187147 | JGI IMG/M metagenome (GOLD analysis project Ga0209777, IMG submission 187147) | Freshwater lake sediment microbial communities from the University of Notre Dame, USA, for methane emissions studies -HBP12 HB (SPAdes)... | ecosystem: Environmental > Aquatic >...
CGTCGAGATGTCCGACTACAACGGAAACCTCGTCAAAGTGCTGGCACTTACCGGTGCATTCCGCAAGATGCAGATTGCACTTGACAAGGTCATCGATCAGGTCAAGGCCGGAAAGTCAGGTGACGCGATTGAGCTCCCGAAGCTCATCATGACCACCGACAAGGCTGTCGACGGTGAATTCACCAACCCCTTCGCACTTGCAAAGGCACGCGCTGCCTATGAGATTGCATCTGCAGTTGCCATGGTCAACGTCAAGGGCTGCTTCATGACAAAGGAATGGGAGAAATACATCCCGATCGTTGCAAGCGCTCACGAGATGATGAGATCCGCAGCAATGCTCTGTGACGAGGCCCGCGAGCTCGAGAAGGCAGGCGACAGCATTCTGCGCCAGGCCCACAAGAAAGACGGCACGCTTGTCGCCAAGAAGAAACTCGTTGCAAAATTCGAGTAAATTAATCTGATCTTTTTTTTAGTCCTTTCTAAAGTATTTCCCGAGATCCTCCGGGAGGGTAAGGATCACCGGCTCCAGATGCAGACGTTCCATAAAAGCGGAGTCGCTCGTAGACTGGGGATTGGGATTGATCCGGGATATAAAAGAGCAAAACGCACAAAATCCATGGTCCTCCCCGGCTTTATCCAAAAAGAGCGACATGTTGAAGGCATGTGTACCAAGTTTTTTATAAAGAGAGATAACCCTGAGGAGATCTTCTGACAACTGGTCAACATAGCTCTCAAGATCACCAATACCGGATAACGGGAGGATGCCCCGTACCTCCTTTTCACCCACCGGGACTGCATGGGCGTGCCAGAGAATCTCATCCCCGAAAAGGTACCTTTCTGAACCGCGTTCCTCTCTCCTGATTGCATCCCAGTATGATTCGCCGTGGTTGTTGCGATAGCGTTTGCTCGTATTGAGATACCGTTCTGCAATCGCAGATGGACGTTTATCAGAGAGTGCCTGCATGTGAGGATGTATCAGACTGGCTCCGGCTGATGGTAAAAAGTTCCAGTTGATACTCGGGTAGCCATCAAAACGCTGGAGCGTTTCGATTTGTGCAGAGAGGGCATCAGCAATCTGATGATGCGAGAATTTTCTGACTGTGTGCGCTTTTGTTATCACCGTGACGGTGTGCCATTGGGCAAACGGAAAGAGATTGGGAAATGTGACGCTCTCTCCCTTTATGACACGTTTATTATCAGAGAATGTTGGTGTAACCGTCAGGACATGTTCAGGACAGAACGGGCAATTGGCAGGATCGGCCGGTAATGATACCGATTGATCGATATGTCGTTTTAATCGTTCCGGGCTGATTTTGCACCGGAGCCCCGTGTATCGTTCTTTTCGTTCCTGTAATATTCCCCCACCACTGACCGTAATTTCATGAACAGTAAACATATCCCCTCACTTTCTCATATCGTGCGATAGTATGATAGCACTTTTCATAGAACCCTTCAGGAACCCTGCGAGAAAAATAAAAAAAAAGTTCGGGGAATACCGCCGTGATTGGCAGTATAGCCCTGCATCCGATCGGGCAGGTTGTACAATAAGATTATACAACGTACTTGCCAAGGAGGCGGATCGATGTGGTCATATCTGGACCGAGCGGTGAACCGAAGATGATCTGGGTAACCCCGGATTTGGTCAGAGAGTCACACTTTGCCTTCACCATTTCAGGAGTGCCTGCGATGGTGAATGCATCGATCTCCTTGTCACCGACAAGTTCTCCAACCGTCTTGAAATCGAACTTCCCGAGTGCTGCTTTGATCTTTGCAACATTGTTGAGGTCGAGACCGTGGCGGGTGAGGAGGTCTGGCGGGGAGCCCGCTGCAATGAAGGCTGCAACAATCTTTGCTGAATTGCGTGCCTTCTTCTCGCTCATGTCGATGGACATGGCGGTGTATGCTCCGATATCAAAGTTCTTCTTGCCGACTTTGTCAGCTGCTGCCTTGATGATCGGAATCGCGATTGCGAAGTCTTTTGGATTGGATGCATTAATTAACGCCCCGTCCCCAACTCGTCCAGCGAGATCGAGAACCTTGGGACCTTGAGCGCCGATGTAGATTGGAACGCCTTTCTTTCCGGGCAGGTTGACACCGGTCAGCTTCGCACCATCGTAATCGAAGAACTGCATGCCTGACTTCTTGACTTCCTCACCGGCACAGAGCTTGCGGATCTGTACGACTGCCTCTTCCAGACGGGCGACCGGCTTTTCGGCCTTTATCGCGAGTTTTGGGAGAGTTGAGAGGTCGCCGGGTCCGATACCGAGGACGGCGCGGCCGTCGGAGATCTCGTTCAATGTGCAGAAGAACGATGCCATGGCTGCCGGCGTGTCCGTGAATGAGTTCATAATGCCCGGACCCATCTTGAGGGTCGTTGTTGCCTGGGCGATAGCAGCGAGCGTCGGGTAGCAGTGGCGGTTGTTGTAGTGGTTAGTGATCCATGCAAAGTCGATATCTTTTGACTCCGCAAGTTTACAGAAGTTAACTACTTGCTTTACGTTGACATTTCCTGGTACAAATTCTATTCCATATGACAAGGCTTATTCACCTCATTGTCTATTACCGTATACGCACTTAAATAAATTATCATTTTAATTTGATCATGGCGCTTGATTCGGGTCAAATCAGACAAAAAGGCTTGATTTTCTGGTCGGATTTGTGAATGGGATCATCCTATCGGAGATAAACGCAGGAAGATTTCACGGTTCGATAGCGGGTTTGAAGGTTATTGGATGATCGTATAAAATGGCTTTTTTCACGAGAACCACCATTACGGTAATCCTTTCATTACCGTATCGTTTGCCATCACGTCTGATCCATAAACTAAAAAGTCCGATGTCAAACCCTATAAGATATTGAACTAATAAGAACCAATATTTTACCACTAAACACGGGTTAATTTTACCAGAACTTAAACGGCGTTTTTATGCGGATCCTGGCGATTGGTCTTGGCGGGGCAGGGGGAAGAATTGTGGATAGGCTCTACAGTACCGACCGTCGCAGCAGCAAGGTGGAGTGTGTCCAGGCACTTGTGGTGGATGTCGATCCCGACAGCCTCTCACAACTCACCTCGCTTCCGGAATCATCAAAAATCTATTTCCCCCCGATTGACATCCCCCATCCGCAGGATCCTACGGATACAGGTACAACAGCAACCATCGACATCGCAGAAGTGACCGCACGCGTCCAGACTATGGCAACTGGTGAAACGGATGCAATATTTATCTGTGCCGGGCTGGGGGGCGGGCTTGTTGACTCCGCATCACGTATCGTTGCAGCACTTCGTACTTCCATGGCAGAGCCGATCTTCGGGCTTGTCACGCTTCCCTGCCTTGCTGAGGGGGAGCGGTGCTCGGCGAAGGCTGCAGACGATATTGAAATGCTGGCCCCCATGCTTGACGGGGTGATCCTCTTCGATAACGAAACATGGTACAAAAAGATCAAATTCCAGCAGAAGGCTCTTGCGCGTGAGGATGAGGGGGTTGCAGCACGGTGGGGGCTGAAAAAAAAGCCGGACCGGGTATTATCTCCCGCCCAGAAGATGTATTCCCTATTGAATGATGCCATTGTCAGGAGGATCAGCCTCATACTCAGGGCGGGGGAATTTAAAGCGGACGGCGGGATTGAACTGGCAGAGGTCGTCCTTGATTCCGGTGAAGTCCTGAATACAATGAAGGGGATGGGCTTTATCACTATTGGATATGCCGTTGAGCAAATTCCCCAAAACCCCCTGAATTTTCTTTCGAAGTTGTGGCCGACCGGTTTTTTTGCTGACGAACACCAGAAAAAAACCTCACGAATCGTGGAACTGGCAAAGCAGGCAATCTATCACGAGGTTTCTACCCCATGCGATTTGACCAGCGCCCATAAAGCCCTCGTGCTGATCGCGGGGCCTTCCCATGAACTCTCGATGAAGGGGTATATGACCGTGCGGAAATGGATAGACCGCAGCATTGCCGGGCTCGAGACGAGGTCCGGGGACTATCCGGTGACCAGCACCAGATTTGTTGCTGTCATCGTCATGCTGACCGGCCTTGAAAATATTCCACGTATCGGAGAACTCAAAGAGATCCGGGCCCAGTATAATCAACACCTGGCAGCAGAACGGGCACCGTACGATACAGCTGTCAGCGGGAAGGATTCCCGCGGGGAGCCCGTCGCAGCATCTTCCGGTACCTCTCAACGGCCACCCGTACTTCGGGATGTGATGATATCCATTCCCAAAAATAACGTGTCGGGTGAACCTGAAAGGATTCCTTCCCCACCGACCCCAGCCATAAGTTTGGATGAGGAGTCCCCTGCAGGAACTATGAAAACCAAACCTGCAACCGTCCCGCATCAGCGACGTGTAATTATTTCAAAACCGCATGAGACGACTCAGGCAACAGGTTCAGTTCCAGCACCGGAGAAAGAAGCGTACATTCCTGTAAAAAAGATCCTTGCTTCCCAACAATCACCCCATTCGCCGGATAAAATACCGGCGTTTCTGGATGACCGTACCAGGCTCAAAGACCAAGAGAGGAAAAAGATCGAACGTGAACTGCAGAAGCAGAGACTCATTGCTATCGGGCGGGACCAGAAATTGGACAGGCCTCTCCAGCAGAAAACACCAGATACAGCATCCACCTCACATTCCCCTCACAAGGTTAATGCCGATGATGTTCCTTCTCAAAAAAGTGATTCGGGTGATGGTTCGCGCCACGTGATCCATAAAAAGCAGGACCCAATAAAAATTGTGCTTTATAAAAAGGGAGAGGAACCGGACTGGACCATTCCTCCAACACCGTCCCATCGAAAGGATGTTACCGACAAAAAGATCTCCTCCAACGACAGGGAGTCCGGGACTGAAACTGTGCAAAGTGACCGGGCAGGCAGCATCGACGACTGGATCAAACAGGCACCTCACCGGAAAAAAGACGAATTTTTTGAGCAGGAGATATTCAAGTTAAAAGATGTTCCACAAGTTGTTCGGGATGATGTGCTCGTACATACGAACCTTCAACGCGAGCGGACATCGCAAGACAGCGATACTGTTATACCGGATATAAAAATTGCCGAACGACCGAAGGAAATCGAACCATCATCAAAAAAACACAATATAAAAAGACCTGGTGATGATGACGAGGTCAGCTGGGTGAGATGATCAGTTTGTCTCCATCACTTTGGCAAACGGGATATTCCCGGCACCAATCTCGGTTTTAATTTCCAGTCCCTGCTCTACCACGTTGCCGATGAAATTCAGGCCGCTGAATGCAACAATCGAAAGACGGTAGGGGTTACTTGGGAGGTTGAATACCTGATTTCCCATTTTCACCGGAAAAATAAAACCTGACTGGTTCATTTGCCCAATAATCTCCTGTACCTGGTGGAGGGCGGATGCCGGGACTTCGCGCACGTTGGCAAGCGCAATCCCTGAATGTGTTCTACAGTAGCTGTTGATCGATGTGAGCCCTGAAGAAATGAACAGTTCGAGAGGATCAATGGTCGTTCCCCGATAGCCGATCAGGTCAACAAACCGTCGTGGCGTCCCGTTTGCGATTTCAAGCCTCCCCCCATATGCCATCTTTACCGGGACACCGTTTCGCTGAAAGACACCATCCATCGAGATGCTGCAGATTGTAATAAAACCTGCAAAGCCATGCGGGATCCGGGGGTCATTGTCAATGATCCGGTACGAGGAGAAGAACCCGCATCCTGTTTTTGCAACCTCATCAAAAGCTGCCCGGATGCGGTCGAGAGATCCTTGGGGAACGATGGAGAGGTTATATGCTACATCCCCGGTGCCGGAAGCGGGGTCAAATGTGCTGCGGTATGCCAGACGTTCGAGTTTTGAGATGACAAAACCGATGCGGTCATCAACAAGCGCATTATCGGTTTCCTGGAATCCAGCGGGTGTCAATATCCTGCCCTGGTTGCCGATCTTTTCCGTAAAACCCATGGTATCAAGGTAACTGAGATAATACTGGACTGCGCGATCGCTCAGGATGAATCCGCGCTCAGCCATGAGTTCCGAGAGCCGCTTTGCTCCAACAGGTTCCCGGTGTTCCTTTAAAATTCTCAGAATCTCAATATATTTCCGCTCGGTACGAATCATACCTGATGTGCCCCCACTACTCCTTTGCTGTCCTGATAGCATCCTTCATATAATTGAGTGCCGCCCGTTACTTCATGGAGAACCATCTGTACTATACGTTCATTCTGATGTATTTCAATATCTGCAGGTCCCATGTTCGTTAGGCACAGGGTCAGTTGCCCCCGAAAACCGGGATCCACAAAACCCGCACCAAGAAGGATACCCCTTCTCCCCAGCGATGATCGGCAGCGGAGTGTCCCGGCAAGATCTCCTGATAATTCTACCCATTCCAGACTGGATACGAGCGTGCAGGTGCCTTTAGGGAGGATAACATTGTCAGCCGCACGGAGATCATATGAAGCGGGTTGCTGGCAATCGCTACTATATGGCCGTATCACCAGATCTCCTTTCAGAGAGTTATCCCCAAGTCGGTTGCGAATTTCAGTACCGGAGAGGATCATTCAATAGAGTTTGGGAGAAAACGCTTAATAACTTTTGATGAGAAACCATGCAGAAGGATCCATGGGGTAGAGGATATCCTCTTGGGCTTCGGACCCAAGGACGCGGGTTCGATTCCCGCTGGGTCCGCTCGTTTTTTTAAAAATTATTCGAGTTTGATATAGGAACGGCCGGCTGTTCCAACGGTAATACCAGATCCCGTGATTTCCTCCCGATCATTGGGCGCATCGGGAGCGCTTGCGTCCACACGGATCCAGTATTCACCCGGAGGGAGCAAACGGACATCAAGGCTGGAATAATCGGTAAATACACCTTTCGTGATGTAGTTTGTATCGAAAAGCACCCATTGAAGTCCGCCATTGTTAGAATATGAGATCCGTTCGGTCACTGTCTGGTTGCCGTCATAATTAATATTCCATTCAAGAGGGATGAAATCTTTTATTGTACCATTAGTCGTCGAATGGAGATTAGAGACATCCAAGGTCGTTGCGTTGATACCGGCATTTGTGAGATTTTGCACTGAAGTGATGTATGTGCTCGGTATTTCAAGTGTTGATTCTCCATTATTGAATACAAGTTGAGATCCAGGACCGAAAAGCTCAATAATTCCGGTTGCATTCACTCTAAACCGGAATTTTGTCTCCCACGTCTGGTTGATGGAGATATTGCCTACATTGAAATTGAGTGTGCTGGTGGACCATTCGTTTGTCTGATCGTAACTGTAGGGATATGTGGTGTAGGTTCCACCATAATATGGAAAAACATTTGGATGGGAGATGGGTGTGGCGGGTACAAGGTCTGGCAGAGGATTCTGGGTTTTGTTCCAGCTGGTGACCCATGTGGACTCCCCTCGTGTATAGTTGTAGCCAAATACAATGTTCCCATTATTCTGAGTGGTCACATTGTTGAAGGTCACGTTTACATTCTGGAAGTTAAGGTTCATCTGGGTATTGACACCAGCTGCAGTCTGGACTTTCCCTAAGATGGTCTGGAATATCTGGCTTAACTGGGTTGTTGAAGGTGCGAAATAATAGCATCCGGGTGAAGTAATCCGGGTCAGTAAAGGGGTGTCTATATTTCCATCAGAGGGAAAACCCGCCCCATAAATCGTTATTCCCTGCGCCATTGCCCGGTTTGCCGCGTCAACAGCCGCAGCCTTTCCAACATCACTCTCGTCAAACCAACCAAGATTAGAACGAGGGTACCAATCTGACGGCCAATACGATTCCAGTGAGCCCGGTGCGATCGGCGCCATCATATTAATTCCATCCCCCATAATTATGATAGTCTTACTGCGACCGGGAGTTCCATGGGTATTGAACTCCTGAAGAGCTGCATTGATACCTGCAGCATAATTCGTACCGCCATAATCCTGATATCCATTGACGATGGTAATAAGATTAGATTTATGGGCATGATCAGTGAAGTCCAAGTCGATCTTTCCATCCGGGCTTGGGTTCAAGTAAGTATATGGGGACATAGTGCCGTTTGGACATTCAGTAGCTTTGTTACAACTATCCCAATGCTGTGGAGGTACCATATTAGTATCCATCGGGGCTCCCGACCACGCTTTGAAATGGGGTAAATGATCGATTTGTTGTTGGTTCCAGAGGGCGATGGTATCGGCGGATGCGTAGGGAGGATGTGGTGTAGGACTTTGTCCGAAAGATACCAACGAGATGTAAGTATTATCAGATGCGTTATTAACAAAAGATAACTCTGCGGCTCTGGTGTCAACCATTCTGGTTGGTCCCCCGATACCTCCGGCAAGATCGGTAACGATTACAATGTCTGCAGATTTTTGCGTTAGTTTCCAACCGTCGCCAATCAGTTTGATGTCAACATCAAAGGTACTGCTTACATTCACCAGATTAGGGTTTACACTGGTTACTACCCGAAGGTAGGGATAGTTCTTAAACGTGACGGTGATTGGCATCGACTTGCCCATCCATGTTGCAAGTATTGTTGCAGTCCCTGTGGCAGTCGCATTGTAGTATGGACCGGATAGAGGGAACCCCCCGGGATAGAACGTGACATTCGCATTACCATCGGAAATGGTAACTGAATTATTTGTAGTAGAGTACATGCTTGAGGAAAACGATGGGGGTGTTGTGAGAATTGTGGAATTCGTATATCCTGTTAGAGTAAACGTTACGGCCTGATTATTACTCGGGTTGCCCATGATATCCATGATTTTCGCATAAATTAGTGCTGGATTGCTCCCGGGGACATCTCTGCTTGGCATCATCTGGGGGTCGGCAGTTACCAACATAGAATTGGGATCAGTACTGTAAAATTTCACTATATCAGAACAGTGTACCGTGGTGTTTTCGATCGCAATCGCGGTGATGTTGAACACACCACTTCCTGATTTAGGACCATAGGTAACCCATATCTGGCCCATAGAGTTTGATCTGATATCGCCAAGTGACTCATTGCCCGAAGTAAAAATTCTTGCCGTCTGGTTTGCCGCGGGATTTCCGAATCTGTCCCGCATTGTATATGTTATAGTAAAAAATGCAGTGGCATCTGCCGGTAAGCCGGGATCCCCGGATGGCGTAACCACCGAATTGATGAAGTATGGCTGACCCTGAGTGATGCCCACAATGAATGGATACTGGTCGCTAATGGCATCGATAGGTTCCATCCAGATAATATTCTCACCAGCAACGGTGTCAACCTTGGCTGTTAATGAAATATTACCCGTAATATCCGTCTTATCGGAAATTGCCGGCAGATATCCTGAAGTGGCATTTTTCAAGCCGCCGGTGCCAAGTCCTCCCGGTGGGGGATAGATGTGAAATCTGACAGTGTGGATTTTATTGGGATTCTTATTATCGACTGGGTTCCCCCACCGGTCTTTCAACGTGACAATAAATGGCGTTGTCTGATCGACAACCACTTCACTCTGATAGTTAAAATATGCATAATATGCCCGGTCATGATCAATTTTTATGATTTTTGTGGCTGATTTCTGACCGTCGAAATTTGATACCGTCACATTAAGCATGAGGGTATCAGAGGGGGTTTTATTTGCCCTGAATACTGTTGTCACTTCTCCCATTGGATCAGTTACCAACAGCGTGTCAGTCAACGATCCATAGACTGGATCAACAGAAACAATCACATTTGCCAGATTGACAGGTTCCCAAGCAGGGGGTGGACTCAGCGAATTATTTTCCACTTTGATAGTTATTGTTGTCTGATCAACTCCGTTTGCAACCAGCCACCCCTGGTGACCATCTGTATCTGCACTGCTCGTTATGGTAATTTTGGTCGGCATCACTGCGGATGCTGTTCCAATGAGCAGGATGAATCCAATGATCAATAATTCTATCTTCCATCTGGACATACCCACCACTCAGAGTGATTAATTACCTTCACCAGTATATATAATTTTCCTTTTTTAAAAAAACAATATTTAAGCCTTAAAGTGAATAATAACCAAAATTTATGGATAAAATTGAAAATAGATTAAATTTCATTCCTTCTTATGATATGGTGCCGCGTCTTTGAACGCCCGATCCTGATTATTCCAAAGATCAGCAGCACCCCTATTGCACCGGCAACGACAAGCCCGATGAAACCCCAGTCAAGGTTCTTTTCAAGAGTGAGTGTGAGTGTGGGCGTTGCATTGCTTTGTGTGATTTCCTTTTGAACAGATACTCCCTGGTATCCATCCTTTACTGCGGTAACATTGTATACAACGTTTGGTTTTACTTTTGCGAGAATCTGCCCGTGATCATCGGTAACTCCAATTTTATTATCATTAATGAGAATTGTTGTCTGTGGGACCACCTTCTTATCCTTGTCCTGTACATAGACCGTCAGATCAACCGTTTCAAAGGGCAGTTCAATAGTAAACTCATCACCCTGTTTGGTCACATTGATCTGTTTCTGGACGTTTACGAGTCCGCTCTTTCGGATTTCGACCGTAAAACTGCCCGCCAGTATATTGGAGAGCGTGAACCGACCGTACTGGTTTGTTGACCCTGCCTTTTCGCCATTAAGATAGATATCGGCACCATTCACCGGAGATTTTGATTCATCCACCACATAGATAAACGCACCCACGGGTGCCTTTGGCATTACAACGGAAAGTAATTCATCTGTATCTGAAATTGTCCGCGTAATAAGGTAGGGTTGGTACCCGTCTTTTTTGACCTCAATAGTATATGTTTTCCCTCGCCCCACGTTCGTTGTCAGAATTCCCCGGGGGTCTGTTTTTCCTGCAAGGACATTATCAATTCGCGCCTCAGCGTTCTCAATCGGGAAGCCATCCGGGTCTTTTACAACAAACGAGAACCGGTTTCCTGACATCAGGGCATATTGTACCGAAACATCCGAAGACCCGACATCGACGGTTCCCGTGCGTGTCTGATAATTTGGTGACCTGATTTCAATCGCATACAGGGTTGCACCCTGTATATTAAATGTTGCGGCTCCCGTTGCATCCGTATTATGGGCTGAGGTGGCATTATCCGCAGTGATGACAATCTCTGCATTGGGGATAGGAGCGAGCGTGTCACTATCATAAACATTGACATTGAGCTTTAAGCTCTTGCGGCTGAGATTTACCGTGAGGTCGGTGACATTGCTCTTCACGATGTTCGACCAGTCATCGAATCCTGCCATCGATACACGAAGCATGATGTCGTTGATATCCGAATGGGTGACATAAAACTGGCCCAGATTGTTGGTCCTGCCCATGTTTGTGCCGTCGATAAAGACCGTCGCATGGGTTACCGAGGTGTTGTCCACATTGTCGAGCACGGTGAGCTCGAGAATCGTTGCCTGTGCCGCGCCGCAAAGAAGGATTGCGAACAGCAGAGCAAAAAGGGAACGAAACAGATGCTTATTCATAGGTAAATATCCATCCCTGCTCATATTTGAGCGCATCGGTTCAAAATGACCGACCTGACGGGACGCGGTCAAGGAGCATCCCTTCCACAAGAACCGGCATGAGCCTTCGCCCTTCTTCGATAGCTTTCTGCAAGCGCCAGCTCCGGTCAGCATAGATGGTAAACAGCGGTTCCCCTGCCTTGATCAGCTTGCCTTTCTTGGCATGTAGGAGGATCCCGGCTCCACGATCATGGGGAGCTCCTGCAATCCGGGCAAGGGTGATTAGCGACTTGTTGTTCATTTCGATCACGTATCCCGAAGTGGGGGCATGGATGACAAACTGGTGCTCGCCGGGTGTTATGTCGCTGGATTTTACCGTTGGATCGCCCCCCTGTATCTCGATGATCTTTTTGAACTTTTCCAGTGCTTTTCCGTTTGTGAGGAGTTCCTGTGCCATCGCTGCTCCGCTTCCCTGTGCCGCTTTTCCTGACATTTCAAGCGCTATGCCGGCAAGCGAGATGCTTTTCTGGATAAATGAATTTGGTTCCGTGGCACCTTCGAGGACGCGCAACGCCTCGATGACTTCCAGTTTCGGGCCGATGCTGTAGCCGACAGGAATATCCCCATACGTAAGGGCACATTCCACCCGCATATTGAGCCGTTCGCCCAGTTCGATAAACTCCCGGGCAAGTTTCCGGCCTTCCTGCATGGAAGGTACCTTCGTGTGCTGGCCTACGGGAATATCGATGACAACGAGGTTTGCACCGACGGCATACTTCTTTGCCATGACACTGGCAAGCATCTGGCCCCGTGCATCAATTTTGAAGGGGTATTCCTGGATGATAATCCGATCATCTGCGGGTGCGATGTTTGTCGCACCGCCCCAGACGATCACTGCTCCAACCTTCTCGGTCATCTGGTGGACTTCACTTGCGGTAAATTCAACAAATGCCAATACTTCCATGAGGTCTGCGGTACCGCCTGCACCGGTGATTGCACGGGAACTTGTCTTGGGTATCTTGAGCCCGCTCGCGGCAATGATTGGTACAACCAAGAGCGAGATTTTATTTCCGGGTACACCTCCTATAGAATGTTTATCCACAATCGGTTTTGATGCAAATTTGATCTGTTCTCCCGTCTCTACCATGGCACGGGTAAGGTGCTCAATTTCGTCCATGTCGAGCGGGTTAATATATGACGCGGTGATGAACGCGGTGAGCTCTGCAGGAGAGATGTCATCGTTTACCACATCTTTTATGATGACGTTCATCTCTTCTTTTGTCAACCTGTTGCCATCCATCTTCTTTTTTATGTACTCAAGGGATGCAGGTCTTCCGGCTTCCCGGATCTCGATACCCCCGTCACCATCTTTTAACCCGAGCTTCTCGTTGGTAATTCGGTAAATTCCTACGGTACCCTGCTCGGCGATGGTGATCGTGGTATCAACAAAGGCAGTTACTGATACATCATTTGCCAGATTGATTACCTGAACACGATCGCCATCGAGAACCCCAATGTTACGGGCGTCGAGCCGGTTGAGCAAGACACCACGTTTTGCAATATCAAGGACTTTTGCGCTGAACTTTACCACGGATCCATCCTCCTTCTCCCGGGAGATTAACAGTTCCTAATTTAAGGGAAATTTTGAGCGCTTCCCTTAAATGCTCTTGCCTGTGTTAAAAAGCGGAGAGGAATACCTGATAAGAGATGATGAAAAGGCACGCCGACCCTTCGTTTTTGAGAGAACTTTAAAAAAAAGAGATGTTTGGTTTTTAGTTCAGTGCCTGCGGACAACAAAGAACGCAACGGCGCCGAGACCAATCAGGGCTACCAGTGCACCAAACCCTGGCTGTGTGGGTGTCTTGGTGGGTGTGGCAGTCGGGACTTGAGTCGCGACGGTCGTTTGTGCTGCTGCTGTCGGGGCTACTGTTACAACTTGTGTCGGGACTGCGGTTGGGGCAGTGCCCTCAAGGACGTTGAACAGTGCAGTTGCGGTTGCTGCTGGCAGGAGTATGCGGTTGGCTGTAACAATGTACTCGTCCGGTTTGAAGGTGGATGCGTCCACATCGAACGAGATCTTGTTCAGACCGGTGTCACCCTTGGTGACCTTTACCGTACCGGATGCTCCGCTGAACTCACCGCTTTGGCTCTTCTGAGTCGGCTTGAATGATGATGAAACAACCGTCATTTGGACGTCGTCGTCGACTGCAAGGTTCGTGGTTGCAGTGATGGTGAACTTGTCACCAACATGCCTGTCGCCAACCGGGTCAATCCGGATGGATGGAACCTCTACAAGGAAGACAAGCTTCGTGTAGGTATCATCGACGTTCGGGCTGTTGATTCCCTGTACGAGTGCCTCAGCTGCATCGGTGCCCTGCAGGCTTCCTGCTCCAAGGAGCGTGAAGATCATCGAATTTGCGGCACCAGCAGCACCCTGCTGTAAGTTACATACAGTCGTGGTACTGCCTGGACACATGGCGATATCGAACACCTGATTCTGCATCGGGTGCTGGGCGACAACGAAGTACTGCCCGGCATCCATGAGCGCGGTTGTTGCGGTGGTGATCTCGTAGGAGAACGATGCATCGCTGTTCACTGACTGAGTGACGCGCTGTGCATAGTTCTTACCGAGTATCCAGATAGCAATACCAGTCTGCGGCTTGCCTTCAGCTGTACCGGTGACGAAGAGTTTGTCACCCTGTGCGACTGTTGACTGGGACGCAGTTGCAGAGATGAACGGTTTCTTGATGATGATCGAAACTGTGCCATAGGCAACGTTAGCCAGGTTCTGTGCATTGTTCGGTCCGCTCACGGCATAAACCGTGTAGGTTCCCGCATCGAGTGCCCAGTTGGCTGTTCCCCACTTCCAGTCCCATGTGTTGTCGGCGTTGACTGCTCTCTGTACATAGTCGGCTGCAACACCATTTTCGGCGTCAGTTAGAACATTGTCGATACGGGTTCGGCGTGGGTCCTGGTTGATTGCTATATTGTGGGACATTACGAAAGTTGAACCCTGAGTGTTCAGGTTCGGACCACAGATGAAGAGGAATGTGGTCTGGGTTTCGGTGTTGGTACCGGAGAACTTGATCTCTTCACCAAGGTAGTAGCTCTGGTCGCCGGCTGCAGTAATAGTAACTGCACCCTTCTCGACTTTCACATCGACCTCATCGGACTTGTAGGTACGGAGACCGGGGTTCGCGTTAACGAAGGGGTTGGTTCCCTGATTTCCCACAGAGGTATCGCGCTCGACACGGATCGTGTACGTCTGTGCCTTGGTCCAGTTTGAGGTGACGAACTCAACGGTTCGCGTACCTGATGAAGTCGTGTTGATCAGGAAGTAGTAGCGTGTACGGTTGTAGATCGACGGATCCATTGCAACATCACTTTGTGCTGCAAGAGCCGGCTGCATCAGAACACGGTTCACAAAGTTCTCGCCGACGTATTGACCGAGCGGGAAGTTGTTGGCGTTCTGGTTTGCTACGCTTGGCGTGTCGTTGTAGACACCTGCCTGGAACAGACCGACCATCGGTGGCTGGTTGTCGAATATGCCTGACATACTGGATGTTCCCTTCACCCATACCCAGTAGGTTGTGAGGGGTCTGCCAGTGATTGTAACCGAGAATGGCTTGCTGCGGACGACCGATTCCTTGTTCGCTTCGATCTTTACCGTATCGGAAACGATGGTAACGGTGCCTGCTCCAGAAAGCGTCTTTCCGGTGTAGTCAGCACCATTGAGCTTGTAGTTGGCCATCATCCGGCTGAGCGTGGTCTCAGACCAGATCGTGTATGTGCCTGCCGGATAGAGGAGTGTACCGAGTCCTGCATCAACTGCACCGGTATTCCATCCGATTGCGGGACCTGTAATTCCATTGTTCCCGTTAAAGGTTCCAAGGTACCATGGCTGCAGGTTAACCCACAGGTCTCTTAATGTGGTATCGCTCTGCGGTACTGCGTTGGTAAATACCCTTGTCTGGACCTGCCCGGATTCATCCTTCAGCCTGATCGTGATGAACCCGTCGGCATTGCCTGCTCGCGGAGTGAAGTTCTGGTTGTTAGCGTTCGTCAGGACATCTGCGGCTTGGGTTACACCGGGCACAAGCCCAGTTGCTGCAGTAATGTTCTGACCGTTAAACCCACCTGTAGCGAGCGCGCTGTCAGGTCCTGCTTGTACTATCGAGTTGTTATACGAGTAGGTACGGGTCCATATCTGGGCAGTACCCCAAGTCGTATACATAACCGTATAGTTCTGGAGCTCCCAGATATTACTGGCTCCGCCGGGTACCTGTGCAACAGGTACGGGTACCGTTGTTTGTGCAACTCCAGCGGGACTGGTCCACACCTCCCAGAGAGGGCCGGAGCTAGCGGCGGTTTGTGAAATTCTTACCAGAGCAGTACTATTTGTGAAACCAGAAATGTTGTCGCTGCGTCCACCGTTAGTGAATGCTGCAAGGTTGGTATCAACCTTTACTGTCAGGATGGTTCCCCGTACGACAGACTTTCCGGTCATGTCCTGTCCCTGGCCTTGGTTTGCCTGGACATCTATTGCGGCAACTGCCTGATTGGGATCCGCAACAACGAATGCTGCACCGTAGGGTGCGGCGGGTGCGGCAACGGTGCCGCCACTGATTGCAGAACCCTGTGCCGTCAGACAATACCATGTACCAGTGTAAGGCCCGAATGTCGTGGGATTTACATAGAAGTTGGTCATGGAATTCGCCACATCAATAATCTGTGACGGGTTATTCGGGAAACTGAAAGTACCTGGCGCCCACCAGCCGAGCTTAGTGCTCACCGGGGTGTATCCTTGTCCAGTTCCATCACCAAGTCCCGCGTATATGATATGGGTGATATTTAACTGGTCTTCTCCAATAAACACGGTTGGCACTGTAGCCGTTCCGTTCATGATGACCGACCCGTTGAAGAGTCCGGTCGCCGGGTTCGCATAGATTGCCGATGCCGGCAATACTGCGATAAGAACGAACAACGCCAGCGCAACCAGTGTTATGGTTAATCGCTTAGTCATTTGTTTTTTCCTCCAAATTTAACATCATACATTCCAAGCCGCGAACATGGGATTCGACAACTGCCGAATAACAGTTCTACGAGCCCGATACTCCGTTTCGCACGGAATATGACTGAATGTTTGTAAAAGAGCTGATATATCCTTTGTGGTTGTTTTTTTGGGACGATTTAACGATAAAATACGCCCCTTTTTCCAAATCAGGGCATTAAAATCGTTTGTTGGTGTCCCGAATTGCTTACTGCTTTTCCATGCTCCCGTATATACGATACCTGGTAAGTGTACTAAGCTACGCGCATTGTATAATTTTTTAATGTATATATGTGTGCATGTGTGTACCGGATTTTTTGTGATAAAAAAAATTTGCACACATGCTGCACAGATTGTTTTGACCGAATATCAGATTCTTTAAGAAAAATCCTAATCTTTTTTTGATTCTGAAAAATTCCTCCTTCACCGCAGGAACCGATGATGATTGGATCAGCCCTGTGGGATTGCGTGCATCCCGTTGAGTTAATTCCCGTGTCCGTTGCTGTGCCGGGGGGATGAACCCCCCACCCCCCTCACTGGACCTGAAAGGGGTACTCCCCTTCAAAGATCCGGACAAGGTAACTCAATCGTGACCTGCCAGAACTGATGAGATCATCTTTTTGTTTTTATCGTACCAGAGGAACTCTCCAGAGCCGACCTTCAATACGTTTACATGCATCCCCCATCCCATGATTAAGCATGAGACTGATCCGGGCACCGGCAATCGGGAGGGCGCACGAACAGGTAATAAAAATGATCCTCGAGAAAGGATGGGGGCTCCAGACAGAGGATGACGAGGCAACTATCGAGTTCGAGGAGATCGCCATGCAGGTGGACACCCCGCTTGCAGAACCGATGGTAAGCCCGCACTCACGGTTCCAGAAGAGGTTTGTCGAACAATATGCCCGTGATCTGGTAGAGGGATCGAAAGCATCATTTGAGTACGATTACCATGGGCGGCTCTTTGACTGGGGTGAGCGGCTCATCAGCAAGGGAAACGACGTCCATGTTGACCAGATTGCCTACATCATCGAAAAACTCAAAACATCCCAAAAAAGCCGGCGGGCAATTGCGATCACGTGGAACCCGGTGATCGATGAACATCTCGACGACTGCCCCTGCCTCCAGCTCGTCCAGTGCGTGCTTCGGGACGGGACGCCCATGAAACTCCATGACGATAATGAATTATCGTCATGTAAACTACACATGCGGGTAGTGTTCCGGAGCAATGACATGCTCACTGCCGCAGGTGCCAATATGTATGCCCTTG
>Ga0209777_10004018_pt1 | contig 17692 bp, 17 predicted proteins | sample FrelakmetHBP12HB_FD_187147 | JGI IMG/M metagenome (GOLD analysis project Ga0209777, IMG submission 187147) | Freshwater lake sediment microbial communities from the University of Notre Dame, USA, for methane emissions studies -HBP12 HB (SPAdes)... | ecosystem: Environmental > Aquatic >...
AATGGAGCGGGTACCCATGAAATTGAAATTGAGGGAGTAAAGGAGCTTCATGGCGTGGAACATGAGGTTTTATCTGATAGAATTGAGGCGGGAACCTACATTATTGCCGGTCTTATCACTAACTCCGAGATTGTTGTCGGGCCGGTGATTTTACATCATTCCGATATGTTTTTAAAAAAGCTTCAGGATGCGGGAGCGAATTTTGAAATTATTAAACGTGGCGGAAAGGAATACGTTAAAACGCTGGCACATGACAGATTAACTGCTCAGGACATAGATCCGCGTCCCTATCCAGGATTTCCTACGGACCTTCAGCCGCAATATGCCGTTTTGATGACTCAAGCGGAGGGAAAGACGGAAATATTTGACACGTTATTTGACGGAAGATTTCGCTATCTTGAAGAACTAAAGTCAATGAAGGCGAATGCCGAGGTTCTTAATCCAAACAGAATCATTATTCAGGGGCCGACAGCGCTGAAAGGGGCCGAAGTTTCAAGTCTGGATATTCGGGGCGGTGCGGCAGTAGTGCTGGCAAGTCTTGTTGCTGAAGGAGAAACTATTATCAACAACGTTGAATTTATTGATAGAGGGTACGAAGATTTGGACGGACGGCTGAGAAGTCTAGGCGCTTCAATTGAGAGAATTGGCTGATCGTTTTATAATCATATTAAGTTATTAATGGGGGTGTTAAGTGAGGTCTGATGACAACATATTGAAAATGATGCTTAACCCTTTTCATCGGCAAGCGTTTATTTCTAATATTGAGAAAAATTTACAATGGTTATTTCAAAGAAGTCTCGGATAAGTTTTTTAGTTTCGGTTTTGAAGAATTTTTCCGATGGGCATTGGCCAGCGGGTTTGTGAGGTATTACACAACCAAGAAAGGCACAGAAATGCATGTGATTTTGACAAAATAAAGCCGCCTATTAAAGACGGCCTTTAGTTGCAACTTTTTTGAAAACGGATTATTATACCAGCATGGTTTTTACGACGAAAATAGGAATTGATTTAGGAACGGCCAATACCGTTGTTTTTGTCCCGGGGAAAGGATTTATTATCAATGAACCGACAATCGTTGCTTTAAGCATCCCTGAAAACAAGGTGCTGGCAGTGGGGAAGGAAGCCAAAGAAATGATAGGCAAAACTCCGTCCGATATCATCGCTTACAAACCGCTTAAGGACGGAGTCATCGCTGATTATTATATAACCAAAGCTCTGTTAAAATATTTTATTTCCAAAGCCGTTGGAACTTTGGGAGCGATCATCAAACCGGACGTGGTCATTTCAGTTCCGGCTGGAATTACTCAGACCGAAAAGAGAGCGGTAATAAATGCTGCTATAGAAGCGGGCGCCAAGGAAGCTCATGTAGTTAAGGAGCCTATTTTAGCCGCTATTGGAGCGGGAATTCCGATAAATTCTCACTCAGGTAACATGATTATCAATATAGGCGGAGGAACTTCTGAGGTAGCGGTTGTTTCTTTGGGCGGAATTGTTTCTTGGGGAAGTTTAAGGACTGCCGGCAATAAGTTCGATCAGGCGATTGCCGATTACATCAGAAGGAAATACTCTCTTCATATAGGTGAACAGACCGCGGAAAATGTCAAAATCGCTATCAGTTCGGCCACTACTACAAGGGCGAAAAAGGAATATCAAATCAGGGGTCGGGACAGCGCCACCGGTCTTCCTCGAGACTTAATTCTTAATTCCAACGAAATTGCCGAAGCTTTGCACCAACAATTGGTTGAAATTGCCGGTGCGATTCAAAAAGTGTTTAATGAAACCCCTCCCGAGCTTGTAGCCGATATTATGGAAAAGGGGATTGTTCTTTCGGGAGGAGGGGCTCAAATCGATAATTTGCCGGTATTTTTCAAAAAAGTTTTGGGAGTCAATTCTTATGTTGCCGAAGAGCCGCTTTTCTGTGTTGCCAAAGGAACGGGGCTTATTTTAAATCATCTGGACGTTTATAAGAGGACTTTGCTGAACAAGAAGTAAGACAGACCAACGACCGATAACTGGATTTTTTGTCGTAAGTTATAGGTTGTCGGTTGTCAGTCAATCATGCTATTTGGCTACGATAATCTTGTAAAAGACTTTAAACGCTTGGTTGATGGGCGTTCTCTTTCGCACGCCTATTTGTTTTTCGGGGAGCCGGAAACAGGAAAATTTTTATTTGCTCGAAGCCTGGCAAATTACATTGAAACCGGAAAATTCGAAGAACCGGCAAGACTTTTGAACGAAACTTTAACTATTGATTTTTCTAGGGATCTTAAAGAACCCGACTCCAACAAAGAAAGCATCGGAATCGATGCCGTCAGAGGTTTGGAAAGATTTTTATATCAAACGGCGGTGTTATCACCCTACCGTATTGTAATAATCAGAGATGCTGAATGGCTGACAGACCAGGCTCAAAACGCCCTCTTAAAAATATTAGAAGAACCTCCTCAAAAAGGGGTGATTATTATAACAGCAAGGGATAAAGCGGTCTTTTTGCCAACTGTTGCTTCCAGAATGCAAGCCATTTACTTCAAAACCTTGTCTGAAGCCCGAATCATTGACTTTTTGTCCAGATATGGTAAAATTAGTCCTGTTAAAGCTAAAACGGTTGCTCGAGAATCTTTCGGTAGAATCGGCCGGGTAAAAGGGATTTTAAACGGCCAAGAATCGAAAAAGGAAATAACTTCTTTAGTAAAAGAAGTTATTTCTTCAAAATCGACCAATAAGAAAATGTTGGAAGATATTATTGATAAACTATTAAAAATTTTTGATAAATCCCCCGAAAGTTTGACAATTTTCTTTGAAGAGATTATTGGCATAATTAGACCGTTAGCTAAAAAAAATCCACGGCTTTGTGAAAACATTAACCAGGAAATTGTCCGGATGGAATCACTGGCCGTGAACAGAAGAATTCACTTAAAAAACATTCTATGGACGATAAAATCTATTTTATCGGACTCATTATAATCGGCGGAATCGGAGTACTTATCGGGCTCTCTGTTCTTGGCGGCGGATTTTCAAATGGTTCTCTGGTCGCCAGTCCGATAGACCTTTTCACGTCGGCTTTTGCCGCGGTTGAGACCGACTGGAGTTCCAGTGTCGGCCAGTTTTTGATAACTTTTGACGATTTTAAAAATTCTCACCAGGAAATTCTGAGCCCTAACAATCCTGTAAAAGTCTTTGATGTTGATAGCCAATCTAAAGATAATGTGATTTGGATCGGAACTGATCACGGCCTCTTTTTGAGCCGTGACGGAGGACTTACCTGGGATCAATTCATCAGCTCAAATAATGAAATTACTGGCCAATCAATGGTATTTAAAGTGCTTTCGGCTTCAAATAATGAGGAAGATTTCTTTGTCTCGGTATTTTCAGGTGGCAAAGGGGCGGTTTATAAAACTCAAGATTTTTTCTTTCATCTTGAAAAAATAATGGATTTTGACGGAGAAGCTGCCTATGACGTCTATCACTACGGCGATTACCTTTATTTTGCCATGTCTACCGGCCAACTTATTCAATTTAATCTGATTTCTAGCGAGGCGAAAGTGGTTAACGTGTTATCTTCTCCGGTGCTAAAGATTTTCCATCCTGGCAATGGAAGTTATTACCTTTTGCTGAAAAACGGCACTTTGGTAGAGGGACTTTCCTTGGATTCAAAATTCGAGAAAGTCAATCTTCCGGGAGGCTGGCTCTTTAGTTCAACGCCCATAAAAAACGTCGTTTTTGACGATGGAATTATTTACATCTTGACCAAGGATGGCGTTCAGGCCAGCTATAACGGAGGCCAAAGTTTTAATCTGCTTAAACACATTCCGATCCTAAAAAAACAAATCGACGCTTTGGGGGTTAATAATGGCGTATTGTATGTTGTTTCAGAAAAGAACCTTTATATCAGTCGCGATGGAGGTGATAACTGGAAGATAATCGGCTTGGGTAACGAATTTAGAGCCGGACAATTCTATTTTTCCGGAGGAAGAATTTTTTTGAGCATGTAAAAGGAAAGAAAATTTAATTTGAAAAAAACGGACTTGTGTGGGTCCGTTTTTGATTTTGCTTGGCTGATAAAGTATATTTATTACATATGTTTGACGCCCAAAAAGAACTGGAGACAAAACTTTCGGAAATCACTAAGTTTTTTAAAGATGAAATCAGCCCTATTCGGGGTTCTCGGCCGACTCCGGCGTTGGTAGAAGAAATCCAGGTTGAATATTACGGCCAAAAACTGCCCATAAAACAATTAGGCTCGATAATGATTGTCCTGCCCAGGGAGATTCAAATAAGTGTTTGGGACGCCAATGCTGTCGGGGCGATAGTTAAAGAGGTTTCCGCAAAGTTGAGCGTTAATGCTGCCAATGATGGCAATATTATTCACGTCAATCTGCCGGCTTTAACCCAGGAAAGAAAGAGTGAGCTCTCCAAAATTATTCGCGCCAAAACCGAAGAAACCAGAATTAAATCTCGCACTGTCAGGGACGAAACAAGAAAGAAGCTTGGAGAAATGGAAAAAGCGGGGGAATTGACCGAGGATGATAGGTTCGAGTTAAGCGAAGAAATTCAGAAAATGATGGACGAATTCAACTCCGACCTGGATATGCTTTTGGAAAAGAAAACTAAGGAAATAAACGAATAATTAAGTTTATAGAGTCGATCAAATAAGAAACACACTCATTTTTTACTTTAAAAATTTTACGAACTTTTAATCATGATATTGGATGTAATAATTTTTATTGCGGTACTGGCAGTACTGGTGCTGGCCCACGAATTCGGGCATTTTTTTGCGGCGAAAAAGTTTAAGATGCACATAGAAGAGTTTGGATTCGGTTTTCCTCCCCGCCTAAAGGGCTGGAAGAAAGGGGAAACAATTTGGAGCCTGAACTCGATTCCTTTGGGAGGATTTGTGAAAATAACCGGAGAGGATGGGGAAATCGGCAAAAACGATTTTGTCATCGAGGAAAAAGTCGTTTCACAAGAAGAAATCGTTGAAGTGGTGGAAACTCCCACTCAAGAAATGATTGTCGAAGAAAAGATAACCACCATTGACAAGGCAGCGGAAGTTCCCAGAGAAAGATTTTTTTCTTCAAAGCCCATTTGGCAGAGAATAGCCGTGCTGGTTTCCGGAGTTTTGATGAACTTTATTTTAGGGTGGATAATTCTTGTCGTTGTTTTTAGTTTCGGAACAAAGCCAGTCGTTGTAGTTTCCCAGGTGTTTAAGGATTCTCCGGCTTATTCGGCGGGGATAAAGGAAGGCGACAAAATAATCGGTTTTTCCTCAATGGATTCCTTCATCTCTTATGTCAATGAAAATAAAGGGAAAGAAATCAATTTAAATGTTAAAAATGACCAACAGATAAAAGAGATTAAAGTAATGCCAAGAACGGATATCCCTCAGGGAGAAGGGCCATTGGGCGTCGGACTTTCAGCTGGAGGGGTAGAAAAAGAGTCATTTTTTAAAGCTATTTGGGATGCGACCAAGGTGGCGGGGGCAATTTTTGCGATGATTTTTGTCACTTTGTTTAGATTAATAGCCAGTATTTTTGGGGGGCCAAATTTGTTCAAATATATCTCGGGACCGGTGGGAATTTTCCAAGCGACTTCTCAGGCGGCAAATCTTGGCGTTGGATATTTGGCAAACCTAGTTGCTTTGATTTCTATAAATTTGGCGGCAATTAACATATTTCCCTTTCCAGCTCTTGATGGTGGCAGAATATTGTTTTTGATCGTCGAGAAAATTAAAGGTTCTCCGGTCAGCGCTAAGATTCAGCAAATGGTTAATGCTGCCGGATTCATATTGCTGATAATTCTGATACTGGCAGTCAGTGTCCAGGATATTTTCAGAATTTTTTTCTACTAATGGATACAAAAAGGATTCATTTTATCGCCATTGGTGGGAACGCGATGCATAATCTTGCCATTGCTTTGTACAAGGAAGGTAATGTCGTCACTGGTTCGGATGGCGACATTTTTGAACCTGCCAGAAGCCGTTTGAGCAAATACGGACTGTTGCCTAAAAATCCCGGATGGGATGCTGGTCGGATAACCAAAGACTTGGATGAAATCATATTGGGAATGCATGCCAAAGCCGGTAACCCCGAGCTTGCTAAAGCTCAGGAACTGGGAATTAAAATCTATTCCTATCCGGAATATTTGTATGAAAGAACAAAAAATAAAATCAGGGTGGTAATCGGAGGGAGTCATGGGAAAACAACAATTACCGCCATGGTTATTCATGTTTGCGCCTTTCATAAAATTGAATGCAATTATTTAATAGGAGCCCTGTTGGACGGATTTGAGGTAATGGCCAAATTGTCGGCTGGCGCCAAGTATGCTGTTTTCGAAGGCGATGAATATTTAGCTTCGGCTTTGGATAGACGCCCCAAGTTTCATCTGTATAAACCGAACATAACCCTAATAAGCGGAATAGTCTGGGACCATATAAACGTATTTCCAACCCCCGAAAATTATAAGAAGCAATTTGAGATTTTTGTCGATTCCATAATGAGCGGCGGGACACTGGTTTATTATAAAGATGATCCCGAAGTTTCCGATGTTGCTCTAAAAGCCAGAGAGACAATCAAAAAAGTTGCCTACGGAGTCCATCCTTATACAATACGCAACGGCATTACTTATCTTGTGCATGACGGCCGGGAAACCCCCCTGCTTATTTTTGGCAGGCATAACCTGGCCAATATTGAGGGAGCGCGGAATATCTGCAATGCCATGGGAATTTCAAATGGCACGTTTTATCAAGCCATCGCCTCATTCAGAGGAGCTGCAAAAAGGCTTGAAAAATTAGCGGATAATGGTAAAACGAGAATTTTTAAGGATTTTGCCCACGCCCCCGATAAATTAAGAGCCAGCATCAATGCGGTAAAAGAGCAGTATCTAGATTCGAAATTAGCGGCGTTTTTTGAGCTTTACACTTGGAGCAGTTTTGACAAGGAGTTTTTGAAAAATTATAAAGATGCCCTAAAGGACGTTGACGTCCAAATAATATTTTGTGACCCGGAGACGGTAAAGAAGAAAGGGGCAATACTACCGCTGCCTCAAGAAATAAAAGATGCTTTCAATGCGCCCAACGCGTTAGTCTTCCAAAACTCAACCGAGGTGGTCAATTTTCTGAAAAATATGGATTGGAATAATACGAATTTGATAATGATGAGTCCCGGGAATTACGGAGGAATTGACGTTGAGAAACTGGCGGCCGAATTGGCTAAAAAATAGGTCAGGGGGCAGTTGTCATCAAAATTAACTCTTTCTGGAAAAGACTCCTTTTTAGTGGTATTATTTTTACATGTTTCAATCTCGAATGCCTAATTTCATAAAAAAAGAGTTTCCAAAGGACGAAGAGGCCTATAACGCCAAAATCCTCATTCGCGCAGGTTTTATCGATAAATTAATGGCCGGCGTTTATTCGTATCTTCCACTGGGTCTTCAGGTACTGGCCAAAATAAATTCCATTGTGCGTGACGAAATGAACAAGTTTGGCGGACAAGAAATATTAATGCCTGCTCTGACCCCTAAGGAAAATTGGCAGCAAACTGGTCGCTGGGCCACTTTTGACGCTCTCTTTAAAGTTATCGCTAGAGACAAGAAAGAATATGCCTTGGGTGCTACTCATGAAGAAGTAGTTGTCCCACTGGCTCAAAAAGCAATTTTTTCATATAAGGATTTGCCTTTTGGGTTGTATCAAATCCAAACAAAATTTAGAGACGAGCCTAGAGCCAAATCGGGAATGCTCCGGGGAAAGGAATTTATGATGAAAGACCTGTATTCGTTTCACGCTAGTGAGGAAGATTTAGATTCCTATTATAAAAAGGTGATAAAGGCCTACCTGGCTATTTTTAAGAGATTAGAGTTGAATGCTTGGCTAGTGGAGGCTTCGGGTGGAACGTTTTCAAAATATTCTCATGAATTTCAAGTTCTGGCGCCAAATGGCGAAGATTCAATTATCTATTGTAAAAAATGCCATTTTGCTCAAAATAGTGAGATAAATGGCTCTAAAAAAGGTGATCCTTGTCCCAACTGCAAGGCGGCTTTAGACATTTCGGCGGCTATCGAAGTGGGAAATATTTTCAAGCTGAATGCTAAATATTCGGAACCTTTTTCGCTTAAATTCAAAGATAAGGATGGAACTGAAAAAATTGTCTTAATGGGTTGTTATGGTATGGGCACTTCCCGATTGATGGGGGCCTTGGCGGAAATTTTTCATGATGACAATGGACTGTTATGGCCAACATCGATTACCCCTTTTGCCGTTCATTTGATTGTTCTCGGTGGGAACGGCGAGAACGAATCGAAAGAAATTTTTGAACATGCCCAGAAAATTAATCGCCAACTGGAATCGCTTGGAGTCGAAGTCTTATTTGATGATCGTAAAGATAAGACCGCCGGAGAAAAATTTGCCGAAAGCGATTTAATCGGGATCCCGGTCCGATTAGTGGTTAGCGCCAAAACGGGCGATAAAATCGAATTTAAAAAGCGTGGTGAAGCTAAGGCTAAAATGGTTGATTTTTCTTTTGTAAAAAAGTATTGTAATGGCAACAAATGAAGTTGTTTAAACGACTAAAAACAGATATCGGAGTTGACCTGGGAACGGCTAATTCATTGGTCTACCTTAAAGGCGAGGGGGTTGTCTTCAATGAGCCGACTTTGATAGCCGTTAATAATAAAACTAGCCAGGTAGTCGCCATCGGCAACGAAGCCAAACGGATGATGGGCAGGACGCCAGCTCATATCGATGTCATCAGGCCTTTGATTAACGGCGTGATTTCCGATTTCCAGATGGCTCAGGAGATACTGAAGCACTTCATAAAAAAAGTAAAAAAGGACAGCTTGTTTAATTACGTCCGCGCCGTTGTTGCCATTCCGACTAATTTAACCGAAGTCGAGCGTAAATCGGTTGAGGACGCGGTCATCTCTTCGGGAGCCTCGGTGGCTTATCTTTTAGAGGAGCCAATAGCCGCGCTTTTGGGAGCCAACTTGCCGATAGATGAACCGACGGCTCACATGATAATTGAGGCTGGAGGTGGAACGTGTGAAATAGCCATTATTTCGATGGGCGGGGTTGTCGTTTCCAGAAGTTTGAAGATTGCCGGAGACAAGATGAACGATGACATTATCAAATACATCCACGATGATTTTAAGATGGCTATCGGCGAACCGACAGCTGAAAGGATAAAAATAGAAATCGGTTCAGCCATTGGAAACGGAAAACCGCTTGAGATCAGCGTTGCCGGAAGAGACCTTTCGACCGGGCTTCCCAAAGAAGTTATCGTCAAGGATTCCCAGGTGAGAATGGCGTTGCTGCCTTCCATTAGACAAATAATAGAAGCTATCAGAGATACGATAGAAAAGACCCCTCCGGAACTTGCCGGGGATATTTTAAAAAAAGGTCTTTATCTTTCAGGAGGAGGGAGTTTATTAAGGGGCTTTGACGATTTGGTTGAAAAAGAAATAGGAGTCAAGACGATTTTAGTGGACGATCCTTTAACTTGCGTCGTGAGAGGAACCGGGGTGGCGGCCGAAAATATAGAAGCTCATAAAAGCATATTCGCGCTTTCCGTAAAGCCAATAAGCATCGAATAATTTTGCGGACGGCATTTTTGGAATCATGAAAAAGATTCTTATTGTAATCGCTTATGTTGCCGGCGTGGTGTTGTTGGTAGCAACCCCGTTTTTTGTTTTAAAGCCGGGGAGATTTGTGGACGTATCTCTGCGGGTGTTTTCCCTGCCTTCGATTTTGGATGAATTGTCGGCCTTAAAGAAAGAGAATAGCGAGTTGAAAGGAAAATTATTTTCTCTGGAGAGTTCTTATTTGTTGCCGGCCGATAGCCGTTATCTTTACGGAAAAGTTTTTTCTTTATATCCGTTTAATGTCAAAAACAGAATTTATATAGCTTTGGGAAGCGATAACGGCATAAAATCTGGACAGCCGGTGATGTTTTCCAAAACGGTGTTGCTTGGACAAATTACTGGTGTTTCGACGAATACCAGCGAGGTGATAACGATTTTTGACTCGAGTTATTCATTGCCGGTTAAAATAGGAAAGAAGGGGATTGACGGCCTTTTGCAGGGAGGAGTGGCGCCTGAAATCGGGTTGATTGACAAAACAAAACAAATTGCAGTCGGTGATGAAATTTTTACCGCCGCCAAAGATATGCCTTATGGACTTTTAGTCGGAAGCGTCAAGTCCGTAAAAGAAGACCCTTCAGCGGCATTTTTGAAGGCTCAGATTTCCTTGCCTTATGCCTTGAGCGATATCATTGATGTTTATGTTATAAGAGATGTTTCGCGCTAGCCAAAAAAACGATTTTGCCGTAGCCGCTCTCCTTTTAGGCGCGTTGGTTTTGTTTTCTTTGATTAATTTCTCGACTATTCAGGTCAAGCCAAACATCTTTATTATCGTTCCGATTGTCGCGGCACTGCTTATAGAAAACTGGCATATTTTTTTTGGATTGTTACTGATCGAGCTTATTTGGCTGAAATTCACTCCATTTTTAATCATCGAATACGGCATAATTTTGCTCTTTTCCGTTTGTTCTTTTATAGTCGCCAAATTGCTGATTTTCCGGAAAATACTTCTGGTCAGATTATTTTTCGTTTTTTTGCTGCAGTTTTTATTCTGGTTTGTTCTTCAGGCCACTAGTCAGATACTATCGCTCGTTTTTCTTTTGGAGCTTGTTTACAATGTTATTATTGAAGAATTATTATTTGCTTTGGGCTCATGGCTAAAAAAGAGATTTTCTTAGAAGAATCGGTTTTGGATGATTTATCGGAAGGTCTGGATATAATCGAGCGCCCTATTTCCGAAAAAATCTTCGGTTTTTTCGGATGGATAGCAATCGTCGTTATTTTAATCGCCTTTGGAAAGGTGATTTATTCTCAAACGATAAACGGCCAGTTGTATCAATCCAGAGCTTTGGCCAACGCCGGTCAGCAGACAGTTTTGAAGTCACCTCGGGGGATTATCTACGACCGGTACGGAAAAATTCTTGTATCCAACGAACCCAGTTTTAGCGTTATATTAAACCTTTCAGAACTGTTAAAAGACCGGCTGTCTTTAGAATCGACGCTGCAAGCGGTATCGGCGATAATTCCATTTGATGTTGAAGGCGTAAGGCAGGAGGTAGTTTCGGTGGATCTTGAGAGCCAGGCATACTTGCCTTTGTTCCAAAACATTTCTTTGCCTGAAGTGATAGAACTGAAAAAATTAAACCTGAAATCGATAATTGTTGAAAATAGCTATATCAGAAAGTATGTCGATGGGCCGGTTTTTTCCCAGATTATCGGTTATACCGGACTGGTTAATCAAAATGATTTGCAGAACAGCAAGGAGCTGGCGTCAAACGACGAGATAGGGAAGTCGGGCCTCGAGGCCTCATACGATAATTTATTAAGAGGAAAAAACGGCGTGGCTATTTCATATCAGGATGCCAAGGGAAATTTTCTTGAAACAAAGACAATTAACAATCCCGTCGGAGGAGATGCTTTATATACGACCGTGGACGCTGATCTGCAGGAATTTTTCTACAGCAGCCTTAAGGATCAATTAGCGTCACTTGGAAAGATCGGCGGAGCAGGACTGGTAATCAATCCGCAGACTGGAGAAGTCCTTTCAATGGTAAGCCTGCCGAGTTTTGACAATAATTCCCTGACGGATCAATTGTTCACTGACAAAACCCGCCCAACATTCAATCGGGCAATTTCTGGGGTCTATAGCCCGGGTTCCACAATCAAGCCGCTGGTCGCTTTTGCTGCTTTAGAAGAAAACGTCATTGACCCCCTAAAACAAATCCTTTCGATAGGATACATCGATGTTCCCAATCCTTATTTTCCGGATAAGCCATCCCGATTTTTGGATTGGCGGCCACAAGGTTGGGTCAACTTGTATTCAGCTCTGGCGCGATCATGCAATGTTTATTTCTATGAAGTCGGCGGAGGCTATGAGAATTTGAACGGTCTCGGGATAAATCGTCTTAAGGAATACTGGCAGAAATTTAAGCTTGACCAGTCCACCGGGATTGATCTTCCCGGAGAAAGCAAAGGCGTTCTGGCTGATCCAGAGGAAAAAGAAAAACAAACTGGGCAAATCTGGCGCATCGGAGACACTTACAACGTTGCCATTGGGCAAGGAGATTTGCGAATCACTCCGCTTGAGCTTTTGAGATACATTGCCGGCATCGCTAATAAAGGGAAGATGCCGACACTATTTGTTGTCGGCGACTCCAAAGACGCTCAAGACAACGTCATTTATCAGGCTAAACCTAAATTTGATTTGATTGGAGTAAAGGACTCAAAACATTTTGACGAGGTTGAAATAGGGATGTTGGATGGAGTCAAAAAAGACTATGGCACATCCTACTCGCTTCACGATATTCCCATGACTATTGCTGCTAAAACCGGGAGTGCTCAGATTCAAAACAACCAAAAAATAAATGCCTTTTTTGTCGGTTACGGACCGGTACCCAATCCCCAAGTCGCGGTTTTGATTTTGATTGAAGACGCCAAAGAAGGAAGCTTGAATGCCGTTCCTGTCGCCAAAAAAGTGTTCGAGTGGTATTATGAAAATAGAATTAAAAATCACTGATAAGTCATGAACCACGAACCAGAGCTTCGTTATCATTCGACTACCGGCGAATGGGTGCTAATATCTCCCAAGAGAGGGAAGCGGCCCAATGATTTTGGAGCGCCAACGCTAAAGAGAGTTATCTCCCCAAAAAGAAACTGTCCTTTTGAAGATCCTCAAAAATCGGGCAATGGAATACCCCATTTTTGGTTTCCTGAAGACAAGCCTCTTGAAAAGTGGGAGCTTCAAGTCCTTCCCAATAAATATCCGGCGCTAAGCCACAGGCACATGACTTGTGCTTCCTCCCACAAACACGGGGTTTATACTGTTACCACCGGAGTTGGGCACCATGACATTCTTGTTACTAAAGATCACTATAAAAATTATCGCCAGCTTTCTGACTCCCAGGCCCTGGATATCCTCAAGGCCTTTGTCAAAAGATACAAGGAGCTGATAGCCGACGGTTGCATGCAGTACGTTTCAATGTTCCAAAATTTTGGTCCTAATGCTGGCGCTACCCTTTACCATCCCCACTACCAGATATTGGCTTTACCAGTTATCCCTAACACTATTGGCAGGTCGCTGTCGCACTCCCGGGAGCACTGGAAAGAGCATAAAGGTTGCATCCATTGCGATATTATCAGACAGGAACTTAAAGAAAAAACGAGAATTGTTTACCAAAAAAACGGAGTCGTCGCTTTTGTGCCGTTTGCCTCCAAAGAACCCTATCAAGTGAACATCTTTCCTATAGAGCATCGGTCCTATTTTGAAGAGTCGTCTAAGCATCTTTTGACTCAGATGTCTCTGGCTCTGAAAATAATTCTCAAATCAATCGCCAAAAAACTTGACGACCCAGATTATAATTTCTATATTCATACCTCTCCCGTAATCAATAAAAAACAGTATAAGCATTACCACTGGCATTTGGAAATTGTTCCCAAATCAAACATTTCAGCCGGCTTTGAGCTCGGCACCGGCATAGAAATCAATCCCGTTTTTCCCGAGGAAGCGGCAAAACTGCTTAGAATTCGATAGCGTCAAGAATGTGAGTTATGCACTTGTAATCTGGAGCGGTTTTTTTATTATTGTTTTATTGCTGAGTTTTTGGATTGCGTCGGATAATATCAAAATATAAAATTAAAATAATTTTTTCTCATAATGGATAATCTTATTTCCAGCCCGCAGTCGAATGTCCCCTCCGGAATACTGGTGCCCAAACGGATGTTTTTTACCAAAGGCCTCGGATACCACAAAGAATATCTCCAGTCGTTTGAAATGGCTTTAAGGGATGCGGGGATAGCCGAGTACAATTTGGTAACTGTCAGCTCAATTTTTCCTCCTAACTGCAAAAGAGTGTCGAAAGAAGAAGGCAAAAAGCTGCTGCATCCAGGACAGGTCGTTTTTTGCGTTATGGCCAGAAACGCTACCGGCGAGCCCAATCGTCTGATTGCCGCTTCCATTGGGTTGGCTCAGCCGGCCGATGTCAATAACTACGGTTATCTTTCCGAGCATCATCCTTTCGGGGAAACCGAACAAAAAGCCGGTGAATATGCCGAGGACCTGGCAGCAACCATGCTAGCTTCCACTCTAGGGCTGGAATTTGACCCTAATGCCGCTTGGGATGAAAGAGAGCAGGTTTATAAGTCATCCGGCCAAATCTATAAAACAACCAATATTACCCAATCAGCCCAGGGTCACAAAGACGGCCTTTGGACGACCGTCATCGCTGCCGCGGTTCTGGTATTTGATTAACTTTTGTATTATTTAAAGAGGCCTTTTAAGACCTCTTTTTATTTGAATGGCTTCAGGACTTCAAAATCTTTAAACAAAAAATCTTTCAGCCGCTGGTTATAGATGACCGCAGCCGGATGGTATAAAGGAACGATTGTGATCGGTTTTTCTCCCAAAAGTGGATTGGGCTTGAACACTTGCCCGTGAATCTGGCTAATGGGTTTTAACTGGCTAGCAAGGCCGAATTTTTTCATAATATATTCCATCGAAAATCGTCCCAACGTGGCTATGACCTGAGGATTGATTATTTTAATCTGTCTGTCTAAAAAAGGAGCGTAGATTTGAATTTCTTCTGGTAAAGGATCGCGGTTTTCGGGAGGGCGATCTTTTAAAATATTAGTGATGTAAACATCTTCGCGTTTGATACCGATTGAATCCAGAAGCTGGTCTAATAATTTTCCGGCTGCTCCGCAAAAAGGCCGGCCGGTCTCGGCCTCGTTTCTTCCAGGAGCTTCGCCGATAAACATAATCCGAGAGTAGTGGTCCCCTTGTCCGGCAACGGGAAAGTAACCGTTTGATTGCCTGTATTCGTAGAGGGGGGAACTTTTCAGGGCTAAAAGCTCGTCTCGAACGGCTTTAAGTTGTTCAGTCCGCTGGTCTGAGTCCATTTTTTGCTCTGCCATAGGCTCATTCTATTATAAAAATGCCCTTGTGTAAAAATCCGCTTTCGACTTTTAAGACAAGGCTTTGCCAGAGCTCGATTTGACTTTGGGGGGTATCTGTGATAGCCTTCTTCTAAGCTTCAGTTCCATGTGCGATGAGTACATAAGGAATACATGGAGCTTTTGCATCGGTTCTCAATTTGGAATTTTTATTAATTCGAATAGAGAGGGTCCTTACGGTGACAAGTTTTAAGTTCGTAGAAATTTGATAAATGGCAAAGAAATTATTTGTAGGGAATCTTCCCTACACAATGACACAAGACGAACTTCAGAATATTTTTGCTGAAGTTGGTAATGTGTTGAGCGCTGCCGTCATCATCGACAAAATGTCCGGTAGGTCCAGAGGTTTTGGATTTATCGAGATGGAAGACGCTGACGCAGACAAAGCCATCGAGGTTATCAACGGGAAAGAAATTGACGGCCGCAAGTTGGTCGTTAACGAAGCCCGAGCCAAAGAGGAAAGGCCTCAGAGGAGATTCCGCGATGACAAAAAATGGTAAAGAATCTAAAAAAGACCCCCGCCACAGCGAGGGTCTTTTGATATCCCTGATTTAGTGACTTGATTTTTTTATAAATTTGTGGTATAAAAACCATAGAACGAAAGGAGAATCAAGTGAAAAAAATTATTCTACTGGTTTTAGTGATGGGACTGCTGGCAGTGACGGTGGTGACAAAGAATCATAACTGTCCCGCCCGGAGGACGCAGCTCAGGGCTGACGACAATGGCCCCGACGAGCACGAGGGCGGTTGGGGCATTGGCAGTCGCTGTTGAACTAAGAACAGATACGCGGGGGCAATGCCCCCTTTTCTTTAAAAATTACTTTTTTGTTGGTAGAATGGACAAGTTATGTCTCAGTACTATACGCCCAAAAGAGCGAAAGGATTATTTAGTCCAGAATTCAAAGAGCCTTTCAAAATCAGCCGAAGCAAAATAGATTTGTTTTTGGAATGCCCTCGTTGTTTTTATTTAGACAAGCGTCTTGGAATCGGCAGGCCACCGGGCTATCCTTTCAGCTTAAACAGTGCCGTGGATACTCTTTTAAAAAGAGAATTTGATTTTCACAGAGCCAACGGCACTCCCCATCCTTTAATGAAAGCTTACGGTATTGATGCCGTTCCGTTTGCCCATGAAAAAATGGACGAGTGGCGCGATTCAATGAAAGCCGGAGTTCAATATTTTTATGAGTCCGTTAATCTGATTGTTACTGGAGGTGTTGACGATGTTTGGGTAAATCCCAAAGGAGAACTGATTGTTGCCGAATATAAAGCGACAAGCAAGAACGGAGAAGTCAATTTGGACGCCCCGTGGCAGGACAGTTATAAAAGGCAAATAGAAATTTATCAATGGCTTTTAAGGAAGAACGGATTTAAAGTCTCCGATACCGGATATTTTGTCTACTGCAATGGAAGATCGGACAAAGAAGCTTTTGACGGGAAATTAGAATTTGACGTCAAATTAATTCCTTACAAAGGAGACGATTCCTGGATTGAAAAAACGCTCAGAGAAATCAAAAAGTGCCTGACGTCTGATTCTGTCCCAAAATCGTCTGAGAATTGCGATTATTGCCGCTATTGCCAAGTGGTTCAAGAGGCTGGCTAAATTTTAAATTAAAAATTCTTTAAAGCTTTAATTTATCGGATTGAATAGTATAATCATTTCATGTGGCTTTTATACGCATTCTTATCGGCACTGTCGGCGGCGCTAGTTGCCATCCTGGCAAAACTCGGGCTTAAAGGAATCGACCCGACTGTTGCCACGACCATCAGAGGAATTATAATGGGGGTCTTTCTTTTTTTAGTGACTTTAACTATCGGCAAGTTTGATGGTTTTTCTTTTAGGAACATTGAGTCGAAAGATTGGCTTTTGATAGTTCTCTCGGCGGTCGCTGGAGCTTTGTCCTGGCTTTTCTATTTTTGGGCTTTAAAACTCGGGCAAGCGTCGAAAGTGGTTGTTATTGACCGGCTTAGTTTGGTGTTTGTTATTATATTAGCGGCGTTGTTTTTGGGGGAAGGTATCACTTGGAGGTCGGCTGTCGGCGCTCTGTTTATGGTTGGAGGGGCAATTCTGGTAACTATCAAATAAGATGCTAAAAAGAGTAAAAATCGGAGTGTTTGATATTGACGGAACAATTTTTCGCTCCAGCTTGCTTATTGAGATGGTGAGAGGGCTTGTCAGAGCCGGAATTTTTCCGAAAAAGGCCAATAAAGAAATGGAAGCGGATTATTTGGCTTGGCTCAATCGAGTTGGGGATTATAACAATTACATAAAGAAGGTGATGGATATTTATAATAAATATATAATTGGCAGGAAATTTAAAGACGTTGAGCTTGTTGCCAAAGAGGTTATGGGAAGCGAGAAAAACAAAGTTTATCGATTTACCAGGGATCTGATTCCGGAGCTAAAACGAAAAGGATACTATTTAATTGCCATCTCCGGTTCGCCTTGGTACATGGTTGATAAGTTTGCCTTGCACATGGGATTTGACGTTTCTTTTGGGACGATCATAAATGTGAAAAATGGAATTTTTACCGACCGTTATATTGAAAGGGATTTTAAAAACAATAAAGACAAGCTTATGAAGGAGACAGCGGATTTTGTCGTAAATGTTAAAAACAAAAGGGATGAGTACACAAACCTTTACGCGACATATAAGACAGATTCTATATTTATACATAAATA
>Ga0209777_10004019_pt1 | contig 17689 bp, 20 predicted proteins | sample FrelakmetHBP12HB_FD_187147 | JGI IMG/M metagenome (GOLD analysis project Ga0209777, IMG submission 187147) | Freshwater lake sediment microbial communities from the University of Notre Dame, USA, for methane emissions studies -HBP12 HB (SPAdes)... | ecosystem: Environmental > Aquatic >...
CCGTACCATTCATCCCTGAAAGGTTGCTCGCACTGGCAAACGCCGCTCTTATACTCCATCCGGCATTTCCCGCCGCAAAAATATCTCAGGTCGCAATCGGCACAAGGCTGGAATCTTTCCACCCTGGTTGAAAGAACGATTTGCCGAAGCCTTTCGTTGGCCTGTGAAATGAAATGTTTCCCGTCGCCTTCTTGGATGTCCTTTATATTTGCCACGGTTTCAGTAGAATAGTTGCAGATTCCGATTCCGCCATCGGCGAAAACTATTATATTCGCCGCCATTCCGCAACTGACATTTCTCTGGTTTGGCAAGATATTGGCCGCGTCCATCTTTTCTACGGAACCCTCCCCCATTTGGTCGTTGCAGAAGGCGTGTACTGCCTGGCCGAAGGCCAGCTTTTCCTGGCTGGACATCTTTGGGGTGTTGCGGCCCTGCATCAGCCTTCCTGTCACTCTGACCTCAATGTCCGGCCGGATGTCCCGATGGATCCAATCCACAAATCTGCCCAAGCCATTGCGAAATGCTGGTATTGCATCCGGCGTCGGAGTCATGGCAATCACCAGTTCGCATTCAGGATAACCGGCCAGGTGGCGCAGGCCGGCGACAGCCTTTTCAAAATTTCCTCTGCCCCTGTTCATATCGTGGGTTTCGGCATCCGGGCCGTCTATGCTTATGCGGATCTGATCACAGTTTTCGCAAAGGATTTTGGCCTTTTCTCCGGTCAAAAGGGTGCCGTTGGTCAGCAAGACAACCCTCAAGCCGACACTTTTTGCATACTGCACAATTCTGGGACAGTCCTGGTTCAGCAACGGTTCTCCGCCCGTCAATGTTGCAAGCCCGCCGCCGCTGTCTCTGAACGCCCGTAGAAATCTTGCCCATTGTTCAAACGTGCACTCGTTTTTACCGGCGACGGTGGAATTCATGAAACATGTGGAACAGCACAAATTGCAGCCGGCTGTAAGGCAGAGAGAAGCCATCTTCAAAAGCGGCCTTTCGGTCACTTTTGAATCGGCCAAGAAATTTTTACCCAGAATCTGGGCTATAAGACGAGAAACGACCTCACACGCTCCGTCAGGATGCAAGGGTTCGGGTCCCCACGATGCACCTGAGTCTTCTTCTCCTCGTCCGCACAGATTATCAATAACTTCCTGGACACTCTTTCCGTCACGAAAAAGACGGAAGGCCCTGTACTCGTCGTACTCAATCTCGCCATACTTACCGCATTCACACACAAGCCAGTTGGCTTGCTCGGGAGCGATGATAAGTTTTTTACCGAGAACATCGTGCTCGGTCAAAACCTTAGGAAAAATAAAATGGTCATCCGAATCAACTTCCTGTTCGGATTCCATGCGATCAACCTTTTCTTCGTTGCCCATTGCGTCCTCCTTGTTATAAAAGAACTGCCCGCCTGTGCGTCAGGCAAACCGGCTGGTTGCTTAAATTTCACCAGCAATTTCACAATACCACTCCATAATTTTCTGTCAACAGCAACGGGCCGATGCCAAAAACCGCCCCAATAAGAAAGCGGCAAATATTTTTTGGAATAAAAAAGCCCCATGTCAACTTCAACATGGGGCCACGAAATGGCGATAGCTCAGCCAGACCCTCGGAACCCGGGTGGAAAGGGGAATCCGGCAGTAGGTCAATCTTTGCATCCTATCTCTTCGCCACAGGTCATCGCCCAATTGGTAGAAAGGGGTCCAATGAGGCTCGCTGAGGTTACTCCGATGAGGATTTCCGGCCCGAGTAGCCGTAGCCCGTTGGCTCAAAGACTATTGCCGCAGATGCTGGCAGTTAACGTCCGTGGACTGCCTGCCATTTAGCAGAGCTGCCTTTGCTGAGGGGGGCCATGTCAGGGGTTCAGGCCCTTTCCCGATATTCCCGTTTCTATCGCCAATCGTTATGGGAACTGTCAGTATAATATAATATAATTAAATAATTGTCAATCAAATAAAAACGCCCGCCCATCGGGAGGCGGCGAAGAATTTTTTAACAAAAAAAGCCCGCCGGATTGCCAACGGGCATGGAGCTAAAGGAGCTCCCGCAATCTTCTGAGATTCTTGAACTTGCGCAGCACCTTGTTTATCCTGTTCTGGATGCATTGCCTTGTCACAGAAAATTGTTCTGAGATTTCTTTTATTTCTCGGGGATTGCCGTCTTCCAGGCCGAATCTCAAAGATATTGTCAGCCTGTCCCGCCTCGTCAAAGAAGATAATTCTTTTCTCAACTGCTCTATGATAATCTCCCTGTCCAATCCTGCACATGGCGCGGGCGCTTTTTCATCCTCAAGCAGAGAGATGAAACCGTTTTTTTCGCCCTCACCCGTCGAATCATCAAGGGAAATCATGGCTTTTCCTTTTGTTTTTTTAGCGATTGCGCGGCGTATCCTCTGCTTGATCCACCAAGTGGCATATGTCGAGAATCTATAACCCAGCCGCCAATCGAATTTTTCAACCGCCCGCATGAGCCCCAGATTGCCTTCCTGGATAAGGTCAAGAAAATCATGGAAAGTCAGGTCCGGGCATGCCTCCATATATTTTTTGGCCATATAAACGACCAGCCCCAGATTCCTTTCGATGAACTTTTCTCTTGCCACCTCGCCGTCAGCGATTTTTTTCGCCAATTCTATCTCTTCTTTGGCTGAAAGCAGGGGAAATCTTCCGATTTCCGCAAGATATGAACTGATAGGCGCATTTGAATCGCGTTTTCCCATTTCCCCTCCTTTCCTTGTCAAAGAGCAAGCCATTCTCGCTCGTATATTTAAATTAAAATTTTAAAATGATAATGTCAATAAAAAAACCGCCTGTCCGACGATTTTCTTTTCCCATATTTTTAATTATTTAAGGGTCCCGATGCTTATTTTCTGGATATTCAGGTCTTTGCCGATTAAAACTTCCACGGTCCAGCCCCCCAAACATTGTATGCCGTCAGGCTTATACCAAAGAGACTCTCCGGCCTTTTCCGCCCATTTTTTCTCGCAGCCGGGCATGAATCTCCAGTATACATCGTACAAGCCGTTTGAATTATAATTATATGTTATTCCGTCCGGCTCGTGCTTAAAAAACCAATAGGCATTAAAATCAATTTTAACTAATTCCGGGTCATTTGTTTTTATATCAACGCCGTCAAAAGTTGCAGTAGCAGCTGTTTTGATATACTGCACGGCGATATCGGCTAATTTTATGTTATCAATCCCGTTGGTTTGTTTGCTGTACAAACCGCTTCCGCCGGCGCCCGACAGCAAGTTGTTCAGATAGGGGTTATTTTTAATCACCCAAATGCTATAAGAAGAAAGGATTATTACCGCCCCGAACGCTATGCAATAAATTATTGTTTCGTATATTTTTTTCATTTATTTTTTGCCCCGCGATCCCGCTATCGTTGCGGGATTTTGCTGGGATTACCTGCCCCGTAGTGAAACCGCAGTTTCTACTACTGGGGTTTTATTTCAAACCCATTAAATTTTCCCGATGCTTCCAGCCGCTCGACATCCGCTTTGTCCACTTTGTATTTTCCCCCGCCGGAACGGCACCACTCGATCATTTTTTCCAAATTTTCCTCATCCCCCTCCGCTTCGACATAAACGCTCCCATCCCCCTCATTCCTGGCAAAACCGGACAAATTTAATTCTCCGGCCATCCTTCTCGCCGAGTCTCGGAAAAATACTCCCTGCACATCCCCATAAATTTTTAAAACCACGCGCTTTGTCATTTTTTAAAATTGCGGTTATTTTTTCTTTTTAAACCGCCGGCATCCCACGATAACGGGGAGCGCGAACGTCAAAGCATAATATATATAAACGTCTAATTTATAATATCCGCCTGCCGGATTGAAAACTTTCACCAATAAAAAGAAATCCAGCAAGATGGCAATCAGCGCCCACACTCCCCCCAGGAGAATGTAATACATGAACGAATCCCCTTTTGTTTTCTTCAGCAGAACCCAAACCGTTATTATTATTCCTATGGGCATTATCACCCAGCCAATCATATCTGCCGGCACTACGACAAAAAGTATTATGCCTAGCAAATATCCGATAAGCCACAGGACAAATCCCCACAAGAATGCATCTTTATAAAATTGTTTTGCCATATTTTTACTATTTATTTTTTTATCTGATCCCGGTGTCGCAACTGACTGTAATCTCTGTGTATGCATTACCAAAAACTTTTATGACTCCGCTGCTTGAGCACCGCGGATAGACCTTTGTGTTTTCGCCCTGTTGTATGGCATATTCGCCGGCCGGCAAGTCCACGCTGAATTCTCCTTTCTCGTCCGAGCTGAATTGCTTGATCACTTGCGTTCCATCGCCGGTGGTAACTTCCAGCGCCGTTGAATATAATTTGTCAGCGCATTGCGGATCGGGCGGATTACGCATAACGGGGCAAGTCGGCCCCAAAAGAACAGTTCCCTTTATGCCGCCTGTTGTTTTAACCTCCGGGCATTTGGCAAACTCGCAATTGGGCCCAATCCGGCCCACTGCCGAGCCGTCAGGGCAGATTTTTGCCTCTTGCGTGCAGGCAATCGGTTTTTGCTGATGGTGGAATATATTGAATATATTAAAAAAATTCCAGTTCCAGGTAAACGGGTTCCACCACGAGGCCAGGACAAAAGAAGGCAGAAAAAGCGCGATTGCCAAGGCCGCTATGCAGGCTTTGTAGTTTTTCATAATTTTTTGTCAGCCCAAAGCCTATAAATGAAAAACACGGGTATCCCGGCGACCGCCAGGAAAACTAAGAGCATAAAAATCTCTCCCAGTACCAGGTTTAACGTATATCCCCATTCGTTTACGCCGTACAGGACCGGCGGATAGATGATATTTACGCAAAAGTATATGCCGAACGAAATGGCCAGCCAGCAGGTTAAAATTATTTTTTGCGCTTTGTTGGAGTTTTGAAACATATGTTTATAAGTTATGATATCCATTTTACTCCTTCAATAAACTCAAGGCAAATAAAAAGCCGCGCATCTGACGCGGTGGCCGGAAATCTGAATTACTTCAATTATTATTTAAAAAATTCTCCGATCATTTTCCCGACGCTTCGGGTATATTCTAATTTTTCCCAGCCGGCTTTGCAAATCCACCTGGATTCCGTATGTTCTTTGCTTAATGCCACATTGCCGCCGATCAATTTCGCTTTAAACCCATAAATAATGATTTTATCCTTCAGATGACGGCGGATATAAAAATAATCTTTTTCAGATTCGATTTCCAAACCGCTCTCCTCTTTAACTTCCCTTTTAACAGCCTCCTGCAGGGTTTCATTTTTTTCCACCCCTCCTCCGGGCAGATCCCAAATGCCAGGGCAAGACTTGTCGTCGGGGCTTCTTTTCAGGACAAGTATTTTCCCCTGCCCGTCTTCAATGATAACATTAACGGCTTTGCGCATATTTTATAGCCTTATTTTTTCCCTGACACCATCAACCGAAGGATTGGTCGTGACGGGCTTGCCCCAACACCAAACTTGTTTGGTAGTTGCGGGTTATTTTAAACTCTTGTCTCCGTCGTTGAATCCGCAGCTTATATGGCTGCCGTCGCAGAAGGGCTTGTTCTTTGACTGCCCGCACCTGCACAGGGTCACCCGGTTTCTTTTTTCATATTTTTTACCGTCCGCCGACTCCAATTCAATTCCGCCCCTCAGCCAGACAGGCCCGCTCACTCCTGCCTGCGGGTCTTCCACGATTCCTATCGATTGCTCAAATTTATTTTCAATGGGCTTCTTGGTTTTTTTATCCCAAACAACCAATCTTCCCGAAGGGCAGTTGCAGGCCGACTGTATGGCATTTTTTTTGCATTTAGGGTCGCCTGATTTTTCAACATTATTCCATGTCCCGCCGGCCAAATGACAGAATCTTCCCAATGAGCAAAGGGCTTCTGCATCAGTAAGGTCTACACCCGGCCCCGACATCTCGCCGGCCTGCTTTGCGTATTCCTTCCTGCTTGCTGTTTCTTTTCCGTCAAAATTATTTTTCAAATGCGCGCCATCGCAGAAGGGTTTATTTTTAGATATTCCGCATCGGCACAAAGAATATGATTCTTCTTGCGGATATTTTTCCCCCTCTTTCCACTCTTCCGGCTCTCCGCTTTTCCCGACAGTCGATATCTGCTTGGCCAAAGGGATATTCCCGGAAACGCAGTAAGGCCCGTTCTTGGTTATCGAAACTTTTTTATTGTTTTTCATAAATTTTTTAATCAGATTATTTTTTACTGTCTTCAATAAATTTATTAATCGACCTGTCATAAGTCTTTTCCGCCGCCGGCGAAAAATAACAGGCCGGCAATTCTCCATTTTCCCGGTGATAACTCAAGCACTCGCAACAGATTCCTTTTCTCGGACAGCCCGCATAAGTGCACGGGCAGTTTTTTAAATTTTCTTTTTGTCTGCATTCCATAGTATTTTTTTACTGCGCTGATTGATTAAGAATAGTACCCCCCTCAACCCCGAAATAATCCTCCAGGCCCATGAATGTCCGGTAAGCCAGGTCCTGCAGGGTTTTTCCCTGGAGATCAGGGTCGGTAAACCTCGGCTCGTATATGTAGCCGTATTCGATCAGCATGCTGGCCGCGTTGCAGGTATTTTTCTCACCAACGGCAATCAGGCCGGGATCTTCTATTATGCCGCCGGCCTCCAGCGGAAGGTTGCTCTCCGGGCTTGCCAGCAAAAGCTCCTTGGAAACCGATTGTGCAATCGGCCGGGTGGCTGCGCTGTTTGACAGTTCCTTCGCCGGCACATAAATGGCAAACCCCTGGTATTTGCCTGTTTTCCCCCACCCGCGCCCCTGATAATCATTCAGGTGTATGTGGACTGTCAGGTCCGCATTATTGTCATCTCCCCATTTGTTGATGCCGTACAGCTTGATTGCATTATTTAACGAGGCTGTGTAATGCACGAGCGTCGGCTGGGTCGTTCCCAGGAGTCCCGCGGCCTGGAGCCCGGCCAAGTCTTTTCCTGATTTTTTTTCCCAGGTTATTATGCTGTTCCAATTGTCTTTCAGGTATTGCTCGAATGAAGGGTTCCATCCTTGGCTGTCCCTGGTCAGGAGCACTTCAAACCTGGAATCTGACTGCAGGTAGGCCTGGAGGTCCTGCGCAATCTCGGCCGTCAGCACGCTCTCGAATACGCCGTTGAACTGCGCCCCGCTGTTTTTTGCCGGGTCGTGCCCGGCGACTATCACAATTTTTATTTTTTTCTGGGGCGGGGCGGCATTGGCGGATGGATCTTCGGCCTGCGATACGGCAGGACTGGCCAGAATGGCGGCCTGCAGTTGCATCTTCGGCGCGGAAGAATAAAGAAAAACGGCCAACGACGTCGGTATGGCGATTATTACTGCTATTCCCAAGATGAAAAAAAATATTTCCAGGTTTTTTGGCATGCTTTGCGGGATTTAACCGGGGTGGATTTCCTTTTTCCTGCGCCAATTGATTAAAAATAATATCCCTGTCAGGAACGCCGGCCCCGCTATCTCCGCCGACCATTCCAGCGCCATGGGCCATCCGATATGCCTTATTGTTATCACCCAAAAAATATAAAGCAGGCCCGCGAAGATAAAGCCGGCCGCCCCCACTATTTCATGCCTCCACGCAATAAGCAAAACAACCAGCAAAACAATCACCGGGATGTTATGCATGAACAATCCCAGGATTGTCCCCCAAAATCCCAGCTTCTCGTCAAAAATATCCAAAGAAAAAACTGCCATGAACAGCAAAAACATTATCGAAAGTATCCTGGGCGCCCAATATACGAATCTGTTTACGCGTTGCACCATAATTCTTGCCCCGTTAAATAATTTCGCAAAGAGCGGAATTCCTGCAAAGCAGGATTTAACTGGGGTTGTTTATTGCTTTATTCTAGCAGAAAATCGCCTTTTCGGCGATTTATTTCTCTTTATATTTCTCCAAAACTTTTGCCGCCAAGGCTGTTATCCGATAAAACAACTAAAAAACAATGGCGGTCCGAAATGAAAAAAGCGCTTTCTCTGATTCAGAGAAAACGCTTTTTGAGGCAATTCATCAAGCAGCATTCACGCCTACTTGAAATGGAACTGCTTTTTAGAAAAAAGTTTTATGCAGGCATCTACCACTTTCGGGTCATAAAGGACACCGCTGTTTTTTGCAATCTCCGCCAACGCCAGCTCGATGCCAAGAGCGGGACGGTATGGCCGGTGCGAAGATATCGCTTCCACCACGTCGGCGACGGCAAGAATCCGATCTTCCAAGATGATCTGATCCCCCGATATTCCGTTAGGATATCCTGAGCCGTTAAGCCGCTCGTGATGCCTGAGGGTGGTCATGGCAATCGGCCAAACAAATTGGATCTGTTTGAGAACGTCATGGCCGCACTGCGGATGCGTCTTGATAATGGCAAATTCGTTCTTATTCAGCTTGCCGGGCTTGCAGAGGATTTCAGCAGGTACGGCAATCTTGCCGAGGTCGTGCATAAACGCAGCGACGCGGAGGCCCTCGATTTTGTGTTCAGATAAGCCCATTTCGTGGGCGATGGCGCAGATAAGCTGGGCTACGCGCCTTTCGTGTTCCGCGGTATAGGGGTCGCGCAGTTCCAGCACCAATGCCATGGCCTTGACCGTCTCGTCCATTATATTCCGCAATTTTATAGCGTTCTGTTTCAATTCCTGCTCGTCCCGCTTGCGGCCGGTTATGTCCTGCACCACGCAGAACATTTTTACGGGCCCCTTGCGGTCGTTTACCGGGCCTCCCTTTACCCAGATCCAGCGTTTCTTGCCGTCCTTTCTCCTGATACGGCATTCGAAATCCCAATTAGTTAATTTGGCTATTGCTTCGCCGAATTCCCGGCTTACTTCCGGACGGTCTTCAGGGACCACATGTCCCAGGAACATTTCATATGTAAAGTTCGGCAACGGGATTTCGTAACCGAATATCCTGTCTTTGCACAACGGTCTCCATACATTATGATTGGCCAGATCGAACTCCCATAATCCCAATCCTAAAGCGGCCTCGAAAAACCGCCAGTAGCGGATATCTGAAGCCGGTAAATTCTTCGGCCTCGAAAATCCAACTTCGGTTTTGTTCCCCATCTTCTCACCCCTCCTTCGTTTCCCAGGATTTAAACTCCTTTGGCTCCATGTCAAAGGACAGACAATGGTTCATTATAATGGAAAAAGGTGATTGCCTCAAGTTTTTGTGCTCAAGTGCCAAGCCGCAACAAAAAACCGCCTTTTCGGCGGCGGATTTATCCGGGATTATATTTTATTTATTTCATACACCACATTCTTCCTCTCCACCACCACCTCCCAACCCTCTTTCTTGGCATGTATATAAAGCTTGCTGTTCGGGTTGAAACAAATAGGCCTCTCAACTAATTTTAAAAACGGGATATCGCTTTCCGAATCTCCCACCCCTACCGAACCTGCGAGCGTCAGATCGTTCCGCTCCACGGCCCTTTCTAAAATCTTTGCCTTGTCCGAAATCAAATCCTCGTGCAAAACTTTCCCGGTAAATCTTCCTTTCTTATCCGTTTCGTGCAGCCTGCCGTAAGCTTTATCAAATCCCCACTTCCTGCAAAACTCCTGCACAACCGTTGTGGGCGAGTGGGAAATCGCCAGCAGGAAATATTTTTTCCTTTTCAAATCCTTTATCAGTTCCCTCGTATACCTGTAAACCCGCTGGTTCTTTGAATCAATAACTTTCTTCGCCACCTTTTCAAAGTCGCTGTATAAAACACCTTTTATGTTTTTCATAAAGGCTTCAATCACCGCCCCGATATATTTATCGTACGAATCTTTCCTGTCTGACCAGTCCCCGTGGGCCTTGTTATAAATATCCCGCGCCTGTTTCGGGAATATCCCTTCTTTTATAAGCTCCTCGGTAATTTCAATCAAAAGGCTGGACCGAAAAATCGTCCCGTCAATATCAAAAATAGCTACTTTTTTATTATTCACCCCCACACCAAACGAGTTTAAGCCTCAAGACTAGCCTCAATCCTGTTGAGGAGTTGTCTTAACGCCTTGGCTCGCAGTTTTAAGTTATGTTCTCTTTTGAAAGCGTCTTGTTTCGCGCGATATGATTCGTAATAAACAAGTTTGAATGGTTTTCTTGGCTTTGTCGAAGTAACAAGTCCTAAATTATGTTCCCTGAATCTTCTCCGAAGATCATTAGTACATCCTATATACAACTTACCATCTTTTTTACTTTTTAAAATATAAGTGAAGAACATAATTTAAAACTCGTTATGGTGTGGGGGCATATTATTTAATATCTTTATTCACCCTCTCCATTATCCCCACCATCGCCTCCGTGTCCCTCTTGCAATACGCCAGCATATTCTTCTCCAGCCTTTCCTTTTCCTCCGCCGTGGTCTTGTCGCTCGTCAAAATCGGCCAGCTGGCAGATGCCTCCCCGCCCTCCCTTATCGCCAGATTCTCATACGAAAGCTCCGGGCATAAAACCGGCAAAATTATCTTCAGCGACGCCAATTCCTGGAAATCGCTTTTAATATACATCTTATTCCTGAACCTAAAAATTTGATAAAGATCAAAGACTCTTTTATTCACTCCCTTCAAAAAATTCGCGTACTCAGGGTACATCTCTCCCATTTCCTCATTTCTCCCCTTTTCAAACGAAGAATACCAAACAATCACGCTTCCTTTCGGCCCCATGTCTTTCTTTAATTGTGCCAGCAGGTCAGGTATCGGATTCTCAAATTTGCGCGCCAAAAATTCCAAACTCTTTGGCTTGGCCTTCGGTGTTTCTTTTATCGTCAGCGAATACTGGAAAGGTATCTGCTGGTAAGGCTTTGTCCCGTCAAAAGGAGGAATCGCCGACATATAAGTTTCATAATCAAAAAAATAAAGCGGGTATTCCAATTTCGAAAATTCCTTGCGGATTGCCTCCTTGTTTATCTCCGTAAATTTCTCAAGGGGTTTATACTCAATCGCCTTTAAAATTTCCTTATCCAACTTCTTCGGGTCCAATATCTCCCTGTTTACCAACGCCAAAAGATGCTTTTCGGGAATCTTCCCGGCCATTCCATATATTTCGGGCACCTCTTTGCAATAACATTCCAGATATTCGCATTTTTTGGGGTTTTTGCACCCCTCAATCACCCTTATATCCAGCCGGTCTTCTATATTCATTATTTCCAGCGCTTTCTTTATCTCCTCTTTTATTTCCGGGATTTTCTCATTAACCTGCTCCGTCACATCCTCTATCGTAAACAATTTCTTTATTTCAATTTCCCCGTGCCTTACATAATCCGTATTTATATATATCAGGCTGGTTTTCCCAATTTTAATCCCGGCCTCTTCAAAACAAATCTTCTGGAACCCCACATCAACAATATCTTCTTTCCTGGCCGATGTTGCCATTTTCACTTCATTAATATCCCAGCTCTTACCGTCTTTGCCCCTTATCAAAATATCCGCCCGGCAAGTTAAGGGGTCCGCCACCGCCGTGGGCTGGAACAATATCTCTTTGCCCTCTTCCATTGCCTTTTGGGTGTTCTTCCACCCGTCTTCGTTAAATCCTTTCACCTCAAAACCGCCAACAAATAATTTCTTGGCCAGTTCATCCACTTCCCGGCCCATCTTGGCCATCCTTTCCATTTCCGGATCTTCATCGGGAAGCAAATTCGGCTCATGCTTGGAAAGCCAGAGGAACGCCGCGCATTTTATATAGTTTTTAAAATCCGTCTTCGTAAGCATAAACCTATTTTTTATTTTTCTGCTTTTGATAATTGCTTTTTTATTTTGGCAACTGCATCTCTAGATGTCTTAGAATATCTTTTACTAAGGTCTATTCCAATAAAATTTCTATCTAATTTTAAAGCTGCTATTGCGGTTGTCCCACTTCCAATAAATGGATCTAAAACTACATCTGATTTTTCAGTAAATAGTTTTATAAACCATGTTGGAAGAGCTTCTGGGAAAACAGCACAATGATTTTTGTTATCGGAGACGGTTGGCAGATAAAGAACATTTGACGGATAAACCGTTTTTTTGCCTATCCAATTAGTAAGTTGTCTTCCAAATCCGCTATCGGTTTGGGACATATGCCTAATTTTGTCATTTGTACCTAAATTTTTAAGACGACCATCGGCCCAATCTCCAATAGGAACCTTTACAGCATCTTGATACATTTTAAAATTTTTCTTTTTTGTAAAATGTAAGCAATGTTCCCAAGAATCTCTAAATCGATTAGGCCATTTTCCTGGAAATGAATTTTTTTTGTGCCAAATATAATCTTCAATCCAAAACCAACCATTTTTTCGCATTGCTAGAATTAGTTCTATCACATATGTACTTCTCTCACCATCATATGCATTTTCCTTTATATTCAAAATAAATGAACCATCCGGCTTTAATACTCTTTGAAATTGATTTACAAAAAGCATAAACCAATCTACATATTTTTTTGGTGATGGACCTCCATAATTTTTTCTCCTTCTATCGGCATAGGGTGGAGACGTGATTATTAGGTCGACACACCTATCTGGGAATTTATTTAATACAAATCTAGCATCGCCTTGATGAATTTTATTTATATATTTATTTTTCTGATATTTCATATGTATCTGTATGTATTTCAAAATTTGGGTCCTTCATAACACCCTCTGTAGGATTTTGATATATATAAATTTCTTTAGGTTTTTTATCTTCCATGCAGACATAATATATATAATATTTAGCCTTTAATCTTTTCGCGTTTTCGAATTCATTTTTGCTAACAAAGAATCTGATTGGGTTTAATTTCCCAGCCTTCACTTCAATAAATCTATCGTGATTTACACTATCTTTGTTATTAAAAGATGCTATATCATATCCGGCTGCTACATTTTTTGTGGCGACATAGTCGATATCTTTCTCTTGTTTAATCGCACCGATATTCTTCAGCCGCTTCCGTTCACTTTCTAACACATATTCTTCCGCAATTCTCGATACCTCCATTTTCTGGTCTTCTGATTTTTTGAATGCCTCCGGGGTTATAACCATCACAGTTCGGGATATTACCACTGATAATAATTCCAAATATTGTAGTGCCAATTCAACGACATCTTCTTTTTCTATCAAAATTCCCAATTGAATTAGAAGCCTTAAAAAATTCTGATTCTCTAGTGCTGATATCTCTGTCTTCGACAAATACAATTCTCCGTTTGGCCTCTTATTAAAATTATATAATATTTTCTCAACTAGGTCCAGATTTTCTGAAACCAAAAAAACCTTTCTACTTAAAAAATCTTTCTGTTTTATGTTCGGTTCTAGTATATGATCTTTGCCTTTTTTAACGCCTAAGTTTAAATAAGCTCTACCTAGATTGGTTAAAATTAAATATTCTTTACGATATCCAACTAAATCTGCGCCTAAACAAAAATCTCGAGCAAGTACAAAATCATCTCTAACTGGATAAACATATTGCGTTCTATAATATTCCGCAACATGCTCTTCTTTCGCACCTGTATCAGTTTCTAGGGCGTCGACAGAGGCTAAAAATCGATTGATTGTTTGTAGTTCACTTATCATTTTTTAAGATCTTTTATGGTTTCATCAAAATCTTTTTGTGAGTCTTCAGAAATATCACTTATCTCGCCCAAACTTGTTTCTAGATTTAATATTCTAAAATCTTCATTTAGAATTTTTGCCATACGGGCTCTTTTTTCGTCTAATCTTCTATTTATTGTTTCATCAATAGTATCTTTAACTTCTAATAAATAATAATGTGTTTTAGTTGACGGACTTAAACCGACTCGATGTATTCTATCAAGAGACTGCATATATTGCCCAGCATTAAACGTTCTATCTACATAAATAGCATCATGACAAACATCGTGAAGAGATATAGACTCTCCACAGGCCCCGGGATTAGCAATCATTACTCTGCAAGAAGGATCTGTTTTAAATTTTTTAATTCTCAATTCGCGATTATCAATTGGGTCTTGTTTTTCATTAATAGGGACATCTCCATAAATAACAGCTGGACTAAGATCTCCAAGAAGCTTTTCTAATATTTTTAAATTCTTGACCCACACCGACCATAGTAAAATTTTTTTATTTTTATTTTTACCCAACAAATGACGCACAAGCTTCTCGGCAGTTACTAACTTCACAGGCATTTCAAATTTGCTATATCGTTTGATACCCTCGATTATTGTTGGCTCTATATATTTAGCAATTCTATCTTTTTTGATACTCATTAATTGGAACTCTTCAGATTTTTCAAAAAGTAAAGAAGGGTTAGAGGCGGCTTGCATAAGACGTATCATCATAGCTCTGCGTAAATCTTTCAAAAACATTCTATCTGATTTATCGTATTTGAACTCTTCTAGAGTTGCATTTTTTATAGCATCATAAATTCTTTTTTGTAATTTAGGTGCTCTAACAACAACAGACTTATATATCGGATCGGGCAAGTCTAGGTCTTTTTTCTTCACGCGTCTATAATAGGGCATTAAATTTTTACGTAATATGTTTTCCGCATCCCTTTGGGAAACTATATTTTTAAACTGCACTTGTGTCCCCACTATTTCAGGATCGAGAAAATGGAATTGACTCCATAAATCAAACAAAGAATTCGGTACAGGCGTTCCTGTTAAAATTACTCTCCTCGTAGCATGTGCCGCTAATTTTAATACGGCAGATGACCACACACCCCCTCCGAATCTTTTAATATTATGAGATTCGTCTAGAACTAATAGAAATCTCGCACTTCTCAATAAATTAGATATTTCTTTGACATCCGATGCCGCTGTTTGATAAGTCGTTATAAAAATTTCGTGCTTTTCAGGCTCATGATAAAATCTCACACGTATGTACTTTGGGCCAGTGATTCTCGCAATTTTTGCTTTTCTATCAAAACATTTTTCATATTCTTCTGCCCACGCTAAATATGCAGCGCTTGGGGCTATAATAAATAATTTTTGTATATCATCCGTCTCCTTCAACCGAGAATATGCTGCATATAACATTGTGGTTTTGCCACTGCCCGGAACAGAAAAATTTGCTGTATTCGGCAATTGGGTCATGACACGAACTGGTTCTTCTTGATATTTTTTAAGCTTACGTTTAAATTCTGCTGAAGCTAATTCATCCGTTGATATTATTTTGTTTTTTAATAGGTTTATTGCTGTAATTTTCACTATTTCTCTTTTCTTCAAATCGTCATTAGCTTTCTTTATTAATTCCAGCGCTTCTTTATCCGCAGTAAATTTTATTTTTTCACTTACTAATAAATCGACAAGGCTTCTTACAGTATTAAAAAGTTCTGCTTTCGAGAAGCTCCTTGCGTCTAAAATGTATTCATTTGCTTTTACTTCAGAAAAACCAAGTGTTATATCGAGAATCAATAAAGAGCCCCCTAAATCGGAGGGGGCTTTGATAATCATTTTCTGAGTCTCGGGATTAAAATAAATTTGTACCTCCATATTCCAAAATTTATTCTATTTTAAAAGCTTTGTTATTATTTTAGATATTTCCTTAAAGTATTTTTTGATCTCTGGCGTTATTTTAAATTGCTTATCTTGAAATTCTTTTACTTCCTCTAGTATGAGGGAGGCAATCTCAGCTGGCTTTCCTTTCTTTATTATCGCCCAACCCTTATCGTTCAAAGCATCAATCGTTTCTCTAAAAATTGGTTCTGACATTTTTCCGCTCGTCAGCTTATCAAGTGCTGTGTCGTAAGATTCTTCAATTTTATCCAAAGCTGCATATTTACCAATCTTCCTAACGTCTAAGTGTGAACATCCTGACTTTATATAAGCAAATTGGATATCAAGTATTTTTTTAATTTCTGCTGGCCTTCGCCCTTCATTTTTAAATTTTTTTATATTATTTAATACGTCGGTAATATGCTCTGTAATATTTTCCTTTTCTATTCTGCTATAATCAATTTTACCCCATGCCTTTTTTGAAAATAATTCTAGGAGTTTTAGCTGTTCTATTGCTTCGTCAATATATTTTTCGGTCCTGGCTAGTAGAGCGCAGAGCTGCTCCTTTGACATATACTTTAAACCATCTCTTATTTTGAGTAGCTCATTAACTGCCCCGAAACCTTGTTTAAAATCTTTTGCATATTGCAAACGAGCTTCAATTTTATAAATTTCAGCATCGCTAATACTACGAGGAAGGATGCTAACATCTAAGTACGCGTATTTATCTTCGCCAGTATCCTTATGAAGCTTTGACAAAATAGCCATTCTTCTGTTTGCGTTTATAACAACCCCAGCGGCAGTTATAACCCCCGGTTCGACCTGGCCACGTCTTTTCAAATCATCGTAAAATAATTTAGTATCATGTGCACTTTTATCAAATAGTATTTGCTCTATTTCTTTTGCATCTTCAGCATTCCTTGCATCCAACCCTCTTTTAAATTTTAATTCTAAATTATTGAGATCAGCTGCGAAACGTCCATTTTCTACATTAAAAACTAATAATTTAATAGGAAGACGATAAATAGGCAACTCTTCAAGTTTCCCTTCGATTTCAATGCGTTGTATTCTGCCCGTGTTACATCTAGGGTTGCTTTCTATGTGCGCAGTAATTCTTTGTTCGTATTGACTTTTTATTGGCATAATTTTATTTAAATTAATTATTTTTCAATAAAACGACATTATTATACCCACTTTAACTCCAAAGCAAGCCCTTTTCAATACATATTAAATAAAAACGCCCCTTATGGGGCGTTTTGCGATGGTCAAAGCTTATTTACGAAACAAATTCCCATTTACTTGCAATTCTAAATTCGGATTAGATTCAATAATATAACCATAATGCACTGTGTTTCCGTTGATTTTTTCGTCCCTTATTTCGTCTCCAGAATTTTTCTTTAATAACTCTTGGATCAAGTGATCATCTTTGTCTAGAAGAACTATGCGGGCGATGGAAGAAAGTTTTTCGTTACTTATATTTTTTTTAACAATATCAAGTACTCCCTCAAACTCACTATTTTTGTTGCTTTCATTTATCCACGGAGCAGAAATAACTAAAGACCATTTATCTAAAAATTCGTCCATTTTTAAAAATGCAAAAATCCATACGGGTTTGCCTCTCTCCTTGAGAACATCTAATACTTTTTTAAAATCTTCTACCATCTTTTTTTCTTTCTAATTGTTTTTATTATACTATTTTTATCTAAAAATAGATAACCATATAATTTAACTGTATTTTTGTTATTGAAATAGACCGGGGAATACCTTATAGCCCCCGTCCATTCCCCAGGATATTGTATGGTAAAGTCAGACCAGTTTTTATATGCTAAAGTATATTTACTTTTGATATCGAATATGTCTGATAAGCCAGACAACAAAAGAAGTCTAAGGAAAGAATGTGACATAAAAAAATCCGGGACTTTTTTGTCTTGATGGGCTTCCGGATAATTAAAAATTCTAAGAGTTTTACAAATAGATGCCTTTAGGGCACATTCGAGGGCAAGACCCATAAAATATCCTGCACCTTCCCAATCCTTTTTATCAAGCAATATTTTTGCGCTTTTTAGGCGAATAATTGCAAGTTTTTTGAAATCTGACTGTGTCGCCATATTAAAAATTTGATATCGCCTTATCCAACCTTACACTACCAAAAATACATAAAATTGCAAATATGCATAAATTTTAAATATTTTTTTGTGATTGCTAAAATTCCTCAAAATTTTAATTTCTCCCAAACCCGCCCGGTTTCAAATCCAAAAGACCCGAAAAGCGGGCCAATAGCCCGCTTCTGCCAT
>Ga0209777_10004020_pt1 | contig 17683 bp, 8 predicted proteins | sample FrelakmetHBP12HB_FD_187147 | JGI IMG/M metagenome (GOLD analysis project Ga0209777, IMG submission 187147) | Freshwater lake sediment microbial communities from the University of Notre Dame, USA, for methane emissions studies -HBP12 HB (SPAdes)... | ecosystem: Environmental > Aquatic >...
CCATCAATCAATATCACGTGATTATGGAAGCGGCGCCGGAATACTGGCAGAACCCGGAATTCTTGAGCGAAATCTATGTGCGCTCGCCCGGCGGACAACAGGTGCCGCTGAGCGCCCTCGCGCACTTCGGTCCGCTCACAGCCCCGCTTGCGGTAACCCACCAGGGCCTGGCTCCGGCTGTAACCATCTCCTTTAACCTGCAGCCGGGTGTCGCGCTGGGAGATGCGGTCGCGGCGATCAATGCCGCGGCGACCAAGATTGGTCTTCCGCCCTCCATCCACACCGGTTTTGCCGGGACGGCACAGGCCTACCAGGATTCGCTCAGCAGCTTACCTCTGCTGTTTGCGGCAGCACTGGTGACGGTTTACCTGGTTCTGGGCATCCTTTACGAGAGCTATGTCCATCCCGTCACCATTCTCTCCACGCTTCTCTCGGCGGGTGTCGGCGCGCTCCTGGCGCTTCTGGTTACGCACACCGAACTCAGCATGATTGCTGCTATCGGAATCATTCTGTTAATCGGGCTGGTGAAAAAGAACGGCATCCTGATGGTTGACTTTGCGATTTCCGCCGAGCGTAAAGAAGGCAAGAGTCCGCGCGACGCCATCTACGAGGCCTGCTTGGTGCGCTTCCGGCCCATCCTGATGACGACCATGGCGGCGATGCTGGGCGCTTTGCCGCTCGCCATCGGCACCGGAACCGGATCGGAAATGCGGCGCCCGCTTGGGATTGCGATCATCGGCGGGCTGATGGTGAGCCAGTTGCTGACGCTGTATACGACACCCGTCGTGTACCTCTACTTCGACCGCCTGCAACACTGGCGGGACCGGGTCCGCAGACGAGAGCCGGAGAGGGCTAGACCTCTCATCCCAGGAATGGACACAGGGAAATAAAACCATGAGAGCGAGGTTGATCACACTCTATTGGCTAATGTGCCTGTCGCTCCTCTCGAGCGCCTGCATGGTGGGCCCGAAGTACCAGCGGGCTGCCGCTCCCGTCCCCGTGGCATATAAGGAGACGCCGCCCCCTTCCTCCCCGGAGACGCCGGCGTGGAAGCCCGCTCAGCCCAGCGACGCTGCGAATCGCGGAAAGTGGTGGGAGGTCTATAACGATCCGGAACTCAACGCGCTCGAGGAGCAAGTGAGTATTTCCAACCAGAACGTTTTGGCCGCGGAAGCTCAGCTCCGTGCGGCTCGCGCGGCAGTCCGAATCGCGCGCTCGAACCTCTTCCCCACCGCGACGGTCAGCCCTTCGATTATCAACTCGCGATCGTCCGCTTCCGCGACTACCGGGACGTTTTATGACTTGCCGGGGGCAATGTCTTACGAGCCGGACCTTTGGGGCAGCATTCGGCGCAGCGTGACGGCCAGCATAGCGACGGCACAGGCCTCCGCTGCTCAGTTGGCAAACGCCCGCCTGGTTTATCAGGCGGAACTGGCCTCCGACTACTTTCAATTGCACGGTACCGACCGTGTTCAGGACCTGCGGGCACGAACGGTGAAGTCCTACCAGGAGTATCTCCAACTGACCCAGGATCGGCTTAAGTCCGGAGTTGCCTCCGGCGGGGACGTAGCCCAGGCTCAAACCCAATTGAAAACCGCCCAGGCAGAGCTCATCGATGAGGGGGTGGCGCGTGCCCAACTCGAGCACGCCATTGCCATCCTGATCGGGAAGGCGCCCGCGGCCCTCTCTGTTTCACCTCGGACGACTCAATCGCCGCCGCCCGCCATCCCGGCGGGGCTTCCTTCCAATTTGCTGGAGCGCCGGCCCGACATCGCCACCGCCGAACGCCAGATGGCTGCGGCCAACGAGCAAATCGGAATTGCCAAGGCGGCCTTCTTTCCGACCTTGCTCCTCACGGCGAGCGGTGGCCTGGAAAGCTCGCGCTTCCTCAGATGGATCAACTGGCCAAGCCGGTTCTGGTCGGCGGGGCCGGAGCTGACGGAAGTGGTTTTCGACGCGGGCCGGCGCCACGCTCAGGTGGCTCAGGCCCAAGCTGTATACGACGCCACCGTGGCCGATTATCGGCAGACGGTCCTGACCGGCTTTCAGCAAGTCGAGGATAATCTAGCGGCGTTGCGTGTTCTGGCGGAGGAAGCACAGGCTGAGGATGAAGCGGTGCGCGCCGCCGAGGATTCGCTGACCATCGCCACGTATCAGTACAAGGCAGGAACCACCAGCTACCTGCAGGTCATCACTTCACAAACCATCGCCCTTCAGGACGAAGTTTCGGCTGTGAATATCCTCACCCGCCGCATGGTCGCCAGCGTGTCTCTCATCGAAGCCTTGGGGGGTGGGTGGGACGCTTCCACCTTGCCCACGGCCAAATCCCTGGTGCCCGGTAAGTAGGCAGTCGAGACAACCAACCATGGTCAGGACGGAGCAAACAGGCAAGACGGCTGCTGAATCTCGCCACAGTCTCTCATGGCGCTGGCAGGGTGGCGGGCCAGGATTGCGAGGCTGCCTTGCCCTCGGGATCTTGTTGGTTTTCCTGTTGCTGCCGGGGCAGTCGCTGCCGAGCCAGCAGCGGCCGACCTTCTCCGCTGAAGTTAAAGTGGTCAACGTGCTGGCCACGGTGCGGAACAAGCACGGAGAAATTGTTCGCGGCTTGACCAAGGATGATTTCCTGCTGGCGGAAGACGGGCGCTCGCAAACCATTCGCTATTTCGCGCAAGAGAGCGATCTTCCTCTGACGCTTGGTCTGCTTGTGGACACCAGCCTGAGCCAGGGGCGCGTTCTCGGCCAGGAACGCAGCGCCAGTTCGGCCTTCTTCGATCAGGTGCTGCGCGTGGACAGGGACCGGGGCTTCGTGATTCACTTCGACCGTGATGTGGAATTATTGCAGGACATTACTTCTTCGCGGCAAAAGTTACAGTCGGCGCTTGCGTTACTGGAGACGCCGCGGCGCACCCAGGAGGAGGGAGATAATTCGCCGGACTCCCGGCCCGGCGCACACGGTTCTGGCCGCATGGGGACTTTGCTCTACGATGCGGTCTACCTTGCATCGAACGAAATGATGATGAAACAGGCAGGCCGCAAAGCCCTGATTGTTCTCTCCGATGGTGTGGACCGCGGGAGCAAAGAGACTCTGGCGAGCGCCATTGAGGCAGCCCAACGCGCCGACACGCTGGTCTTCTCCATCCTGTTTAAGGACGACCAGTCGTTCGGCTCGAGAGGTGGTTACGGCGGTCCCGGCATGGGCAGAATGGGCCGGCGCGGCGGTGGAATGGGGCGTTACCCTCAGGAATCGCGCCCCGACGGCAAGAAGATTCTGGACCAGGTTTCCACGAAAACGGGTGGCCGCCTTTTCGAGGTCTCCAAGAAACAGCCCATCGAGAAGATTTACGATCAGATTCAAGAGGAACTGCGCAATCAGTACAACCTCGGCTACACGCCGGACAGGCCGAATCCCGGTCCCGGCTATCACAAGATAACTCTCACGAGCAAAGAAAAAGGTCTGATTGTGCAGGCCCGGGACGGATACTACACGGAGCGGTAGCGCAGAGTTTCGTTCTCCAGAAACTCTGCGGCCTTTCGATTTCAAATTATGGTGTGGGAAAGTAGGGGAGGGCTCTGCCTTCCCCGCTCTTTGGTTATAGAATATAAGTCTGTGGATGCTCCGCTCGAAGAAAGCTTCACTCCGCACTCGATAGATTACGAATCTCTTCTGAAAGAAGCCGCAGCGGATTCTTACGAGACAGCAGTTTCACTCCTCAGGGAGAGACTCCCATTTGCTTGGCGTGACGCCTACCTCGAAATGATGCCAAGACCGACCAACATCGTTAGGTTTAGCTACGGGACCTTCGAGTACATCTACGACGATTATGCTTCATTGGAAACAAGTGGAGCCGTACCTTACGATCCCAAAATGGAATCAAGACTCATCGGTGTGTCCGGGTGTTCAGCGCCCAAAGAAACCAAACGCGACGATTCTCGCCTCAAGGGATGGGTCGGTCCGACAGAGAAAACCTTTGGCCGCGGCTGGGACAAGGGCCATTTCATAGCCCATTCGATTGGCGGTGCAGTCGACCAAGCTGAGGTGAACGTTTTTATCCAACGTCGCGGCCTAAATCGCGGCTGGTCAGACGCAGGTCGGCGCTATCGAGAAATGGAGGAGTACTGCAAATCCAATCCAGGAACGTTTTGCTTCAGCCGCCCTCTTTATCTCGACCAAACAGCCAAGCCTGCATTCGTGGAATTTGGGATTCTCAAGAATGTCCATGAGCTATGGATCGAGTGTTTCAACAATCGATAGGCTAAACGGATTGTTGCGGCACGATGATTGAAGGCGGTCCTGAACACCCCAAGAGCTTGGCTATAGGGGGGACTAGGTGGCTGCCGGCTTCCATACGTACACCTGGTAACCATCCACGACGGTCTCAACGGGCTGGAAGCCGGCCTTATTACCGAGGCCGTTGTAGACCTCGGAGGCCAGCCACAGCGTACCCGGGGTTCCCTGCTTTTGCATGTGGCCTGCCACATCAATCACGTGATCGGCGATCTTCTCCAGCTTGCTGTCCTCGTAGATCGGGACCTCGCCCTCGTTCAGGCCGGCCCGGACTTGGAAGGGGGTGTGCAGTTTGTTGTCGTTTTCGTTGAACTTTTTCAAACTTTGTAGGACGCGCTGCCCGGCGCCCACGGCCAGTTCGCGGTCCAGAAAGCAGATCATGACGCCGTCAGGCGTCCAGGCCTGTTTCCAGGCACCGTACTGGTCGAAGATCTTTCGCAGCAATTCTTCGTAGGCCTGAAACGTCGCCGCGATTTCCGTCTCGCGCTCTCCGACCTTCATCTGCGTGGAGCCGACCACGTCGATCGAGAGGAAGGTGCATAGCTTGCGTTTCGACGACTTGAGCGCCTTCTCAATGTCCCGGTAGCGCTTCAGGAGATCCTCGCGCGCTTTCTCCGAGTCGGCGCTAGTGGCATCCGCATCGAAGCCTTCCGTCCCCGGCAAGCCGCCCCCTGCCGCTCCGATAGGTTGAGGGACGGGCAATAACTTGGCCATCAAACGATGGCCGCGCTGGAGCACCGCATCCGCGGCGATCTTGACGACCCAGGTGAGCAAAGCAACCCCAATCGGAAGGAAGCTTTTGGAATCAGACCGCGGCGGCCATGTCCAGTTGAATAGCCCGCCAATTGCTGTGACGACTGGGTCGAGGTAATGGTGGAGTTGGAGGGTTACCCAAAGGACGTCGAGCTTCGATGAGTGGGAGAATTGCAGGCCGAATAGGAGCAGGAATCCGATGATCGATACCACTAACACGATATCGACAATACGCTGCAGGAGGGCGACAGGAGTGAGGATTAATTTCCTGGCGGTTGCTTTCATAGGCTCCGCACTCCGCGGACTGGAAGTTCTACAAGCCTCTCCTGACGCGTGATTCGCCGGCAGCCTCGTTTGGATGCCCGGCAGGACCGATCCCTGACTTAAAGCGTGCCCTATCATATCACAAAACCCGCATCTTCTGCCGGGCACAGGCGGTTATGACTCCCCTCCTCTCCAAGGAGGGGGGCCGGAGGGTGGTGAGGGTGAAGCACCGCACGCGTTCGTCTTAGAACCGCAAATCCAGGTTAGCGGTGAGGTTGTTGCTGTGATAGCCCCCGGCGTGAACCGGAGTGAGGAGCGCTTGGAGCGCGGACGCTGTATTAAAGTAATCGTATCCCAGACTCAATGTGGCCTTTCGCGTGACGAGAAAGTCCAGCCGACTCCCCGCTGTGGAACTGAAGCTCGGGTCTGAGTGCTGGAGGATCTGCTGCGCGCCCGCCGTTCCATGAACTTCCCATTGCACGTACTTTGACCCCACGGTCAGGCGAATCAGCGCGGCATGGCGCTGGTAAAAACTGGGCGTGAAGACTCCGGCGTTCACGTAGTACGGGGGGAAGGGCAGGCCGGTGGGGTGTGTGTACCCAAAGGCCATAGCATCATAACCGGCTTCGAATTGGCTCTTCTCACCTTTCCAGAGAGTGCGAGTGGCCGTTAGCGTTCCTCCATTGCCGTGCTCGTGGAAGGCGCGGCCGGTGAAGGTCCCCACGACGTGGGTGGAATCGGCGCTGAGAATCGAGACGGTAGGAAGCAGGAATTCCGGAGCGATGCCCCGATGGTAAAGCGAGGCGCCGACATGGTTGCGTGAACCGGGGCTCCAGGTGATATTGGCGGATTGTTCGTCCGCGCGAGTCGTCTGGCTGATCGCTTTGGGTGTATAAGTCCAATACTGGCGCGAGACCCCGAAGGAGATCTCCCAATGGCGGTTCGGGCGGAAGGTGGGCGATGCGGAGTAGATGGCTCGCTCGCGCGTGGAAGGGAAGCCCGGGCTCGCTTCGTTGGGGGAGCCGTCCCGAAATTCCACGCCCCCCCCTGACGCCGTCCACGAAAACCATTCATTCAATTGCATCGTCCCGCCAAACTGGAGTTGTATCGCCGACTGGCGAATGCGCGCGCTGGCGGGGGCCAGCATGTCGGGCGGGAAACTACCGTAAGAAAGAAGCCCCGGCCCGGGCGCATAAGGGGTCACCGGAACGCGCGGGGAATAGACCACGCACCCCTGTCCGCCGGCAGCGCCGCACAAGGGAGAGCCCGCCGGCGCGCTCACTGCATAGCCGAAGACTCGAGCCGGACCCGAGCTGGGCAGGATATCTATGGAAATGAAACTGCGAATTCGGGGATGGAGATTGAAGCGCAGGTTAAGTACCTGGTATCGGCGGATGTCCAAGCCTTCGGTATCCCGCACATAACTCCAGCCCAGGCGCAGTTCGGGCTTCAGCCGCGACCTCACCTGGTCCTGAAGAATCTGCACCTCAACGTTTTGAGGGTCCAGAGAAGCGGCCTTGCCCAGGAAATCCAAAGCCTTGTCCGGCTGCCCGGAGGAGTTCTCCGCCGAGGCCAGGGAGAGCAACACCGTGGCATCCTTGGGATTCTCGGCATAGAGTTTGTCCAGGATTCTGCGCGCCGAGCGCGTCTCGCCGGACCAGAGCAGCACCTGCGCTTTGCCGGTTTCGGCGTCGCGGTCCCCGGGCTTCAGAGCCAGCGCCCTGTCGAAAGCTTCGAGAGATTGCCGCCAGCGCCTCTGGTTGGAGTAAACTCGGCCCGGGCCGAGCCAGGCGTCATAATTCTTGGGGTCATTGCGGAGCACGACGTCAAAGGCGGCCACCGACTGAGGGTATTTCCGGGCCCAGCCCAGGACGCGAGCGATCTCCAGTTGGGTCTCGGTGTTCTCAGGAGTCTTTAGGAGGATTTGGTGGTACTCGGCCAAGGACGCATCGTAATCCTTGTTCCAACTTAACACTCGGGCCAGCTCCAGGCGGACCTCCTGATCGTCCGGATGTTTCTCCAGCCACTGGCGGTAAATGGTAATCGCCTCGGCATATTCGCGGTCCCAGCTCAGGACTTTGCCCAGCCGCAGGCGGAAGGCGTCGCCCTCTGGCTTCAAAGCCGCGGCAGCGCGCAACTCCTTGATAGCGCCGGGAAATTCCTTACGGTTGAGAAGCACATTGGCAAGATCCAGGTGCACGCTGAAATTCTCGGGGTCTTTCTGCACCAGCGCGCGCAGGTATTCTTCCGAGGCCGGAGGGGAGATGGCCCGACCGGCTTCACGCCGCGCCCCGCTGGCTTCAGCGAGTTGGAGCGGCGGTGGAGGTGCGGGAGATGTCGCAGGCGGAGGCTGCGCTGCCTGCGCGGCCGAGACAGACAACTCGGCTTTCGCCTGCTCGTTTTTTGCGATTGTTTGCAAAGCCTGCTGGACGTCCGGGTTCCTCGGATCCTGTTTGGCAAGAGCCTGGAAAAGAGGCCGGGCTTCGTCGGCTTGGCCCAACCACAACAAGTCAAATGCCTTCACCACCCTGGCATCAAAGTAGCGTGGGTTGGTTTTCAGTATCTTCTCGACCTCGTCGAGGCTGGGCCGGAGCTGCCCAGTCCAGGCCAGGATCTGAGCCAGGCCCAGGCGTGCGGAGGCATTGCCCGGATGGAAGCGCAGGATGTAATTGTACTGCCCCATGGCCCCTGTGAAGTCCTTCTGCTCGGCCAGCAGGTGGGCGAATTCCAGGCGTGCGTCCTCGTCGGAAGGCATGCGGGTCAAGTAAGTCTCAAAGTAGGTCGCAGCCTCCGCGGACTTGCCACTCCAGGCCAATGTGCGAGCGAGTTCGAGCAAGTAGTCAGGGATGTTGGGCGACAGGCGGACCAGATCTCGATACAACGCCACGGACTCGGCATATGAGCGCGCCCAAGATGTCGCCTTGGCAAGATCGTGGATGACGTCCAAATTCTGGGTATCCAGGCTGTGCGCTTTGCGCAGGTAGGGAATGGCCTTTTGGTACTCTGCCTTGGGAGAATTGAAATACAGCCACCCGATCCGCTGGTTGACCTCGAAATCGTCTTGGTAGTTGGAGTATACGCGCAGGTATTTGGCGAGCGCGTCGGAGTGGTTCTGCCTTTCGTAGTCGCGCGCCGCTTCGTCGCGCAATTGCCGGGCCTCGGGATCCGCTAGGCGGCCGGAGGCGGGCGGAGGCTTGGTCTTTTGGGCTTGCGCCGCTGCCGTCCCGAGGACGCTCGCGAGGCACAGCATCAGGATGGTTTTAATTGACGGTTTCATTTGCTTGCCTGGTAGCCGGTCAATTTGCTGAACGCGGGGGCGAGCAGGGTGTAACTCTGCTTCAAGCTGCTCTTCGTGGACACTGCCGACCAAGTCGGCCAGGGTAGTGACCAACTCTGGGTAATGTTCCTCCCCACAACCGCCTTGGCGACTATCTGAGTCGGTACCCAGCCGGAGGGTGGACCTTCTCCTGCATATACGATCGCGGCGATTTGAATCTGGTGCGAGACGCGCCCTACCGTTTCACCTTTGTCGTCGGTCGCCTGAAGCACTAAACCCTGGGAAGGGTCCAGGACCAGCAATAACCCCCAAGAGAGCCGCAAGCGGATTCGGCCGGAAGCTTTATCGAAGTACCATTGCCCGAGGCTATTCCATCCGGCCACGCTGGGATCGAAAACCCCGTAGCGCAAAAGGCCCCGGCTGTACCTCTGCGACGGATAGAAGGTTCCATCCTTGCCGTATCGACGGCGGTTGGTCTCCACAACCATCTCGACGAATCGCCCCCCAGGGTCGAAAGACACCTCAAAGTTGCGAGGGATAATGATGTCGGAAATCAGCGGGAGCCCCTCCACAGGCGAGTCGCGGTAAGGACTGTATTTGGATGCGACGAGGAGGCGGCTCTTCTCGGGTCCGCTGAGGTGGACGACGAAGTTGGCTCCCGACTCCAGGCGCACGCCGTTCACGAAGGGTAGGACACCGGAGCCGCACGGGGCGTCGCAGGTATTGAGCGCGATCAAGTAGCGGTCACGCGACCAGTCGGGCTCCGCGCCGGCGGGGGCATCCAACGGCAGATCGATATACAAAGCCGTCGGATCGGAAGCAGTCAACACCGAGCGAATGCGGAACGGCTCCGGATCCCCGGGGCTCGCCGGCGGCGCTGTGCCGATATGCGCTTCCGTGCCCAGCCGTGTGTAATGGGGAGGCGGGTTCAGGGAATACTTGGTAATCCCAAAAGACTGCTCCGGATCCAGGTCATTGTGCCAAAGGGCCTTGCGGAAGAACGGCTTCTCCCAGTCCACCGCGATCCAGTTGTGTTTCCACCACTCGTCAATCCATTCAAAGATCATTCCACCTGCGAAACCGGCGTCCTTGATGTTTCTGGTCAGTCGCAGGATTGCTCGGCCTTGCTGGACTTCGTCCAGGCCGCCGTGGTTCCAACCGTTGGGGTTGAAGTGAGCCACTCCGATGCTGGTCGAGATCCCGTACTCGCCGATCAGTATGGGGGTTCGCTGGTAGTGGTTTCTTAAGTCCTCGAGATATCCCCAGTAGCTGTTCAGCCCGTCCTTGTCTTGCGCGCCGCGATAGGCAGGATCGCCGAAGATAAAATCCGGCCAGAAAGGATAGACGTGGTAGAGGGCAAAGTAGCCCGCCTGGAAATCCGGCTGAGTTGACACCTTCTCTTCGTCCAGGGAAACCACGTCCAGATCGTCCTGCACGCCCAGCCCGAGCGGAGCCACTTTCTCTCCCCGAGCCCGGCGGATGCGGAGTTCGTCAATCAGACGGTTATCGCTGGGGTGGGTTAGAGGGTCCAGTGGCGGCCAATTCACCCAGGCGACCGGGCGTTGCCAGTTGTATTGGGTCACCTCATAGTTGACGGAGAAGTCGCACGCTCTCGTGAGCCAGACTTCGCTGGGGTTGCCGTCGGCAATCTTCAGGTAGCGGCCAGCGTAGGCCTTGACGCCGGGGTTGCGCAGGTCGGTTGTGATCACCACGTGGGGTTCCACCTCCCGGCCGACCAGCCAGCCCAGCACGTAGGCGGAGACATCGGAGGTGTAAATGCCCCCGGCATGACCTTTTTGGATAGGCAAGCTCGCCTGGCCATGAAGGGCGTCGATGACGTTCCGCGTCTCGGTCTGGAAATCCTCCGCGAAGCCCTGGCTAAAGAGGTTGTCGTCGGGAGGATCCTTCAGCCAGATTTCCTGAAAGAGGTAGAGGGGGGTGCGGGGGTTACGGATGTTGTATGTGAGCAGCGCGCGGTAGAAGGCGGGAGGGAGCAGCGTGTAAACCCGCACAGTGTTAGCTCCCATTCCGCCGATGCTCTCCAGCCAGTCCAGATAAACACTCATGTCGGTAGGTGGCTCGGAGGCGAAATGCCCGGGCGTCGCCGGCCCGATATCCACTCCGGCAACATAAATTCTCTTCCAGTTCCTCCCCTTGAGAATCTCGAAGAACCCGTTTTGAAGCCTTGCGGCCACGATCAGGTTGGAAGCCCGCTCCGCGTGGCCCATTTGGCTGGCCGCCAGTACCTCCAGGTTCTCGATGCCGGTGAGGTAAGCGAGCTCCTTCCGCGCCAGTTTGTTTTCCTGATTCGCCCGCAAAGCGGCCACGGCCAGCCCCAACGCCGCCTGGTTGTTTCCGAGCAAGCGATAGGCGCGCGCCTCCGCCGTCATGACGGCTTGGCTGTGCTGTTCGCCCGGCGGCAACTGTTTGAAATACTCCAAGGCCTTTTGGCCGTCCTCCATCTCCAGCCAGCAATAAGCCAGGCCCTCGCGGGCATCTCCAAGACGCGAATTCAGCCGCAAGGAACGTTCGAAATAGGGGATCGCCTCCGAAGGCTTTCCCGACTTCAGATAATCCCAGCCGAAAAGCCTTAAGACCGCGGTGTCGTTGGGATCGATGCGATAGGCCTCATTCAGAAGCTGCAGGGAGCGGTCGTAGCGCTGGGCTTTGTATTGCGCGACCGCCTCGGTGTAGAGCGGCCCGCCGAGGGGCTTCACATAAAACTCCCAGAAACACGTCGTAGCGAAAACGACGGCCAAGGAAATGATGATGCGGTTTCTCAGGAAGCGCATGGGTTGAATGGGATGAGGCGTAAAGGCTTAAGGCCAGGTTCCTGCTCTCGCGTCTTTCTTGCGCTTTACCCTCTATCCCTAAGGTGCGAGGCGGCTCGGGGGGGCCAGGTTTTTGCGGGGCCGCGGGACAGGCTACCGATGTTTTGCAAGCGTTCAGAATCAGTTGATGGCAGGGATGCGTCCACGAATCGAATCTCCGTGATGGATGCTGAAAGACGCCATTCGGCGTAACTTATTGTTGAAGCAACTAGTCAGCCCCCCGTAGACACGGTTCCTTCCATTAACGCCGCTGGTGATAGTGAGGGATTGACCGTCGCGTGTCAAGATTATTCGTTCGACTTCTTCATCCGGCGGGAAGTTCGGTCAGGACTTAGCGAGGTACCGTCGAAGGCGTGAATCCATAATAGCGGTCGATAGATAGGATGTTCTTGACAATTCTGGATCTATAATCCGCTCGGGCCGCGTCATCCAAGTGGCGGTCGGTGCCGGCGGGGCCTGCCGTTGCATCAAAAAGGTAGTCCTCGTAGTTGAGGCCGTCCGCGATGTACAGAACAGTCCCGGCGCGCAGGATACCGTAGACGGGGCCATAGCTCGAGGCCATAAGATAGGAGTCGCGCAGATACTGCGACTGTTCTCCTTCCTCATGGGTGAACAACGGTCTGCCGTAGATTCCGTTTCGCTGGATAGGGCGGTGCCCGAGCAGATAGTAGAGAGTGGGCGTTATATCCGTCAAGAAGGCGACTGACTTGGAGTCGTACCAGACGCTCGTCTTGAGTGCGGGGGGCAGGTGGATAATCAAGGGAACCCGGACAATCTCAGGGAAAATCGTGTAGGCGTGGCCCATCCGGCCTCCCTCGCCGAGCGAGTCCCCGTGATCCGCGGCGAGGACGATGATGCTGTTGTCGTACAAGCCGCTCTTCTTCAGGTAGGCGATGAATTCGCCGAAGCACTTGTCGATGCGTGCTAAGCGAGAGGCTACGGCAGGGTCAAACCCCGGGTAGCCCTCCCCCGGGGGCACCGAACGCCCCTCCCGGTTGACTACTGAGATGTGGATGTTCTGCGACTGAGTGTAAGAAAAGACCGGCTCACCCCGGTTGCCGCGCTTGTCCAATTTCTCTGTGAGTTCCCTCGCCGTGCGGCAAAGGTCCAGGTCCATGGTCCCAATCCCGTCATCAAGCCGCACTCTAGGGAAGGACGGATTCAAGATGATTCGGAGAATATTGTCGTCGCTGATGTAAGGCCTGTATTGATCCGTCTCCAGGAGTTTTTCCAGCGCGTTCATCGGGTAGAAAGGAGTGGTGTATTCTTGGTGGAGAAGGACAGCGCCGGCCCAGATGCATGGCTCGGAAAGGCCCGTCCCCCCGTACTGAGTGAACGCATTCTCCATTACCACGCTTTCTCCGCCGAAAGAGTCGACCGAGGGTGTAAAGGTCACAGCGGAGTTGTACGGGGACAAGTAGTCACGCCGGAGGCTGTCGATCACGAAGATGAATATGTTCGGCTTGGGTTCTCCGGAAGGGGCTAGGTGGCTAACCAGATTGACTGTCACAGGTTCGACGCGGGTCGACCGGGGAATGTCGGTGTTTTCCCCGAGAAAACTGTAGAACTGATCTACGGCAGGCGAACTGGTGAGGATCCCGCCCGGCGAGCCGGATAGCATGTCATGGGCGACCCGAAAGGAAATGTCGAAGTCGGCGTATTCGCCGAGAAACTGCTTCGGGCCTTCCCCGGACCCGCCGCTAGACGCGAGGAGCGCGCGCTGGCCAACCAGCAGGGTGATGTACCCTCCGAGAATGACCACCGCCATACCATACATGAGCGCAGGGCGCCCCGTCCTCCGGCCCGCGGGAATGAAGGTGTAAAGACTCGCGAGGGTGAGGCCCCAGATCAGGATCACCGTGAGCTTCTGCAGCAGAAACCCCCAGTCCATCGCCGCTGCTTCAATGGCCAGCAGGTAAGCCACTCCAGGGATCAAAAGTAAGAAGCAGAGGCGATTGATCCGGGAGGCCGAACGCAGCGCCCGCATGGGGTAGATCAGCAGATCGAGCCCGCTCTCGATGGGTCCGTCCTCTCGCCGGTACATCCTGAGATTGAGCGATGCGATGACAGCGACCAGACTCGCGGCGAGGACCAAGGCGACGAGCGTCGCCCGATTCCCCGTGAACGAGAGGGGCAGAAAGACTACGAACCTTAGGGTGGTCCAGAGCACGAGCAGAACCAGCGCCAACGAGAGTAGAAATTCCACCTTGGGGGGGGTGGCGAAGAGGCGCGAAAACGCGATGATGAAGTCCAGAATCAGGACCAGCATCATGAAGACGAGCAAGTGGGAGCCCACGGTCCACTGTAAAGATAAGGACCACGCGTGTCCTCCCGGCATCGTCGCCCATCCCAACGAACACCGAACGAAGTAAATCGCCGCGTACAGCGGGGCGAGCAGCAGGGCGGACGCGCAGGCCACGTAGAAGACGCGACCTTCTTCGCCCTCGATCGACCCCGACCAAGCCAACTCGCTCCGGCAGCTCAGCATATCGATGGCGGCGAGAAAGAAAAGGGGCAACAGAGCCAAGAAGCTCCAGACGAGGCTACGGCTGTCATTATGCAGGCTGGGGAGCAGCGGCCGGAAAGTCAAAACGACTCCTGCCAGGCCGAAGAAGGCCAGAAATCCGATGGAGGCGTTCCGGGTTGTGGGGCCACGGAGTTCGGGGAGAAGGGTCAGCCCTGCAGCCGCTAGCGCGACCCAGTACAGGAACGGAAAGAACCTGACGAAGGCCGTCAGCCAAGGAAACAGTCCGCCTGCCACGACCTGCTGGTAAGTGAAGGGAATGTAAGCCAGGAGACAATATATAGAGGCAATAATAAAGAACGCTGAGAAGACGAGCCTCGCCGCAAGGGTCAGAAACCGCGGCAGGCTCACGGGCGCGTCTCCTTCTTCAGACTCTCCAGGCGACCCCGCACCGCGCTATTATCCGGCTGGAGCTCCAGGATCCGCGCGTACTGCCGCATCGCTTCGGGGTCATCCTTCTCGACCTCCGCAATGTGTGCGAGGGCCACGTGGAAATCCGTATAGCTGTCGGATATCCTGACCCCCTTGGTGAGGTACTTCTTTGCCTTCTTCAGATCGTGCTCCCTCATGTAGCTCAGGCCCATGACGAGAAGCGCGTCAACGTTATTCGGCGAACTGTCGAGAACCTGTTGAGCTGCCTCCTGCGCTTCGGGGTACTTCCCTTGCTGGACCCACACCCGAGCCAGACCCAGTCGGAGGTCGGCATATTGGGGCGACGTCTTGATGCCCTGCTGGTACAGACTCGCGGCGCGGTCCAGCTCACCGGACTTTTCCAGCGCATGAGCGAGATAAAAAACCGCATCGGGATTGGTGGGGTCAAGCTTCACGCACCGTTCGTAGGCAGCGATGGCCTTTTGCTCTCCGGCCTCGCCCTGCTTCCAATAGTCGTCCCCAATCTGCGGGCAGCCGGTTTCGGGCCGGGGCGCATGGTCCAGGTAGTTTTCCCAGTACTGCGCCGCGTGCTGGTAGTCGCCCAGGTGCTCGTAGATTTCCGCCACCTGCTCAATATAGATGTGGTTCTCCGGATATGCCCCGACGAGAAGCAAGCTCGCTTGCAGGGCCTCGCGATAATTCCCTTCGCCTAAGAGGCTCTTGGTCCTGGCCAGGAGCGCCTTGGATTGTTCGGCCGTCAGGACCGGACGCGGCGGAGAGGTTACCCTGGCCCTCTTCACGCTGAAAAAGAAAAGCGCAGCGTAAAAGGCCAGCAGAGTGACTAGCGGCAGCGCGATGCGCGAGATTTGAAGCCAGTTTTTTCGCATCAAAAGCGATAGTAGATCTGACCGTCGAGCGTATACCTTCGGAGGTTGTTCGCGTAGGTCTGTTCTTCCCGCGCCATGGAAGCCTTCAGGGACACGTCGAAGTGTCCGAAAGTCTTATCGATCGTGACCCCGCCGCTGAACGAGTCGAGCACCAGCAGGTTGAGAGTCGTCCGAGCCAGGGCCGGGGACGCGCCCGCGCTGACGGAGAACTGGATATAGTCGTGGAGCCCTTCGCTGCCGAGGAAGCGCCGGGCAGTAAACACCTCGGTATTGGACAATCCTGGCTGACCCGGGGTCAAATACGTCCTACCCACGAAGAGCCAGTCTCCGTAGTACCTCCCGAGGGAAAACGTATAAATGTTGACATTGCTGGAAAAATGCATGAATCGGTATCCGCCGGAGAATTCGAACCCATGCGTATCTTCGAACAGTTCGGATCCGAAGAGGGTTCGAGGATACAAGTTCGCGTCGGGGGAGTATCCCACACTCAAATAGGCGTACGTGCCCGGCCGAAAGCCGGGCCAGTAATCGACCTGCGTCTGATAACTCGTCAGGCCAAAGCGGTCAGCGCGACGCTCGTGAAGGGTCACAGAGCCTACGGGTGTGGAGGCCCGGGCGCTGACCGAGGTCTCATTCTGGCCGCTCAAAATCTTGTTGAAGAACTCATAGGTATGATCGACGTTAAATTCCCAGTATTGCCCCGAAAATTTCTTAAAACTCCAGTAAGAGTCCTTTAGCTCCTGGTTCGTCGGATCAAGGGCGATGGCCTGGGAGTAGAGTTTGGCGGCATCCCGATCACGACCCATATTGCGCATGGCGTGCGCCTCATCGGTGATGAGGGCTACGTTCTTCGGGTTAACTTGGAGCCCCCGGCGGGCCAGTTCCGCGGCGCGCTGAGGGTGGTCCGACCAAAGCTCGACGTTAATCAAGGCCGGCAGCGCGTCGCTGTGAGTGGGGTTGTTTGCCAGCACCATCTCGAGCTGCTTCCGCGACTCGTCGTATTGGCCATCCCAGGAAAGCACCGTCCCGTACAGCACCCGCGCCTCGGAGTCGTCGGTGACGCGCTGCAGGTGGTCCCTCAGGAGGCTGAGGGCCTCGGCGCGGTGCTCTTTGCCGCTATAGGCGAGTTCCCGCGCGTGCGCCACAATGCGGTCCTCCAAGACGCCCGCCAGTCGCGCCTTCTCCTTTTGAGCATCCTGATCGTCCGGGTAAAGTGCCAGCACCTTCTGATAATCACGGAGGGCTCCCTCAGGGTCGCCGAGCTGTGCCTCCGTGCTCGCGACGCCCTTGAGGGCGTCCCGGTCGTTCGGGTAGGTGGCGAGTCTCTCCAGGTAGAACTTCTTCCAAGATTGTGGTGGGGCACCGGGAGCAGGGCGAAGCGCAGCCCAGTGCGCCGCTTCCTCGGCCGCGTCGATATCCCGGAGGGCCTGGGGATTCTGCGGGTCGCTGGGTCTCGCCTGGGCGAGTTGCCGGAAGATTGAGCGGGCCCCCGTAAAATCTTTCTGGTAGTAGAGAATGTAGGCCTTGCCCTGGAGAGCGTCGTACTCGTCGGGCGCTTGCTGGAGTGCGCGCTCGAACTCGGCGAGCGCCTGATCGTATTGTCCGGCGGCAGAGAGGGCCCGGCCCAGCCCAACCCGGCCGCCGAGATGGCTGGGATTGGCGACGAGCAGTTTTCGGAAGACCTCCGTCGCCTCGGAGAAGCGGCCTTCATGCAGGGACGCCTCCGCGAGTTCATAAAGAGCCGCTTGATTTTCCGGATGAGCGGCCACCAGATCCTGGTATTGAGCGATCCCCCCGGCGTAATCCTGGCAGCGAATGAGCATGCGCGCCAGGGCCAGCTCCACGTCGGGGTTGCCCGGGGAAACTCGCAGTGCCCTGCGGCCGAATCCGACCCCCTCCGGGCAATGCGCAGGGTCCGAGTTGATTTCCATCAACGCCTCGAAAGCAGTGAGATCATGGGGGTCCCTTGCCACGCGGCCCTTATAATACTCCATAATCTGCGCTTTATTACCCGCTTTCTTGGCCGTTCCCAAAGCCTTTTGCTCCGAGATCTCCTGTGCTTGCTGGAGGCCGCGAGCCACCTCCGCGTTGTCGGGGTAACGCCCGTGCAGCTTTTCAAACAGCGGCAACGCCTCGCTGTCGCGGCCTTGCCATAGGAGGGCGAAAGCCCGGCCGGTTTCCGCTTCAGCATTTTTGGGGTCAATGCGCAAAACACGATCGTAGAGTTTAAGGCTTTCGTCGAATTGCTTCTGCCGCGCCAGCATCCCCGCCTTTCCCAATAGAGCCGCTGAGGAGCGAGGATTGGACGAGAGGACGAGATTATACCGCGCCATAGCCTTCTCATTATCCGAGAGCTGGAGGTACAGGCGGGCCAAGTCCGTCTGAGCCACTTCGTCGCCGGGGCTGCGCTCCAAGTAGGCGACATAGGCCGGCACGGCCTTGTCGGGTTGGTGCAATGCGTCGTAGGCCCGCGCCAGGAGCTCCCAGGCT
>Ga0209777_10004021_pt1 | contig 17678 bp, 9 predicted proteins | sample FrelakmetHBP12HB_FD_187147 | JGI IMG/M metagenome (GOLD analysis project Ga0209777, IMG submission 187147) | Freshwater lake sediment microbial communities from the University of Notre Dame, USA, for methane emissions studies -HBP12 HB (SPAdes)... | ecosystem: Environmental > Aquatic >...
CCACTGCTGCGCTGTGTGCAGCAGTGGCTGCTTCGCACGGCTGCGAAAAGCGCAGCCGTGGCACCCGAACACGCAGATTCAAGGTTGACGGTACACTAGGCTTCCGGTCAGGGCCGGCCTGCTCGGGGCCGCGGCCGTTCCGGTGGGGCCGCACGCATGCGGAAGGAGATCGTCATGAGACTCCCCGTCGTAGCCGTCGGTCTGCTGGTCCTCGGGGCCGTGGCCGCCCAGGCCCGCGGCCAGGCGTGGCTGGAGTTCAACTGGATCCCCAGCGGCGAGGTCCGCGTCGGCGACGAGCGGTCGGAGGCCGACTCGCTCTACCGCTCGGACGCCGGCGCGATCGTCCGCACGGAGCTGCCGTATGCCTCGGGCGTGAAGGTTGCGGCGACGGGGCGGCAGGTCCGCGAGGAGAGCTTCCGCATCCGCGTCGCGACGTACCGCGGCGGCCCGTGCGCGGGCACGCTCGTCCTGCGGAGCCGGCGCGATTCAGCCCAGCCGGCCGCCACCCTCAAGGTGTTCGTGGACGGTCAGGAGCTCGCCCCCTGGGCGATCCCCGCGTTCACGGGCAACCGCCGGTGGGTCGATGTCTGCTATGCCGTGCCCCGGAAGGCCCTGATGAGGCCCGATGGCAAGGAGGTGCGGCCGGAGGTCACGGTCCGCCTTACGGGCGACGCGCCGCATCTGGCCGCCGGGCACCGGGTGTTCATCACGCGCGACTGGGACGTGCTCGGCGACGACCGCCTCGGCCCCGTGGCTCGCAAGGAAGGCGCCGACCCGAAGGACGCCTACCTGGCGGGGGTCGCGGCGCTGGGCGAGGCCGATTACGGTGCGGCCCAGGCGCTGTTGGCGGCGGCGGCCGCCGACCCGGCCGGCGACCTCGCGCGACTGGCCCGGCGGATAGGCCGGCTCGTCCGGCTTCGCCGCGCGGCCGACGCCTGTCCCGTGGGCCGCGCGGCCCCCGGCGCGGCGTTCAGCCCGGAAGCCTTCCGGGCCCACTACCGCCTGGGCCTCTACGCCTCGGCCAACGGGTTCTGGGAAGAGGCGCTGGACCAGTTCGAGACGGCCCTGACTCACAATTGTACGCATGCCGATGCCACGTACCGCCTCGCCGAGGCGATGGAGTACAACCGCCTGCCGGTCGAGCGGTGCGCCCCCGTCTTCGAGCGGGCGGGCAGCCTCTGCAACCGGTCCGACACGAACGTGGAGGAGCTCCTCGTCGCCATCAACCCCCGCGCCGTCAAAGACATCTGCGGCGAGCTGTCGTTCAACGATCTCCAGGAGCTCTATCGCGACTGGCGGATCGTCGAGCAGATGGTCTACGGGGCGTCGCGCGGGGCGCTGCGGCTGCACGCGACGTTCCACGTCTATGGCCCGGGCACGCCCGACTGGGTCCGCCACGGCGGATGGCTCTGGCTGCCGCCCGACTCCGAGGTGCCGGTGCGCGGCATGTACGACTACTCGGTCGGGGCGGCCGGCTACGGCTCGAGCGAGGCGGGCGGCGTCGATTGCGGCGTCAACGGCTCGGGCGGCGCCATGATCGGCCCGACGCGAGGCTGGGAGGTGTTCCTCCACGAGTGGAACCACGAATTCGACTGGACCTGCATCTGCGGCGAGCAGGTGCCGGCGTATCCCCCGACGCACGACTCGGACGGCTGCGGCAAGGAGCCGATCGTCAACATGGGGTGCGGCCACCGGTCGTCGATGCGCTACTACATCAACCCGGCCCAGTACCGCCGGCACCAGGCGGCCGACCCCGAGCTGCCGGGCAACCACGTGAAGACGTGGGCCTTCGCCGAGATGACGCCGCTCGTGCCGTCGGGCGACCTGGAGGCGTGGATCGTCGAGAACCAGTGGATGACGAAGGACGAGCTCGCCGGCCTGAAGAAGGAGTGGGAGGAGGCCCGCAAGAAGGACGCCGCGAAGACGCCCGCCTGGCCGGAGTGGTTCCAGCCGCACTGGAACCGCGTGAAGGCCCTCGACCGGCTCGCCAGCCCCAAGGAGGCCCAGTTCGTCGCCGACCCGGGCGCCGTGAGCTGGAAGAAGGCCGACAGCAAGACGGAGTTCGTCGACCTGCTCGGAGTCTTTCCCAAGGCGCCGGACAAGGCGGTCGCCTACGCACAAGTCTTCATCTACTCGCCGAAAAAGCAGGAGACGCGCCTCTGGCTGGGCTACAACGACTGCATGGCCGTGTGGCTCAACGGCCGCAAGATCCACCAGGGAAACTACTACGCCTGCGCTCTGTGGGAGGACGCCAACCGGACCGACATGGTCGCCAACACGGCCAGGCTGGAGCAGGGCTGGAACCGCCTCCTCTGCAAGATCGAGCGCGGCGGCGGGAAGTGGGGCTTCTCCGTCGGCCTCACGACATTCGACAACAAGCCGGTCGAAGGGCTCGAGTACAAGAACGCGGCGCCCGCGAAGCTCGTGCCGTCCTGGCAGCCACCGAAGGCCGGCGTCTACTACAAGTGGGACGACGTGAAGGACGACTGGGTCGACCGCCTGCCCGCGCTGACTGAGAAGGACCTCCAGGCGATGACCGGCATCGCGGCGCTCAAGGTGAAGGAGCGTCTCTTCTACCTCGACGTCGGGGCGGCGCCGGCCGGCGCGAGGACGGTTCCCGACCCGCTGCCGAACCCGAAGGAGCGCGTGAAGAGCGACGACCGGCAGCTCAACAATTTCCTCAACTGGGACACCGAGGCCGTCGCGGCCGTCCGGTTCCAGAAGGACGGGAAGCCGCGCGACCTGCTCCTTATCCGTCCGGAGTACATCGACGAATACCTGGAGCTCTTGGGCGAGAAAGAAGCCGGCCTGCCCGGCGCCGGCCCGAAGGACCGTGTCGTGGGCACGCTCTGCGCCCGCGGGCCGGCCTATGCGACGACGGGCGAGGGAAGCCGCTGCGTCCTCGTGGTCGAGACGTTCCTGGGCGACTACCCGCTGGACGAGGCGGACCTGCTGGACGAGGGGGCGCCGCAGAAGGAGAGCAGGGGCAGGTAAAGCCCCCTTGACCGAGGCGCACGATGCTGCTGATTGCACATAGCGCTGTGATTCTCATGGCCCTCGCGGCGCCTGCGTCCGAGACGCCGGCGTTCGGCTATGCGCCCGGCCCCTTCGCGCCGAACTGGGAATCGCTCAAAGCCTACGAGTGCCCGGACTGGTTCCGCGACGCCAAGTTCGGCATCTGGGCCTGCTGGAGCCCCCAGTGCGTCCCCGAGCAGGGCGACTGGTACGCCCGCAACATGTACATCGAGGGCTCGCCGCACTACGCGTACCAGGTCGCCCACTACGGGCACCCCTCGAAGTTCGGCTACAAAGATATCTGCAACCTGTGGAAGGCCGAGAAGTGGGACCCCGACGCCCTCATGCAGCTCTACCGGCGGGCCGGCGCGAAGTACTTCACGTTCATGGCCAACCACCACTGCAACTTCGACGCGTGGGACTCCAAGGTCCAGCCGTGGAATTCCGTCAACGTCGGTCCGAAGAAGGACCTGACGGGCCTCTGGGCCGCGGCCGCGCGCCGGTGCGGCCTGCGGTTCGGCGTCACGGTCCACAACGCCCGGACGTGGGAGTGGTTCGACGTCGCCCACAAGGCCGACACGAAAGGACCCCTGGCAGGCATCCCGTACGACGGAGCGCTCACGAAGGCCGACGGCAAAGGCCTGTGGTGGGACGGCCTCGACCCCGCGGACCTCTACGGACCGCACGGCGCGGCCCGGACGCCCGAGGCCCGCGCGGCCTACGTGGCCAAGTGGTACGCCGGGACGCGCGAGCTGCTCGACAACTATAAGCCCGACCTCCTGTATTTCGACGACGGCGACCTGCCGCTCGGCGATGCCGGAAAGTGCATCGCGGCCCACTTCTACAACGCCAACGCGGCGTGGCACGACGGCCGGAACCAGGCCGTCCTCAACATCAAGGCGCCGCCGCCCGGGTGCCGCCGCGCCATTGTCCTCGACCTGGAGCGCGGCCTGGCCGACAAGATCGAGGAGTTCCCGTGGCAGACCGACACGTGCATCGGCGACTGGCACTACCGCCGCGGCATCCAGTACAAGTCCGTCGCCACGGTCGTGGCCATGCTCCTGGACATCGTGAGCAAGAACGGGAACCTGCTCCTCAACATTCCGATGCGCGGAGACGGGACGATTGACGACGCCGAGCTCAAGTTCCTCGAAGGCATGGCCGCCTGGATGGCCGTGAATGGCGAGGCGATTTACGGCACGCGGCCGTGGAAGGTCTGCGGCGAAGGACGCCGCCGCGGGCCGCGCGGTGGCGCATTCAACGAAGGCCGGGTCGGGGGCTACACCGCCGCCGACATCCGATTCACGGCCAAGGGCGAGACGCTCTACGCCGTCGCGCTCGGCTGGCCCGAGGGCGGCAAGCTCACGGTCCGCACGCTGGCCGCGCCCGCGGGGAAGGTGACCGCGGTCGACCTCCTCGGCTCGCGCGGCAAGCTCGACTGGTCGCAGACCGACGAGGGCCTCGTTGTCACGATGCCGGCCGAGAAGCCCTGCGACCACGCCTATGCCCTGAAGATCGCCGGCGCCGATCTCAAGCCCGCCCCGGTCATGCAGGAGGCCACGATCGCCCAGCAGGCCGACGCGCGGATCGTCCTGGCGGCCGCCGACGCCGCGATTCACGGCGATTCGCCGCAGTATGAGACGGGCGGCGGCAAGGACAACATCGGCTACTGGGGCAATCCGCAGGACTACGTCTCGTGGGACTTTAGGGTTACCCGGCCCGGCACGTTCCATGTGGAAGTCGCGTACTCGTGCCAGAACGGCGCCGAGGGAAGCGAGTACACCGTCGAAGTCGGCAGTGAGAAGTTGGTCGGCAAGTCCAAAGCGACCGGCACCTGGGCGACGTTCACCACGGAGAGGCTGGGCACGCTCAAGCTCGACAAGGCGGGCGCCTGGACGCTCGCCGTGAAGCCGAAGGCCGAGCCGAAATGGAAGGTCATCGGCCTGAAGTCGATTACGCTTGTGCCGGCGGAGCCGTCGAGTGTACCCTGAGGTTGTGATTACGATGAGGTGACGCGTGGGCCATCTGACAGCGACGTGTGCGGCGCTCGTGGTGGCGCTGGCTGCGGCGGCGCCGGCGGCCAAGGCCCCCGCGTTGCCCGACTTCGGCATGGACGAGTTCACCATTGCCGCGTGGGTCAAGACGTCCGGCGATGGCACGATCCTGGCCGTCGCCCCGGCCGAGGGCGACTGGGCCCCGCAGGGCAAGTCCCTCTTCATCCGCGGCGGCGTCCTCAACTACGACATCGGCTGGGTCGCCTGCATTCACGGCCGGAAACGCATAACCGACGGCCAGTGGCATCACGTCGCACTCACCGGGCCGAGCGCGTACGAGTTCTTCGTCGACGGCCAGAGCGACGGGCGCGGGAACCTCGCGGCCGGGCCCGACGTCGAGGGCCACGTCGTCCGCATCGGCTTCACCTCGCCGAACTTTCCCTCGCAGTCTTTCCTCAAGGGCCTGGTCGACGAAGTCCGCATCTACGCCCGCAAGCTTTCGGCGGCGGAATTGAAGGCGCTCGCCGAGAAGCCCGACGCCGTCGAGGCGGGCGCCGCCGGCCCTGTGGCGCGATGGACGATGGACGGCGATCCCGCCGGCGCGAAAGACAGCCGCATCAAGGGTGAGGCCGCTTGGGCCGAGGGCAGGGCGGGGAAGGCCCTCGTGCTCGACGGCAAGACCTGGGTCGAGGCGCCCCGCGGCGCCGCGAAACGGCCGCCACGCGGAGACCTCTCGGTGGCGTCGGTCCGCGCGGCCGTTACGGACCTTTTGGAGACGCATGGGGCGAAGTACCCGCGCGGCAAGGACCACCTGGCGAGCCTCGATTCTATGGAAAAGAGATTGGCCGAGGCCGCCGAGGACGACTCCGGGCCGCGCGAGGCGCTGGCGAAACTCGCGCAGGAGGCCCTCGTCCGCGACCATCCGCTCCTCGACTTCGGGCGGATCCTCTTCATCAAACGCAAGACCTACCAGTCGTCGCACTACTACACCGACTACATCGACGGGTGCAAGTTCTTCGGCGGGAACCTCTCGGTCCTCGACCTCAAGACGGGCGAGGTCACGGACCTCGTGCCCGAATTGAAGGACGGCATCTTCGGACGCTTCGACCTCGACTACGACGCGCGGCACATCGTCTTCGACTGGAAGAAGGCGCTCGACAAGGGCTTCCGTATCTACGAGGTCGGGATCGACGGCCGGGGCCTGCGGCAACTGACGTTCGACGCCCCCGACGAGGCCGATCTCGTCAAGAAGTACCGGACCGTCGGCACGCCGACGGGCATTCCGTACATCACCGGCACCGACGACATGCACCCGTGCTACCTGCCCGACGGCGACATCGCTTTCGTCTCGACGCGGTGCCAGAAGGGCATCCTCTGCGACGGGCCCGACGTCCTCACGACCACGGTCCTCTATCGCATGGGCCGCGACGGCCAGGGCATGCGGCCGATCTCATTCAACACGGTCAGCGAAGCCACGCCGAGCGTGGCGGCCGACGGGCGGATCCTCTACACGCGGTGGGAATATGTCGATAAGGGCGGATCGGCCTGCAAGTGCCTCTGGGCGATGCGCCCCGACGGCACCGGCTCGGTCGAGATCTACGGCAACAACATCTCGCACCCGGTCACGTTCATCGACTGCCGCGACATCCCCGGCCGGCCCGACCTCTACGTCTGCACGTCCGCGCCGCACATGCCCCTGGGCGTCGGCGGCATCCTGCGGCTCAACACGACGTACTCCCTGCGGACGCTCTATCCGATCACGAAGCTCACGCCCGAGATCGACACGCCCGACGAGCACGGGTACATGCACCTGCGCGGCGGACGGTGGGTCCATGACCTCCAGGGCCCGCTCCTCCGCGAGCCGTACCCCCTATCGGAAAAGTACTTCCTCGTGACGTACAACCCGGACAAGCCGTGGAACGAGCCGACGGGCTACGGGCTGTACCTGCTGGACGAGTTCGGCAACCGCGTGCTGATCCACAAGGAAGCGGAGTGGTCGTGCTGGGGGCCGCAGCCGCTGCGCTCGCGTCCGCGGCCGCCCGTCCTCACGTCGTCGGCCGAGAAGAGCGACTATCCCGGTCCGGTCGGAACGCTGATTCTTCAGGACGTGTACGTGGGCCTGACGGGGATCGAGCGCGGGCGGGTCAAGTACCTGCGAATCATGGAGGACCTGCCGCGCCCGTGGTCGGCCCGACGGCGGTGGGACGGCGACGAGATCGGCCAGCAGCACGCGGCGATCAGTTTCGGCGGCCACCTCGCGCCGAAGATCGAGCACGGCGTCGTGCCGGTCGAGGCGGACGGTTCGGCGTGGTTCCAGGTGCCGGCCGACAAGAACGTGTTCTTCCAGGCGCTCGATGAGAACTACATGGAGCTCCAGCGGATGCGGACGTTCGTGAACCTGCGGCCCGGCGAGGTCCGCGGCTGCGTCGGCTGCCACGAGGAGAAACGCGTCGCTCCGGCGGCCGGCCCCGCGGTGCTCGCGCTTCGCCGCACGCCCTCGCAGCCGGTGGCCCAGCCGGGCGAGACGGTGCCGCGCGCCATGCACTACCCGGCGGACGTCCAACCGATCCTCGACAAGCGCTGCGTCTCGTGCCACTCGGCCGAGAAGCCCAACGGCATCGACCTTTCGGGCACGATGACCGCGCTCTTCAGCGTCTCGTACGAGAACCTCGTCAAGAAGCGCTGGGCCGGCAACGTGATCGACGAGATCGGCATCTCCGGCACCGGCGGCAAGCACTCGAACATCGAGGCGGCCGACCCCTTGACCTACGGCTCGCCTACGAGCAAACTAGTAGCGATGTTGCGCCAGGGGCACCAGAAGGTCGAGCTTTCGCGCGAGGAGTTCATTCGCCTGGTGACGTGGATCGACGCGAACGCCCCGTATTACGGGACGTGGGACGGCCGGCGGAACGTGCGGTACAAGGACCTGCCGGACTTCCGGCCAAACCCGTAAAGGCGGTTCAAGGTTCAAAGTTCAAGGTTCAAGGTTGAAAGGCGACGGCGAAGGCACGGCCGCGGCAACGACGCCCGGACCTTGCGTGGCCTTGTTTTTCTGTTAACCTTGAACCTTGAACCTTGAACTTTGAACCTCGAATGCAGCACTCCGGCGAGGCCCGACCCACGTTCGCGACGGGCAAGGCGTGTTGCAGGAGAAGAGCGCCCATGACGCCGCGCGAGGTCGTGCTCCGGACCCTCGAGTTCCATAAGCCGCCGCGCATACCCCGGCAGCTCTGGCTTCTGCCGTGGGCCACCGAGCGCTATCCGAAGGAAGTGGCCGAGATCCAGCGCCGATTCCCCGACGACATCGTCGGCGCGCCCGGTTTCTACCGCGAGAAGACCAGGACCGTCGGCGACTGGTACCAGCTCGGCGAGTTCGTCGACGAGTGGGGCTGTCGGTTCCATAGCATTCAGGCGGGCGTGATCGGCGAAGTGAAGCAGCCCCTCGTGGCCACGTGGGATGACCTCGCGAAGGTCCGAGAGCCGCGCGAGCTCCTCACGGTGGATGTCGCCGCGGTCAACGAGTTCTGCCGCAAGACCGACCGATTCGTCATGGCGGGGTGCTGCCCGCGGCCGTTCGAGCGGGTCCAGTTCCTGCGCGGCACGGAGAACGTGCTCGTGGACCTGGCGACGGGGGAGAAGCGGCTCCTCGATTTGTTGGCGCGCCTGCACGCGTTCTTCATGGAAGAGCTTGAGGTGTGGGCGCGGACCGACGTCGATGCCCTGATGTTCATGGACGATTGGGGCTCGCAAAGGGCCCTCCTGGCGTCGCCGCGCACGTGGCGGGCCGTCTTTAAGCCTCTTTACCGCGACTACATCCAGATGGCCCGGCGATACGGGAAGAAGATCTTCATGCACTCCGACGGGCACATCCTGGAGGTCATTCCCGACCTCGTCGAGATGGGCCTGGACGCCCTGAACGCGCAGATTTTCTGCATGGGTGTCGAGGAACTGGGCGAGCGGTTCCGCGGGACGGTCACCTTCTGGGGAGAGATCGACCGGCAGCACCTCCTCGTCAGCGCCACGCCGGCCGAGGTCGCGGAGGCGGTGCACCTCGCGCATCGGTCGCTCTACCACGACGGCGGCGTCATCGCGCAGATGGAGTTCGGCGCGGGCGCGCGGCCGGAGAACGTGGTGGCGGCGTTTGAGGCGTGGGAGGCGTGCGGAATGTAGGCCGCGGCGCGCCGCGGCTTCATTGTCAATCGAACAACCACGGCGCCGCGGCACGCCGCGGCCTACATGACAGCCCACCGGCCCTGCACTACAGATACGGGTTCTTCGGCTCCTTCGTCAGTTCCACTTCCTCCGCCACGAGCACCTTCGCCTGCGGGTCGGTCGTCCCGAACACCTTGATCCACTGGTTGTTCTTGAGCGTGGCCGCGTCGGCCCACCGGACCGGGCAGACGATCGGCTGGGCGCAGGCGGCGCAGCAGTTCATCGTGAATCGCACCAGCAGGAACTGGTCGCCCGGCAAATAGTCCATGTGGACCACGAGGCCCATCGTGCCGAGCTTCTCCACGCGCTGGGCTTGGAGGCACTGGGCGGCCCCGGCCACGGTCACCCACGCGTAGCCGCGCTCCCGCTGCGCCAGGTCGACCTCGTGCTGCTCGGCCTGCTGGGCGGCCAGGGCCAGGTCGCCCGCGCCCCACTGGATGGCCGCCAGCGAGTTCGGCCCATGCTCCGGCAGGGCGAAGCCCACGAGGAGCGGCAGGATGAAGACGAGGCTCCGCACGTACCGGCCGACGCCGCGCCGCGGCCGGCCGCACGCGCAGCCGCCGTCGTGCGAGTCGTCGTCGTGATGGTGGTCATGCTCGTGGTCCGCCTCGGCCTCCATCGCGGCCTCGGCCCGGTGCCGCAGGCCGCGCCGACGCAGCAGCCAACCGTAGACGAACGCCGCCAGGAGGACCAAGGCGCCGCCGAAGGCGATGTGGCCGTAGACCGGGCGCAACAGGTAGAAGATCTGCCCCGTGGCGTAGAGGTAGACCGTGTAGGCGCCCCAGCCGAGCATCGGCCAGAGTTCCCACCACGACACCAGGCCGTGCTCCTCGTCGGGATGTCCGTGTTCGTCCAACGCAAACTCCTGCTTCGCCGCCCTGCGCCGGGTGCCATGCTTTCGCGCCGTTGCGAAAGCATGCCCGTCGTGCGAACAACACGCGCCCCGCAAGCGGGGCGGCTAACGAGGCGCGCCGGCTGCCAATCCGTGCAGCCACCCTGCCAGCTCGCAGACCGCCACGACGAGCGGCGGTGCGATGACGAGGACCGCGATCAGCATCTTCCGCGGAAACGCCCCCAGGTACATGGCCACCATCTTGAAATCGAGCATCGGGCCGAACACCAGGAACGCCAGCCGGCCCGCGAACGAGAACTGCGTAAACGTGGCCGCGATGAACGCGTCGGCCTCCGAGCACAGGTTCATGATGAACGCCATCGCCATCATTCCGGCACTCGCCACGACCGGCGTCCGGCCGAAAGACACGAGGACGTTGCGCGGCACAAACGCCTGGAACGCCGCGGCCAGGACCGCGCCGAACAGGAGGTACCCGCCCAGGAGGAGGAAGTCGCCCATCACGTGCTCCAGGACGTGGGGCAGGACCCTCTGGTGCTCGTGCGGCTCATGGGCGGCTTCGGCTTCCGGCGCCGCCGCCGGCAGGATGGCGGTTCGGCGCGACCACCGCGACATCACGTATCCCACCACGAGCGCCACCGCCACGGCGCAGGTCACGCGCGCCACGGGCATCCACACGACGAGGCCCTGGCCGACGAACGCGACGGCCGTCGAGGCGACGACCATCGGGTTCACGATTGGCCCGGCCAGCATGTAGACCATGCCCATCTCAATCGGCAGCCCCTTGCGGATCAGACGCCGCGCGACCGGCACGATGCCGCAATCGCAGACCGGGAAGATCACGCCCAGGGCGACGGCCGCCAGCAGGCGCGCGAGGAGGCGCTTCGGAACGAACCGGGCGAGGCGCTCCGGCGGCACGAAGACCTCGACCACGCCCGACACGATCGCTCCCATGAGGACGAACGGAAACGCCTCCAGGAGGATGGCGAGCAACACCTGGCCGAAGAGCTGGGCGCGGGCCCCCGCGAAGACGTCGCCCAGCCGGTCCATCACGAACCGCCAGAAGACGTAGGCGGGCAGGAAGCCCACCACGAGGACCAGCAGGGCGATCTTGATCCTGTCGCCGCGACCGATTGTGCCCGCTCGGGCTGTCGTCATGAAACGCGAAGGCCCCGACAAAAGACCCCCTCAGGCTGCGGGCAAACGCCGCAGCCGGTCGAATTATTGCCGCCTGCGCGGGCGTGTCAATTGGTTTGCGCCGCGGGACGTAAGGCACCCGTCAGCCGATCTTCTCGACGGCGACCGTGCGGCCGGTCCGGGCGGCCTTTTCCGCGGCGAAGCAGACGGCCACGGCCCGCGCGCCGTCGACGATCGACGGATACGGCGTCCCGCCCCGCGTGACCGCCTGGTGGAAGCTCCGGACGTCGCCCGACAGGTCCTCTTCGTCCTGGACCGCGAGGGGCACGGGCCGGTCGAGGCCCCAGTCGCCGCGCGCGGACTGCGTGAGGACCTGCGTCCCCGGCTCGATGAAATTCGTGTGGAGGAACAGGTTGGCCTGCGTACCGAACAGGGCGATCGAGTGGCGGTAGGGCGACAGGTGGTAGGCGTTCAGCGTCCCCGTCAGGCCGCATTCGAGCGCGAGGAGGCAGTTCGTCACGTCGGCGGTGGCGGTCGTGTGGAGGTCGTATCGCATCATCGACGAGACCTTCGCGACCGGCCCGAAGTAGAACATGAGCTCGTGCAGCAGGTGGACGCCGCACTGGAAGAGCATGCCGCCGGGGTTCTTGCGGGGGTCGTTCCGCCAGTCGCCGGGCTGGACGAGGAATCCGCCGCGATGGGCGGTGGTCATTTCGAAGCTGACGAGTTTCCCGAGCTCCTTCCGGTCGAGGACGCCCTTGACCGCCCGCGACACGGGGTTGTGCGTGTGGTCGTCGTGGCCGACGCCGACCAGGAGGCCGGTCCGCGCCTGGGCCGCGAGGAGCGCATGCATCTCGCGGGCGGTCGAGCAGAGCGGCTTCTCGACGAAAACGTGCAGGCCCGCCTCGAGGGCCGCGAGGACCTGCGCGGCATGGAACTTCGCCCCGGTCGAGATGACGGCCGCCTCGGCCCCCGGCGTCCGCAGGAGCGACGCGTAGCTCTTCACTGGCACCGCCCCGTCCTCGGCCTGGCATTGCCGCATCGCCTCGGGGTTCTGGTCGAAGCAGGCCAGGATGTCGAAGAGGCCGGTCTTCCGCATCCGCTCGCGCCGCGCCGCGCCGAACCCGCCGACGCCGATCATGGCCACGCGAAGTTTCCTGTGGGGCATCGTGCTCTCCGTTGGCAGGGCTGGTTCCCGGTCAGCTTATCGGCTCTGACTGTGCGAAGCAACAGGTGCCGCTACGGCAGACGCGCAGCCCCGGCCGCGCGTAGGCACTTGCGGAGGGCGGGCGACGGTGACTATGCTACCGGGGCGGAGAAAGACGGCTGGTGCGAGAGGCGTGCCATTCGAGGCACGCCGGGACGGGCAAGAGGATAGACGACATGCTTACCCGGCTACGCGTTCGCAACTTCAAGAGACTTGAGATGGATGTCGAATTGGGCCGATCCGTCGTGTTCATCGGCCCCAACAATTCCGGCAAGACGACCGCGCTCCAGGCCCTGACGCTCTGGGAGTTGGGGCTGCGCCAGTGGCTGGCCAAACGCGGGGGCAAGGCAAAGCCCGAGAAGCGCCCGGGCGTGTTCATCAACCGGCGGGACCTCATCTCCATCCCCGTGCCCAGCGCCAACCTTCTCTGGAAAGACCTGCACGTCCGTAGCGTCAAGAGCACGAACGGGAAGACCGAGCGCACCCGGAACATCCGCATCGACATCGCTGTCGAGGGCATCACCGAGGGAAGGGCCTGGTCCTGCGGCCTGGAATTCGATTATACAAGCGAGGAGTCCTTCGTTTGCCGCCCCGTCCGCAGGGACGGCTTCGAGGAGAGCCCCGTCCAGGACGCCCAGTTCACTGAGATTCCCGATGCGGCCAGCGGGGTCAAGGTCGCCTACCTTCCGCCCATGTCCGGGTTGGCCGCTACCGAGCCGAAATGGGAACCGGGACGCATCAACGTTCTTCTGGGCGAAGGGCAGACCGCCCAGGTCCTCCGGAACCTGTGCTTTCAGATATACGAGAAGGACCCCGCCCACGACACATGGAAGGAGCTTTGTGGCCGCATCCGCTCCCTGTTTGGCGTAGAGCTCCAGCCGCCCAAGCATCTTGCGGAGCGCGGCGAGATCACGATGGAGTACGAGGAGCTCCACGGGGTGCGTCTGGACCTCTCCGCCTCCGGCCGGGGCCTCCAACAGACCCTTCTTCTGCTGGCGCACCTGTACGCCAATCCGAAGACCGTCCTGCTGCTGGACGAGCCCGATGCGCACCTGGAGATTCTGCGACAGCGTCAGATATACCAGATCCTCACCGAGACCGCCGAAAAACAGGGCGCTCAGGTGATCGCCGCCAGCCACTCCGAAGTGGTCCTGAACGAGGCGGCGACCCGAGGCCAGGTCATTGCATTCGTCGGGAAGCCCCATGCTCTCACGGATCGCGGCAGCCAAGTCATAAAGGCCCTTTCGGACATCGGCTTTGACCAATACTATCAGGCCCAGCAGACCGGCTGGGTGCTCTATCTGGAGGACGCCACGGACCTGGCCATTCTCCGGGAACTCGCCCGGGTGCTGGACCATCCTGCCCAGGCCCACCTGGAACGGCCCTTCGTCAACTATGTGGCCACCAACCTGCCGCAGAAGGCGAGGGACCATTTCTACGGACTGCGTGAGGCCAAGTCAGACCTCGTGGGCATTGCCATCTTCGACCGGCTCGACAAGACGCTCCAGGAGAACACGCCGCTACGTGAAACGATGTGGGCGAGGCGGGAGATCGAGAACTACTTCTGCTCCGAGGAGGTCTTGCTCGCCTTTGCCGCGCAGGGGCAGCCCGACGACCTCTTTGGCCAGGCCGAGCAGGCGCGCCGCGGGCCGGCCATGAATGCCTCCATCCAGGAGGTCGCCAAGGCGCTGGCGACATTGGGCAAGCCCGACCCTTGGTCGCCGGACATCAAGGCGTCCGACGAGTTCATGGACCCCCTCTTCAAGGACTTCTCCAAGCGCCTCGCGCTGCCCCTTGTCCTTCGCAAGAGCGAGTATTGCGAACTGGTCCAGTTCCTCCCCAAGGACAAAGTGGATGCTGATGTTCGCGCCAAGCTTGACTCGCTGGTAGAAGTTGCCGCGCGGGCGACACCCAGGAAGGATTGACGATGGCCTGGCAGTCCCCAGGTGGACAGGGCGCCGACATCCGCAAGCCCATGGTCATTCAGGCCAGAAAGAATTCCGTATGACGAAGGTATTGGGTGCGGCGCTGGTGATCTCGCTGGCGATCTCTCCGCCGGCGCTCGCCGACTGGCCGCAGTTCCAGGGGCCGAATCGCGACGGCGTCTCGACCGAGACGGTCAAGCTCGCCGACGCCTGGCTCGCGGAAGGGCCGAAGGTTCTCTGGAAGATCGAGTACACGCTCGGCTCGGGCTACGGTGGCCCCGTGGTCGAGGGCGGGAAGGTCTATCTCTTGGACCGCGTCGGCGACCAGAAGGACGTCCTCCGCGCGATCGATCTGGCGACGGGCAAGGAGGACTGGACCTATTCGTATTTCGCCCCGCCCGAGGCCAAGGACGATCCGAAGGCCGGCCAGTGGAAGGGCGGCTACTGGGGCTCGCGGAACCTGCCGACCGTCGACGCGAAGAACGTCTATTGCCTCGGTCCCTACGGCGACGTCACGTGCGTCAGCAAGGAGACGCACGAGGCCGTCTGGACGCGGAACCTCATCCGCGAGTACGACGCCCTGCTCGGCAACTGGGGCATCTGCCAGTCGCCGCTCGTCTTGAAGGACACGGTGGTCGTCGCCCCACTGTCGAAGAAGGCGGGCCTCGTCGCTTTCGACAAGGCGACCGGCAAGGAGGCCTGGAAATCCGAGCCGCTCGGCGGCATCGCCTGGACCTCGCCGTTCCTCTCGACGGTCGACGGCGTCGACACGGTCGTCATCCTCTGCAACCGCGACGAGCCGCGCCTCGCCGGCGTCCAGGCCGCCACCGGCCGCAAGCTCTGGGTCTACCGGGGATGGAAATGCCCGAACCCGGTCGCGTCGCACACCGACTGCGGCCAGGGGCGGTTCTTCATCACGGGCGGCTACAAGGCCGGCTGCGTCATGGTCCAGGTAAAGAAGGACGGCGAGGCGTGGTCCGTCCGCGAACTCTTCGCGAACAAGAAGTGCGGGGCCCAGGCCTCCAAGCCCGTCTTCTACAAGGACCACCTCTACGCCAATAGCGGCGACTTCCTCGACGAGGACTCCAAGTCCGGCCCGGGCCTCCTCTGCATGGACCTCGAAGGGAAGGTCTGCTGGCACATGGCCAACGACAACATCGAGGAGAACGGCAACGTCCTCATCGCCGACGGGAAGCTCTTCTTCCTCTCAAGCGAGAAAGGCGTCCTGCACCTCGTGCGGGCTGTGCCCGACGCCTGCCAGGAACTCGCCTCGGCCCACGTCTGGAAGGGGGCGAACATCTGGGCCCCGATGGCCCTCTCGCAGGGCAAGCTCCTCATCCGCGTGAAACAGTCGCTCCTGTGCCTGGATGTTTCGGCGGCGGGGGGGCGGTAGCCTGCCTCCCAGCAAAAGGGGTCAGGAGCCCTATCCTTAAGGCTCCTGACCCCTTTCCTGGCCGAGGCGACAACAACTCACGGCGAACCGCAGAATATCGAACAAGGAATGTAGAATCTCGAAAGCCGCCAGCGCGGCCCGCCGTCACTTCGACATTCGGAGTTCCTTGTTCGATATTCTGCGGTTCGCTGTTTCTAGCACGTCAACACATATGGTCAACGCCATGCTCGCGATCACGGGCTCAAGAGCCGTGGCATGTGAAGACGGCCAGGACGATTATCTCCCAGCGGGATACAAGTCCAGCGGCTTTCCGTCCGGCGCGACGAGCCGCGCGACGAGCTGCCACTCGCCGGCGTCCTGCGTCACCTTGATGAGGAGGACGTTCGCGCCCTCTTTGAGGCTGATCTTGACCTTGTCCTCGCCGGGCTTGCACGCGCGGGTCGTGTTGACGGCGTGGACGACCTTGCCGTTGAGCCAGACCTTGTTGCCGTCGTCGCTGCCGATCTCCAGGAGCGCGTCCTGGGCCTTCGGCGAGACGATCTCGGTCTTCACGTAGGCCACGCGGTTGTCGCCGCCGAAGATGTTGTCGAGCCCGACGAGGCCCTTGGAGTTGGCGGGCAGGGCGACGACGCGCCACTCGGCCTGCGTGCCTTTTTCCGGCGGAAACGCGACGTCGAAGAGGTCGCCGCCGGTCTTTCCTTCCTGCGTGTATGGACCCGAGGCGAGCCACGCGAGGAGATACCCGTCGGCCGAGAACCCGGCCTTCGCCAGGTCCATGATGGCCGTATCGACCTGTTTCTTCAGATCATCGGAGGCCAGCGGCTGGGCCTTGATCTTCTCGAGCGCGGCCGTGGCTTGGGCCCGGTTGATCGGGCCGATGAGCTTCGCCAGGCGCATCGTCGCCTGGGCGGCGTCGGCGTCCAGCGCCGGGTCCGCCAGGCACTTCGTGAGGACGTCGAGCGCCTCGGCCGACGGGACGTCGGCCACGCCCGCCAGGGCCTGCTTCTTCTCGTCCGGCCGCGCGGCTGCCGCCAGCACGCCCTGGTACACGCTCAGCCGCTGGGCGATCGGCTGGTCCTTCAGGCCCGCCAGGCGCAGGCATCCGCGGATCGCGAGCACGGCCTGCGTCGGGTCCTTCGCGGTCTTCGCGTAGTCGAGGAGGGCCGGCGCGGCCGAGATGTCGGGCCAGTCGCCGAGGGCACGCAGGGCCGCCTGGCTGACGTCGGGGTCCTTCTCTTCCTTGAGGATCTTGACGGCGGCGGCCAGGGCGGCCTCGGTCTTCAGGCGCGGCAGCAGGCGAATGACCGCCATCCGCGCGACGGGGGTCGAGGCCGAGTCGAGGGCCGGAAGGACCGCCTTCGCGCACGCCTCGCGATCCGTAGTACGTGTGCAGATGGATCCGATGGCGCCTTCGAGGGCGTTGCGCGTCGGGGCGTCGGTCGTCGCGAGGAGCAGCTTCACGAGGCCGGGAACCTGGGCCGGCGTGCCGAGGGCGGCGAGGGCCTTGACGGACTCGGCGGCCACGGCCGCATCGGACCCGGCGGCCATCTTCACGAGGATCGGCATCGCCTCCTCGACGTGCCGCGCGGTCACCAGGTTCATGACGAACGGCCGCGTGGCGGCGTCGGCCGACTCCAGGAGCTTCGCGATGGCGTCGTTCACGCCGGCCCCGGGCATCCGCTCCAGGACGCTCTTGGCGGCCGAGGCTTCGGCGCTCGCGCCCTGGGTCGCCAGGCCCACGAGCATCGGCAGGTCCTCGGCCTCGCCGTGGGTCACGAGGCACTCCAGGGCCGCGACCTTGACGGGCTCGTCCTTGGCGGCCGCGATCACCTTGAGGAGCGGGGCGCGGGCCGGCACGTCCTTCTGGTCCGGGAGGACCGCGAGGATCGCCGCCTGGGCCTCGGCGCCCAGCGTCGGAAGCTGGTCGACGACGGCGCCCTTGAGC